>WBZN01000599.1_pt1 | contig 26302 bp, 33 predicted proteins | sample 5204281 | NCBI WGS metagenome assembly WBZN01 (sample SAMN12344347, study PRJNA552823) | activated sludge metagenome | biome: Activated sludge suspended growth; feature: Nitrification reactor; material: Wastewater; isolation source: activated sludge from nitrification reactor of wastewater... | reverse complement strand
ATGAATGATCACCGTATCGGTCGAAACCATAAACACGCTATCGACGCTCGTACGTTCCGTGTGCATCCTCACCGTATCGACCAGCATAATCGTATCGCGTTCCACGATCGTCGGATCTTTTTGAATGGCCCGATCAATATGCCACTGAGGGGAGCACCCTACCAGGATGCAGGCCCCAAAAATTACCAGCGCCCTCACAGTGAATTATAAATAGTGTGAAACAATACCGTCGCGATCTCGGTTAATCCCTCCTCGGTTTTTAAGTGCCGAGTGTAGTCTTTATGGTTAGTCATAAAAAAGTTTTCAACAAGTATCGCCCTCATTTTTGTATTAACCAAAACGTAAAACTTTTCCTCTTTATCCGGATCACCATCACCGTTACCGAGCCTGAATGTTTCATCTGGCCACATTAATTTCGCCTGCTCGTAACACTCAGTAGCAACGGCATCCGAGTCGGTTTGTCCTGGTGAAGTAAACACACTCCAGCCATGAGCGTCCGAGTTCGAGTGAGCGTCTGAGTGAATCGAAACGTAAAGGCAGTTATTAACACCGACCTGTTTAGCTTTGTAATTTGCATTATCGCAGCGCGTTTTTAACCCCGTGTCCTTATCTCCTGGGCTGGCTATGAAGTAATCAATACCAGCACCCGCGAGCATCGTGGCGAGCTTCGCCATGATCTTACGGTTACCCTGGCCCTCGTAATAATGTTCGTCGGGTCCATCCTTTTCACCAACCAGTACGCCGCCCTTAAAATACGAACGTTTACCGGGCGTCTGGTACACCTTGTCGATTACTCCACCATGCCCGGCGTCGAGTATGACACATTTACCTCTAAAGTCTTTTTTCATAAAAATAACGTTTTGGCGAAAGTTAATAAACTTTCATACATTTGGCCGAAACAATCCATTTTGAAGGCGTCAGAACAAATTATAAACGATGAGGTTTGTACCAATTACGCTAAGTCGCTGGACCTGACAAACTGGCAGGACTTATTTAATGAGGCATGGTTAAAAGTTCGAGAGCGTGAGATATCTGGAGCCGAAATTAAATCTTACCGATCGTATTTTTACCAGGCATTGACCACATGCCGAGCCGATAAGTTCAGACATCAGGCAAACGAAACCGATTTACATGCCGCCTGGTTTGAAGTGGATGAGGAGTACCAGGATATCTGGGGCATCGAATCCGAGATCTACACGAATGGTTAAACCGACCCAACCTCAGCAAAGAGGAACGCCGTAAACGGGAGGTCGCCACCATTTACATGAAGTGCAAAAATGTAAAGCAGGCCATACAAAATACGAACATGTCCCGCCGTTCTTTTTACAAATACCTCAAAGAGGTTATAAATGATTTAGATTATGAGCATTTTAGAATTACAGACCGTCACCCTCTTAGTATCGCTGATCTGGTTCGATTACTTTGAGTTTCAATTTACACTTAAACGCTGGAGGAAAATACCAGCGCACCAGTACACAAAGCCGTACGACTGTTTTTTTTGTACGAATTTCTGGATAGGCGTAACCATCGCCATCCTATACACCGCCATTTATTCCCTGGCCTTTGGTTTTGATCTCCTCGAGATACGAAACGTCGCCACCTTCATCGGGATAAATGCGGTAATCGGTAACGTAATATCACATATCAAATACGAGTAACATGATAACAAGACAATCAATATCTGAGGCCTGGTCGTACATGGGCTGTCCGATCATTTGCGAGGCCGAGATAATCGCCATGCGTAAGGAGATCGAGGCGGGTGAAATCCACAGAGGAGCTAAACGGGTCCTGGTCCTGGCAGCGTACAACGAGATACGCACCCGGCAGGGAATGGTCACCCGGGAGATGAACTGTGGGTCTACCTGCATGGGTGAAATAAACAGGCAGTTAAAAATATGGCTCGCCATTTACGACGCCCGTACAAAACACCAGCACGATCTCGCCGGCCAGAATATCGCACAGCTCCGAGCTGAGCAGTCCGGCCAGCCAGTACCGAACACCGACCTTACCCTGTCCCAACTAGGCGAACACACCAACGACGGTAAACCCGAGGAGCTGGAACCAGTTAAGAAAATGAGCGACCGCGAACAAGTCCTGCGGGATATTGATTTCTGGGACCTGTGTAAGATGAGGGAACTCCTGCCAGAGGAATCACAGGAGCTTTTAAAATCCAAGACAAAGAACGGCGTAAACAAAAAGGACGACATTATCAACGAACTCCTTAAACACAACCTGTAAACATGAGAGATTTAAACGGAGGCGCCAAAGATAAGCGCGATTACAAAGCGGCCGTTACGAAACGGGACAAGCTGAACAAAGCAAAAAAGCACATCGACAAGGCTAAAAAACTGTTTGATGAGTCTAAGGTAATGAAAGACGAACCCGCTCCAAAGATTGACCCCGAGTTAATGAACGAGGCGGGATATTACGACGGTATGCCCGGGGTGTTCCTTGACAAAGAAGGGAACCGCAGAATTTACGAAATCAGACAACTCCCGAACGGTGAAATCGAGGGGCTACTCGGCTGCCATCCAGTCCAGGCTATCGACTGTGTGATTGTACTCATGGAGTCAAACCCAATGATACGCCAGATGTATCTCGGAGCTGCACGGAAATACAAACGCGCTCACCGCTGGACCTTGTTCGTCTCAAATATTACCGCTCCGTTCCGCTGGCTGCGTAACAAATTCAGACGCAAAAACCCAAAGTTATCAACAGGCATGATTAAACCCGTGGATCAGACAACCGATACCCCAGTGGTGGACATTAACAAAAAGTAGTACATTTATCCCGGCGATATTGCCACACAAATAATAATTGAAACCTATGAACAAACCGACGACATTTACACTCGGTGTAGTTAAAGTTACCGACAAAGGCAAACTTTACGTTGAATACGAAACTGAAAAGGGATCGTATATTTTTGACTCAAACCAAATCCCTCACCCGGATATGCACGAGGCGCTCAGAGAACTCAGGACCTACCTGGCTGACTCAAACGCCCTGAGATCACACAGAGAGTTAAAGTTTCCACCAAAATCAGGAGCCGAACAAGTTCTCGAGCAACTCGACAAACTGGTTTACGACTCCGTGCAAGTTTCAGGCGTAAGCCTCTCAGGAGATGAGAAACACCTGGCCGCTGTTATTACCGGTAAGCACAACGTACACGGTACAGCCGTCGCAATGAACTCGCCGCGTATCTCAACCAATGGCGATACGTTCAAGTTTGAAACCGACCTGTTCCGCGCTATCGACAAAGTACGCGAGGAGGCTCGTATGTTTATCTTTGAGGACAAACAGTTCCAGTCCGAAATTTTCAAAGGAGACGGCGAGGAGAAGGGAAAAAAGAAAGCCGAAAAGGTTCCGGCTGATGTCGACGCAAAGGCATAATATTTGACCGAATTAAAACAAATCGGGGGGCCATAACCGGTTCCCCTTTTTTACGTCTTAACAGAACAAAAACAGAGCAGCTATGTCAAAGCAACGAAACCCCAACGCACTCAACAATTTAATACCGTTTGTTAAGGGCCAAAGCGGTAACCCGAACGGTCGGCCGCGTAAGTTCGTTACTCAGCTCAAAGGCATGGGTTACAAGGTGAGCGAGATAAACGATACGATACAAAGCCTTTTAGCCCTGACGCTGGATGAGCTGAGAGGTGTAAAGGAGGATGAGGGTGTGACAGCATTGGAGCGAGCGGTTGCGTCTGCACTGATAAAGTCTGGTAAGTCCGGTGATCTCAAAGCAATCGAGACGCTGTTAAGTCGTGTGTTCGGTGCACCTAAACAATCATTCGAGGGCACCATTATCGAGCAGCCCCTGTTCCCTGACGAAAAGCCCAAAGCTGATGGATAATAAAACATATCCGGACGGACCGGAATTACATGAGTATTACGACCCCTGCACAGATCGAAACACATGGGAGGGAACATGGCCCGACGAGGGGTTCTGGTCCTGGAGTCGTGACATAGATACAAGTAACCATAACGAATATCGCATGGCTCACCATGCACCCGAGCAACTATGGAAAAGAGACTAAACCCAGTAAATACGGGTGTTCGCCCGGTGACGATATGAGACAAATAAGCACGAAATACTCAATTTTAATCGACCAGGTTCGGTGTTATTGGATGGCTAAACTAAGCTGCACGTCTGAGTACGTTGAACAGTTAGAGGCCTGGTCTGTTTTGGTCCGTGAGTACATCGCGGATAAGTACTCATTTCACGAATCATACGTTATTGATCGTGAAAAGAACAGGATAACGATTTATTATTAATGAGCTTCATACGCACCACAGCCATTAACTTAATCCTGGCACTCCGTAAAAGGATCAAAGTAATACAGGGCGGTTCGTCGGCAGGTAAAACCATTGCGATCCTCGCCATCCTGATCGACCGGGCCTGTAAAAACCCACTGCTCGAGATTTCGGTAGTGTCCGAGTCTATCCCTCACCTCAGACGTGGAGCGTACAAAGATTTTATTAAGCTCCTCAAAATGACCGGGCGTTATAACCCAGACAACCACAATAAATCCCAAATGACATACACATTCAGTAACGGGAGTTACGTGGAGTTTTTCAGCGTTGACGATGAGAGTAAGGTGCGCGGTCCGCGTCGTCATATCCTGTATATCAACGAGGCGAATAAAATAAACTTCGAGACTTATCACCAGCTGAACAGCCGGACCGAGCTGGAGGTGTTCATAGATTTCAACCCTACTAAAAAGTTCTGGGCTCACACTGAGTTAATGCAGGAGGATAACGTGGATTTTCTTATTCTGACGTATAAGCATAATGAGGGCCGACCAGCCAACGTGGACGAGGAGATGGCCAGGGCAAAGGCGAAACACGATGAGGGCACTAACGCGTACTGGATTAATTACTGGAGGGTATTCGGCCTCGGTCAGATCGGAGTACTACAGGGTGCAGTATGGACCGAGTGGAGCAAAATCAAAGAGATACCGAAAAACGCTGAGCTCATGATGTTCGATTGCGACTTTGGATATAAGAACAGTAAAACCGCCATTACTGCGATATACGAATGGATGGACCCGAGCGTGAATCGTAAGCGTTATATTTTCGATGAGTGGATACATGAGCGCGGTCTGTTCAATAAGGACATTTATCAAATGATGAGCAGCATGGGTTACGCAGGAGATATTATTTACTGTGACTATGCAGATCAAAAGAGTATAGCCGAACTCAGTAAGCTCGGGTTAAATACGATCGACTGTGCACCAAAGGAGGACATACGTGGTTATGCCATCGGTAAGGTGAGTGAGGATCATTTTTACGTAACCGAATCGAGCACCGGTTTAATTGAGGACCTGGAAAATTATGTTTACCTCCTGGACAAATCCGGTACGTCAATGAACAAACCGAAAAAAGAAAACGACGACGGTCCGGACTCGATTATCTATGGTATCGGATCACTCGACCGGTATAATGGTGATTATCTGTAAAAATTCGTATGTTTACCACATGAGAAAGTACATCGTCCTCATCCTTGCCGTCGGATTTATTTCGACCGTGAGCGCGTCACTTACCGATTATGACGTGGGACACGACTACAAATCGGAGTTAATGGCTGATCCCATTGCGTTTGATTACGTTGCGGTATTGCCTGAGTCATTTAACCCGGTGTTTAACGCTCCTGTATCTGTAACAGAGATACCGGTGAGCAAAGGCACCAGCGTAAAACCGTATAAGGCGGCAAACGTTTACAGACGAGCTCGGGACGCATTGTAGGTAATTAAAAAATTCTAGCTCGTTCAAGCACGTTTAACCTCAGCCAAATCGGTCGGGGTTTTTTTGTTCGTTTGAAATTCATACATTTACCCCGAAACCAATACTTAAAACATGAGCGACGAAACCGAATACGTGTACAATCCGTACAGCGACGACGACGATCAGATTGATCGCATTGAAACAATCGAGAGCAGATTTTTAAAGAGCCGTAACGAACGTCCTGCCGTTGACAATACCCCAACCTGGGCGCGTATGGTTATCGGTGCGATCGTAGTGGTCGCGTTTTATGGGACCATTATAACCCTCCTTATCTTATCAATTTTTTAACATGGGTCGTAATATACCAGAATTTAAATCTCCACCACCTCCACCTCCTTTACGTATAGCCAAAGAGGGAGAACCGTGGCGCGATAAAGTAGTAACCAACAAAATAAATTATATGACTACCTCACCAGAACAACCAAAAAAACAAGGCGGCGCCTCAGTTGTATTCGGACTGATCGGTTTCGGGATCGCCATTTATATTATCGGTGTAATCGCTGGAGCCTGGTAAAATGAAAGTGGTCGTATTTTCATACAACCGCGAGGAGATGCTGCGTAAAGTCGTGGCGCTCCTCGTTTCGTGTGATATGGATTACCACGTTCTCGACGATGGCAGCGACTTCGATCTGGCTGCGTTCATCCCACGCGATCGGTTCACCAGGTTTAAGCACGGAGGTAAACAGTCGTTTTGGAAAAAATTCGCGTACGCCTTTGACCTTTGCAAACGATCAGAGCACAATACATTCGCATTTATACAGGACGATTTAATGGACGTGGATTACAAAACCATGCAGGAGATCGGATCGCAGTGGGTTAATAAACTTTACTGTATGCACCTTTGTAACGATGGCCGGGAGTATTGCTGGGGTCGTTTCCGGATGGGTGTAAAGCCGATCCACTATGGAGCGAATACACTGGTTGAGGTTGGGTTCTGTGATTGTATATTTATGACCAATCGTAAAACCCTGGAGGATCTGACTATCGACCCGGTGCCGTCCGTATGGTTTGACCGTCCCGATAAGTCCAGCGGCGTTGGTGCACAGCTCACCGAAAAGCTAAGGATATCAGGTGTACCGATGGTTAAGCCGCTCAAATCGTTATGTTACCACGGAGATCACCCGAGTACTATGCACGGGGCACACCGCAAAGTAATGCCACTAATAACCAAATGACATGGTAAAGCACGGATTAAACCCGCATAATGGTTTTAAAGTTTCTGAACTGGTCCTCGGTGGACTTTACGAGTGCAGGATATCCGGTCGCCTGGTGCTGATTGTTAACGACGATCCTCACAGGGGTAAAAATGTTAACGTCGGTAAGGTCCACAATTCAACCACGGGGCAATACGAAAACTTTGTCCCCTCAGATTATCAATTAAAATACCCTAGCAAATGAGTAAAAAAATATCTGTACCGGCATTGGTACCACACAAAATTTATCCGCGATTTGATGAGAATGGAAACGAGTATAAAGTAGTTTTTAGTGCTGAGTCGATTGGAAAAATATTAGACACCTTTAAACTACAAGCGTCACCATATGAATTATTTATAAACGAGGAGGGTCACCCTAACTTTAACAAAGATGTTCCCGCTGGTTCATTAATGATTATGGCTGATCCAAAACAAAAATTTAGTATTGAGTTATGAGCAAATTTGAATTTATCGAGGTCGGTACGTCCGATTTCAGAACATTAGCCGCGACGATTGACGCTCCTAGCATATCGATCGAACCTGTTAAGGCTTATTACGACCGCCTGCCGGTACGTGACAACCTGATCAGGATTAACAAGGCGATCAGCGATACCGCGAAATTCGTGGACGTTTACTGGTGTGATCCCGAGGTGATCAGAACGCTCAACCTACCGAACTGGCTGAGAGGATGCAACTCGATCGAGATACCACACCCAACCGTAAAAAAGTGGTGCACCGAAAAGGGGGTGGATTATAACCGCCTGGTTAAAACGGATCAAATTGAATGTATCACCCTGCAGGAGTTGTTCGATGCCTTTGAGGTTGAGGAGGTCAATTTTTTAAAGATCGACACGGAGGGCCACGACTATTACATTGTAAAACATTTGTTTGAGCTGCCGACTATGCCGCTGATCCATCGCATCCAGTACGAATCGAACAGCCTGCTCACCCCTGAGCGTCGCGATGAACTTTTACACATCGTCCAGTCGAACGGTTACCGCCCTCATACGGTAATGAGCAACGGCCAGGAGGATACCATTCTAACAATGATCGAGGGGGGTGAGGCGTATGAGTGAGTCAAGATTAACCGAACAGGAACAATTAGTTTTATCTCTACTATCTCAGGCGTGGAATGAAATAGTAAAACTGCCTGTATTGTTATCACAGGAAAACGGCGAAATCGCTAGGAGCATGAATGATATACAAGCTCGTATTATGTCACGTCCTGAGCGGAGCCCTGAGGTTATAAAGAAAAAACTAATTGAGGTTTTTACTCCTCATATTTGTAACCCGATTATTAGGGGGCTTGAAATAGAAACGATCGAGCAGCTTGTAACATTCAGCGAAAAGGATTTACGTCGTTGTAATGGGATGGGGAAAAATAGGGTAAAATTCATAACCGATTATTTGGCGAAACATAATTTAAAAATGAAATGATAAAATCAGCCAACATCGCAACGTACCCGCCCAGACTCCAGGCGCTACGTGAAACAATCAAATCGATTTACAACCAGTTCGACGTTATCCGTATTTACTTTAACGAGTACGATACGTTTCCCCAGCTCGACGATCCGGATGGAAAAATCCTGCGTTTCAAAGGCGATAACATTTACGATAACGGTAAGTTTATCGGGATGCAGATACTCCAGGAGGAGAAACGTAAGCACGAGGTATATTTTACCATTGACGACGATCTGTTATATCCTCCTGACTACGTTTTAAAGACGTGCAAGGCCATCGACCAGTACGGGTGTATTATCTCGCACCACGGGCGTAAGTTGTTACAGCGTGGCGTAAAGTATTACCAGAACCACACGGTTTATCACTTTGCGAACGCGGTGGTCGGTAACTACCGGGTTGACGTTTGCGGTACAGGAGTCACCGCGTTCCGTACCGATTATTTCATGGCGCCCGATCTTTGCCGGTCCGATTATTTCAGAGTGTCGGACCTGGTGTTCTCTTTGGAGGTTGCGAAACAAAAAAAGCGGATCGGTGTTATCGCACACGAGGCCGGCTGGATCAGGTCGGTCAGTGACAAACAAGCCGGCAAGGAAACAATACACGATACCGAAAGCAACGGCACACAAACAAACCAGGTCGCGTTAGCCGACCAGATATTCGATTTAAACTATGGTACAAAAAATTGACGACCTCGGGCTGGAGGAAACGAACCAGCCGGGGCCAACCTTACGGGAGGTTAAAATACCCGCCGATATGTCAGGCTTACGCATTAAGCATTACGAGCCCCTGTGTGCACTCAATGACGTGCAGGACTGGGAAAGCCCAACGATCGGGGAGCGCATGCGGATAAACATGGGCTTTACCGGGATGGCCGAGCGTGAGATTCGGCAGGTATCAGTACCGAGCCAAAACGAATTATTTTACAAAATCTGCGAGGTCATCAATACGTACCGCCGCGACTTGCCTCCTAAGGTTTTGAAACTGGACGGCAAAAAGTACAACCGTATTGACGCGCTGAAAATGCCGACCGGTTATTTTGTAGACGTCGAGAGCAGCGATTTTAAAAACGATCCTGGCCGGCTCGCTGCGTTCTGTTACATCGAGGAGGATAAGGGGTACGCGGAAACGGACGGGAATAAAAATATACTCAACCCGATCCGTGAGCGGCAAAAGGTTTTTGAGAAACACATGCCGTTAAATATTTACCTGGACTGTATCACTTTTTTTTTGACAGTTTACGTCGAGTCGATGGGGCCATCCATCCAGATCGAACAGATGAGGAACGAAGTAAAGCAACTAAGCGAGAAACTAAGCCTTTTGAATGGGAGGGGCTTATTCACAGAATCGCCAAAGAGTTCGACACAGACTGGGACGAGGTCCTCAGCTGGAATATCCTCTACTTTAACCACCGGTGTCAGTTCCTTAAAGACAAAACATGGAAGGAATACATCGCGGCGAAACAAAAAAATTCGATGAGCAGGACATGGACTAAAAGGAAATAGTTTACCTTTACCCCGATCATTTGTCCATAGCAAATTTTTATTTGACGGTTTTAAGCAGAAAGGGCTCCCAAACGTGGGGGCCTTTTTTGTTTTGCACACATCCGAGTTAATCCCGTCTTATTGGTATGAGTCTCGCGTACCTGGAAAATATCGGCAAAGCTAAGGACATGTTTCGCGTCACACCGAACAGCCCATTCGAGTCGTTAATGAAAGATTTCGCCGAGCTCCAGACAGCTTTAGCCGTCGAGGAACTGCAAAAAGGTAACCCGCCACATTACGCCACTGGTTCCCTGGCCCAGTCCATCACATTCAGGATCAGCCTGGGCGATGAAATTGGTATCGAGTTCCTCATGAATGATTACTGGGACTACATTAACGAGGGTGTTAACGGCGTTCAAAACAATTTTGGAGCCCCTTACTCATTCAAAACACTTAACCCATCTCCTTTAATGATTGACGCGTTCCAGGGTGTCGGGTCCCTCGATGGGTTCATTCGTGCGAAAAATATCCACCAGCTCGTATATGTCAACGAGTTTAACGAAACGATTGTAGAGGACCTAGTAACGGACGACGATTTTAGACGCGCTGCCTTTGTATTTGCCAGAGCAACCAAACGCGATGGTATCGAGGGAAACAATTTTATTAATAATGTATTTAACGAGGAGGCCCTGGATAAGTTTGAACAGGAGATCCTCAAAGCAATAGCCGGAATATTATGAGCGTAACGATTCACCAAACCCCGCAGGATTTTACCCCGAGTGATAACCCGATAGTATGGACATTCTCGAGTAACCAGACCGCCCAGACTAATTTCGTGTACATCGTAAAGCTGTACATAAACAACGTGCAGGTCGCGACCGAAATGGTCAGCCCTGATAACGGAATTTACGCACGTTTTGACGCGTCTGCATGGTGTCAAAATAGATGCCAGCCCCCAACGATCTCACAGGATATTATAGTGGATGCAAACAATTACGTTTACTGTAAAATTACCGTCGTTGAGCGTTACGGTGATCCCGAGACGGACCACGCAACCGCATCGAGCGCGAATATCGTAGCGTTTAAAGCTCGTATGACTGACGAGGATTTTATAGACTGGGACTGTACAGATTATATCCATGGCGGCGGTGCAAAGTGGTTAACAAATTTCCCGTACACAACGATAAGCCCAAAGGTTCGCAGTTCGAACGAGTCATTCCGTTTAATGTGCCTGAACAACCTGGCTAACGTAACCCTGGGAATAAAACTGTACGACGACACTGGATTAATCGCAGCCGGATCGTATGGATTTGCGTCTGCAGCGTTTGAAATTGTCATAGCTAACGTGTCACCTGCGGTTATTGTAGGTGAGGCCATCGGGATAAACCAAACCGATTTCGATAACGCGACTTATTACACGGTAGAGGACACGCCGGAAATGGTGCCTTTTAGGATTGACATAGACCGGTCCTGTGTTTACGATCGGTACCGCCGCCTCCATTTTCTGAGTCAGTGGGGTAGTGTTGAGGCTTTATCGTTTGGACTGGAGTCACACGTAACCGGCCAGGTAAAAAGTAACGATTATGTAAAGAGTTTCGGCGAATGGGATGGCAACCAGTTCGAGTTTAATAAAACCCAGGCCCGCTCCGTTTCGTTTGCTAAGACGGTCGATAAAAAAATGATCGTCGTAAGCGACTGGCTCGACGAGGATGTGCAGCACTGGTTAGTAGATAACATGTACTCCAGCCCCCTTGTATGGGACGAGGATTTATCGACCGGCTCACTGTACCCGCGTAAAGTTTTAAACTCCTCATTTACCCATGAGTACCACGATACCGGCCTGCTGTTCATGGAGCAGGTTGAACTCGAATTAACCCCTTATACCTCCGTAGTTGTATGAGTTACCAGATTTTTATAAATGGCGTTGAGCTCGATCTGGACACTGAGAAAGAGGACATGGACGTTCCAATTACGTACGCCCTGGCTGACGCTAAGCAGCCGGAAAAACGTAAACGCTCATCGTCCAAAACGATCGGCATGCCTGGGACCATAAAAAATAATGCCTTTTTTATGTCAGCCTGGGACCTTAACATTACCGACGTTTATGGTGACCTGATAGGTTTTGATTTCGATCCTACGTTACGTTACCCGTGCAGGGTACTCCGTTACGGTAAGGAGATTTTTAGAGGATCTGCCAATCTGACACGAGTTAAAAAGATACGCCGCGTAAACCGTTTCGAGGTCGTATTATATTCTGAGATAGCCGACCTGTTCCAGGCGCTCGGGGATCGTACTGTGGCCGAGCTGGGCTGGGAGGCATACGACCACGTTTTAAGTATCGCGAACATAGAGGCGTCCTGGTCAGCCGCAACCGGATCGGGTTACGTTTACCCGCTCATCGATTTCGGATTAACGAACGACCTGCTCAGCTACAAAACAAATCAGCTGAGGCCGTATGTTTATTGTACCGAAATTATTAAAAAGTGTTTCGCCGTTGCTGGCCTTACCATGCAGTCGACGTTCCTAAACTCAGCAAAGTTTAAGAAACTGATCTGGGGTTATGGTGGTGGTGAGCCTGTTCTGTTGGATAGCTCACAGGTAGCGGCCCGTCGTGCTCATTATTCAGGAGATGGATCGACCACGTATAATTTACCGTACTCCAGTTATATGCCGTTTCCGAGTTTTACGGATTTCGGTTATAATCTTTACATTCCGATTTCCGATAACCTGACGGTTAACATGACCCAGATTTCGGACCCTACAAACCAATTCGACGAGCCGAGTGGCGAGCTGGTGGTGGCGAACGCAGGAACGTATAGGCTGGCCATAAGTGGTTCGTTCCCGATCAGCTACGCATTTAGCGGCGGTCCATGGATTGACGAGGTGTATTTTATCGACGTTCGGGTTCGTATTTATAAAAACTTTGCACAAATCGGCCAGGCCACTCATACGATCGTAGATGGTAATTCGGGCTCAGACGTTGCGGTGTTTAACCTGGTCCAGGAAATTGAGTGTAATGCCGGGGATATTATTACCAGTGTTATCGTTATCGATACGCACTCGAGTAAAATTACAGGTAATGCCATCGGTGAGACATTGGATATAACGTTCGATCTTAACAACACACTGGATTACGATTTTACTGCTATCAATACCGGGTTAATCGATGGCGACGACGTTCAGATATCTCGTTTTTTACCTGAGATGAAAGCCGCCGATTTTTTAAAGGACATGATTACCATGTTTAATCTCTACATGAGCGATCCGGATAATGACAACGCGGTAAAATTTGAGCCGATGAGTACGTTTTTTTATGAGACGGACGATGTGGATCAGTGGAGCGATAAAATTCACTCAGAGGGTGAGATTGAAATAATGCCAGCCGCAAACATTGAGGGCAAAACTTATAAATTCATGTGGGCCCAGGATGAGGATTATTATAAATCTGTTTACGCCCGTCAGTTTGGACACCAGTACGGCGATTACGATTATAACGTTCCCTCGACTTTCAAAAAGGGCGACAAAATTTACCAGCTCAAAATCGCTCAGAGTTGCCCTGTTCAAATCAGCGGGACCGACATTATCATTCCGAGAATCATTAAGCTGGATGAGGGGTCTGGTGTAGCTTCACCGCATAAGGGTAAACCGCGCATGTTCTTTTATAACGGTCTGGTGAATTGTGACGACTGGAGTCTGGTAAATTCTGACACGCTTGCTGTAACAACGGAAAACCAATACCCGCAGGCTCATCACCTGGATAGTTTAACAGCGCCGACCCTGGACCTTAATTTCGGGGTTCCTACTGCGGTATTTTGGACGGCAACGGCATACACTACGAGCAACCTATTCAGTAATTACCATGCCGATAATATCCGGGAGCTGACTGGTCGCGACTCAAAGGTGGTAAATGCCCTGTTTAGGCTTACTGAGGACGATTTATACCCGAATTTTATGCGACGTTTGTGCAATATCGACGGCGTTTTATACCGTAAAAACATTGTAAAGGATTTCCAGGCGACCCGCCATGAGCTTACAAAGGTCGAATTAATCAAAATACTCAAAGGCAGGAGCCGCCGGAACTACGATACTTTGCCTCCTAAGCCTCTGGAGCCTGCATTAAACCCGACCACAACGATCACCGCAGACCAACCGGTACGCAGATACGATAAATCGTTCGTCGCTGACACCAGTGGCGGGGACATTACGGTTACTCTCGACGCTACAAATCAGCAATACAGAGACGGTCAGGAGTGGGATTTCGTAAAACTCGGTGGTAATAACCTGATTTTTGACGTGGTTGGCGGTGAAACTCTTAACGGACTTACCACCCAGACGATCCGGACGGATTACGACGCACCAAACATTATTTATAAACAAGGTCAATACTATTTTAATTAACGATATGAGCTGGTTCGATTTTTTAAGAGCGCCTTTTACAGGTAGAGGCCGGGATAACACCGGCGAGGGTGCAGTAATACGCAGCGGGGGTAAAATTGTCAGCAAGACGATCACCCTGAGCGCAAATAACACGACGGCATCGGTCAACGTGTTCGAGTTAACCGGCACCTGCCGGGTTTTGGCTTTATATGGGAGGGTAAAGACGGTGACGACTTTAACAAACCTAACGGCCGCGTATTTCAATATATGGGACGGGACCGTGCAGCGGGATTTAACCCTAAAAACTGGGGCGGTTATGTCCGGTTTTGGAGTCGGTGCGTTTTTTGCGAAACTCCTGCGTTCCACCGTAGCGATGAGCGTACAAAACAACTCGTTCGGGATATTCGTGGAGGACACGAGTAATAAAAAACAGTTTCAGGAATTTTTCGTGATCCAAAAAGCAGCGACCGCGACATACATACGATTTACTTACACAACTACCGACGCCCCGATCAATGCTGAGCTCGAAATTTTTTGCGAGTTTGTTGATGAGGATAACGGTACTATAATCCCGGCATAACATGGCACAAAAAGTAATAGCGGTTAAACTTACCCTCGATGCAGGCCAGTCGGTCGATGAGCTCGAAAAAGTTGAAAACGGATTAAAGGACGTTGATACCGCGCTGGGTAATATCAGCAACGACGACAAGGCCATTGAGGACACGTTTAAGAACCTTAAAAAACAGGTCGACTCTGGTACGATGTCCATTAAGCAGATGGGTAAAGCCGTTAAGGATTACCAGACCATCGCGATACAAGCTGGAACCACATCGCCCATCGGTAAACAGGCACTCGCTGAGGCCGCTGCATTGACTGACGAGATCGGTGACCTCAAAAACCAGGTAAACACCCTGGCCCATGACGGTAAAAACTTACAAGCTGCCATGCAACTCGGTAGCACAGTGATCGGAGGTTATTCGGCGTTTCAGTCAGTGATCGCCCTGGTCGGTGTGGAGAATGAGAACGTCACTAAAACACTGGTAAAACTCCAGGCGGCCACGTCGCTCCTGACTGCCGTCGAACAAATCCGGGCGAACTTTGAAAAGGAATCGTTTATGCGGACCCAGGCGGCGAACCTGGCTAAAAAGGTGCAGATCGGATTAGAGTACGCCTATGCCGCTGCCGTTGGATCGACCACAGGAGTCCTCAAATTATTCCGATTAGCGTTAATAAGTACCGGTATCGGTGCCATTATCGTAGGTATCGGGCTGCTAATTGCCAACTTTGACGCCCTTAGTAAGTGGGTAAAGGACACCGCAGACAAGTTTTTAAACCTTAAAAACGTGCTTTTAATACTCGCCGGACCGATTGGATGGATCGCGCTGGCTATGGGTGAGCTCGAGGAGAATACTGAAAGCGCTCGGGATGCCATGATTAGGCAAAATGAGGAGGCTGAAAAGGCACATAAAAAGCGAGTAGAGGAGTTAAAGTCTGAGCGCACACTGCAGGAGGAAAAATTAGAGGACTTGGAGGCCATGTCGAAACGTCAAACCGAGATGAACGACCTCGAAATACTCCAGGCAAAGGCACGAGGAGCGTCCGAACGTGAGATCTTTGAAATCACCAAACGACAAAACGAGGAAAATTTAAAACTCGCTGCCGAGGAGCTTGCTGCGAAAATGAAAATTATCGAGATCAACCACCAGATCGCCGAGGCTGAGTACAATCGATGGAAATTATTTTTACAGACTCAGGCCACGATGTCCGGATGGACCGAGGAACAAGCGAAACGCGATTTACAAAGATTGGAGGACGCTAAGGCTCAATATCTGGAGGATGAACAGGCACAAATTGAGTCGTCTAAAAATGCCTTTGCCACAATGGAGGCCGAAAACGAACTTTTCCTACGGTCCCGCGATAAACAAAATGCTGAGGCTGCTAAAAAAGAACAGGAGCGTTTAAAAAAGGAACTGGAGGAAAAACAAAAACTCCAGGCTGAATATGCTCGCGCCGTTTACGACATGACCATTGAGAATATGGACGACAGCTGGGAAAAAAGGCGAATGATCCTGGAACAACAGCACAGGGACGAACAACTGGACGTAATTCGCAGGTATGGCGAGAACACTGAACTCGAAAAACTCCTGCTCGAACAACAGCAAAAGGAAATTTTAGCCTTAGAGGAGGAGTTTCACCAGGCTGAGTTCGATGCACTCGAAGCCTCGATAGATGCTGAGAACGCGTTAAAGGAGGCTGAGGCTGAAAGGGAGGCCGCTGAATTTCAGGCAAAATTAGACCAGGCTCAGGGCTACATTGACGCGGCCAATATGGCTCTCGAAACTATGGGCGCCATTAACGACCTGTTAAATCAACTCGGCGAAAACCGTATCGCAAAAAATGAGGCCAACCGCGATAAGGAATTAGCCAGCATGGATAAAATGCAAAAGGCCGAGCTCGCTAAGGAGGGGTTAACAGCTACCGAAAAGGCGAAAATCGAGCAGCGTTACGCCATGGCTGAGTATAAAATAAAAGTCGCCACCGCTGAGGCTAATGATAAAATCGCTAAGCGTCAGTTTAACCGTAACAAAGCGATGCAACTCGGAGCGGCTGCAATGGACACGGCCTCGGCTGTTCTTAAAGCGATCGCCACATTCGGACCACCACCGTCTCCGATGGGTATCGCGGCCATCGTTTCAGCTGGTGTAATCGGTGCTGCGAATATTGCGAAAATTGCGTCCGCTAAATTTGAGGGTACCGCTGGTTCAATTTCACCGCCTGATATTTCCATTCCGGATATGGGTGGAGAAAATGCAGGGGGGGGTACCCAGGCAAATAACCAAGTTGGTAATCCAAACGGAAACGATCAAACTTTCACCGCTCCGCTCTTAAATCAGAATTTACAGGTATCAATTGTCGAGGTTGAAAAGGTTGCTAAATCAGTTAAGGAGATAGAAAATATCAGTACGATAGGGTAGTTATGCGGTCGCATGCGATGGCAATGCGGTCGCTATGCGGTCGCATACTTTTGCATCGTTTTTTGATGCGACCGCATGTGTTTGGCAATGCCAAACGTATGCAGATAAGAGTAAGATAAGATTAAGAGTAAGATAAGAATTATAACCTACGGTTATTGTCGATTCACATCGACGGTTTATTCCTAACGTATCGATAAAATCAATTTTAAGGCGGTTAATTTAAAAGCAAATTGATCCGGCGACCGTTTCCACCATTCACGATTAATTCGAGCTATTTAATGCACTCTTTTCGATATAACCCGTCTCACTTCAAAAATCGATATGCCGAAAAATCGTATTATTCCGTTTTACACCCTCGAGGTGGACAACACAGTCGAGGGGATGGACTTCATGGGCTTGGTAGACTTACCCGCACACATGAAATCATTTATAAAATTTGGAAAAGACGACAAAAAGGCACCGGTTAAAACCCACTTCAACGACGAACAAAGGATAGTAACCGGCGTCGCGATTGCTGTGGACCTCCCTATCTATCGCAATGACGAAGAATATGGAGAGCATTACGTAGTTTTTAAAGCTGCGGAAGCGAAAAAAATCGCCATCAAAATGATGGAAAACAATTACCTGCACAACGTTAACGAGATGCACTACAGCAACAAGGCACTGAAAGGCTTCACGTTGTTCGAGTCGTATTTTATCGACGAGGATAAGGGGTTATATCCTGAAATGTTTAAGGACCAGAACCTAAAAAAAGGTTCCTGGATCGTAAGCTACAAGGTTAATAACGACGACGCCTGGGATAAAATTAAGTCCGGTGAGTTCGCAGGGTTTTCGATCGAGGGGTGGTTTAAAAAAGTCCCTTTGAGACTCAAGGGGCAATTCAACGCCAAACGTATTAAGCTGGCTAAAATTCAGCAGATGTCCACATGGGACCTAGAGGTCATGGAGGAAACGATGGATTTTGGTACTATCCTGCATTACGCTTATCGCGATGCTGAGGGTACGTTATACGATGGCGGCCATCTACAATCCGGGGAATACGTAGCCCCAGACGGTAAAAAGATCATGGTCGACTCACGCGGGGCCGTCGTTATGATCGATGGTAAAGCTAAAGAGGCCCAACGCTCAACAAAAACAAAAACTTCAATGAAGAAAAAGGGATTTTTTGCGAAACTGATGGCAGGTTTAGCCACGTTCGCGAGTGCAATGACCACCGACGGTATCGAAATTTTCTGGGACGGTGATCTTAAAAAGGGCACAGAGTGTTACTACATGGACGAGAACGGTGAAAAGGTTCTGGTTAAGGAAGGTACTCACTCCTGGAAAAATGAGGACGGAACCAGCACGGTAATCACGGTGGACGGTAAAGGACTGTTAACGGCAGACCCGGAAACTGTAACCGAGGACATGGGCGCCGGTGGTGCAGGTGGAAACGGTAACGAGGATATGTCCGAAACTGAACAGGCGATCGAGGAACTCCACAAAGTTTACGAGGCTCGTTTCAAAAAACTCGAAGGTGAAAAAACGGCTTTAGCTGGTCAGGTTGCTGACTTAACCAAAAAGTTCGGGGCTGCGATGGCTCAACTTGACAAACTTACCGGAGACGGTGATGGCGGCGGGGGTGAGTTTAGAGGCGGTAAAACCCGTAAGTCTTGGAAAGACAAATCGAAATAATACTGATCAGCTCAAAACAGATCACCAAAAATTAAAATTTTTACTCACGAAAAAACGAATAAAATGAAATCTTTTAAAGCAAGACTAAAGGAAAAATTTGATTACGACGTTTCTGCATTGGAACCGTACGTAGATCAGCAGTCCGAGGACATTTTTACCGACCTCCTTTATGGAGCTGGTTTAACCTCACGTATCAACGTAATGGAGAACGTAAAAGGACAGGAGGCAATTAAATTGCTTAACGTTAACTTTGATTTACAGAACGCGACAGGGTGTACCTTGTCTGACGACGGTACGGTAATCTTTGACGACGTTAACATTACCACCAAACGTATCGGGGTTCAGTTCGCGTTATGTAACGACGACCTTAATGGAACCTGGGCGCAGATGTTGCTCGCTATCGGTGCAAACCGTCAGGACGAGGAAATGCCTCTCGAGGACGTAATTACCGCTTACGTTGTAAAATCTGCACGTAAGAAAAATCAGGATCTTATGTTCCTGGGAGATACCACGTCTCTCGATCCAAACCTAAACTTTTATAACGGGTTTGTAAAACTTTGGGACACTGACGCGACGGTTCTGCATGCAAATCGTACAGGCGTATTAATCGACAATACCAACGCGTTCGCTAACTTCATGTCGGTTTACAACAAAATCCCTACGGAGTTGTTCGATAATCAGGTAGAGGTTGAAATTATCACCGGTCGTCAGGAGCTTCGCGCCCTAATCGATGAAATCTGGAACGATAAGGATTACAACGCGAAACTCGAAGTAACTGAGGAGGGTGGTGAGCTTACATGTATTCTGCCGACCACCTCTGTACGTATTCGTACTTACTCACAGTTGAACGGAAAAAACCAAATTTACGCCGTACCATACCAGTACATGTTCTTTGGAACAGACCTGGAGTCGGATTTAGATGGTTTTTTCATCAAGTTCCTGGAAGTTGAGGAAAAATTACGTTTCGGTATGAAATGGCGCTCGGGTATTCAATACGTATTTGGTAAATACTTTGTACGTCTTGCCGCTCACGCGTCATAATCTGACACCCCTAATTAACTGAGTTATTAACCAAAAACTTTAAAATTATGTTTTTGAAACACCCATATTTTTTCCCGTGTGAACTCACAGGAGGATACAATAAACAGGGTTGTGCCAGTAATGGGGGCGTCGATTCAATAATCGCCATAAACCTCGCTAACATTTTGTCGTACACCCTCAGCCCAGACGGCTCCGAGGTAACTGCTATGGCTCTTGTTATCGGTAAACAGGGATATGAGATTACGCCGGATCGTGCTCACATTTTCGCCAACCAGGACCCAGTACGTAACCGTGCGAATAACAGCTACGCTGTGCCTCAAACGGTAATGTTAGACCTGCCAGACGATGAGCTGGACACTCAGGAGCTGACCACTACCCTAGGTAAAGGTTTCTTTTTGTTCATCGTTCGATATTCAAACGGTAAAAACCGTGTATTCGGATTGGTGAACGGAATGACACTGGACACTGAGGCGAACACGTCAGGCCAGGAGTATGAGGATAAAAACGGATCAGTGCTGAACTTCACTGGTAAGGAGCTGTTAAAGGCGCCGCTCGTTTCTAATCTCATTGCTGAGGCGTTGCTGGAGCCAGCATCGTAGTAACAACCGCAATAAATGAGAACGGGAGCGCCTTATTGGTGTTCCCGTTTTTTTGCATAAATTGAGCGTATGAAAGTTAACCCTAATAAAATCGGTCAAATTGTATCAATTCGAGGCCGACAAATGAAAGTAACAGCCGAGGACGGTCCGACTCTGGCTCGTCATGGTTATTTCGATTTTCTGGGTGATCCGAGCGACCTGGAATTAAACACAAATACTACCGATCCGATCGGTGAGAAAGCTGCACCATCCGAAAAGGTGGACCGTGCATACCTACGTGATAAACTTACCAGTGAGTCGCTAAATGATTTCGAGGGACGCGATCTGAAAGAAGTTAAAAAGGATCTGGACCTCCTGGAGATTGAATACCCAAAACGGGCAACGCTGAAAAGTCTCGCCGTAATAGTTCGAGAGCTGCCATAATGATTACCCTGCAACCAAATACCGTAAATAATATCGCCGTTACAGCCTCGGAGCTGAGCACGGAGGAAACGTATTTTTACCTGTTCCGTTTTTTTCATGTACAGGAAAATAAGGATTTTGTTGTTCAGCTGGATCGGTTAAACCCGACCAGTAACAGGTACGATAATTTTGAATTTAATCCCGAGACGCTGGAAATGCCAACGGGTAAGTATAAATACTGGGTTTACCAATCTCTTACCGATGGGTCGACCGATTACGATGGGCTGGTGGTTTTGGAAAAGGGTAAGGCATGGGTTCCGGCTGCGGGACCAACAAACAAAAACTTTAAACTGAATGGAACCGGGGACAAAAAATTTAAACTCCAATAGCGACGAGAATTTCGCAGGGATATCGCATTACGATTTTTTTGAGCGTAAGCAGTCGGATATACCGGAATCGGATGAGTGCGAAAAGTCGATCGGTAAAGTAAAAATTTACGCCTGGGGTAAGGATAACTTATATCCTCAATGGCTTAACCAGCTCGTACAACTCAACGCCATCCACTCGGGGATCATTCGGGCAAAGGTTCACTTTACCGTATCTGGAGGTTTGGAGTATGAGGGTCCGGATGCTGAGGCCTGGCAAAAATTTTACGATAACGGTAAATCTGATTACACGCTGGACGAGATCGCTGAGCAGGCGTCGGGAGATTTTGAAAGATCAAATAAATTTATTCTGCGTGGCGTTTGGTCTATGGATTTTTCACGCGTTGACAGATTGGAACTGATCGATTTTGAAAAGGGACGTAAAGTCGTTGGTAAAAAAATGCTCGCCGTTTCCCAGGATTGGACCGACCAAAAGTGTAACATTCGTTATTACGAGCAGCTGGACGTAATGGCTAAGGGTTCCGATCCGACCAGTCCAAAAAAACGCAGCCGGGAATTTTACATTGAATACCAGGAGCGCGTTAAACAATACAAATACCAGGACCGTCGCCGCGTGTCCCGTGGTATTTATCCGGAACCACCATACTCAGGCGGCCTCCGTTCCATTTGCACCGGTATCGCTATCGATGAGTACCAGAACGCCGAAATTATGAACGGTTTCTCCCTGGGAACGCTCATATCACTTAACAGCGGTAAGCCAAAAAATCCGGACGATAAAAAGAAACTGGAACAAGGTCTGAAAGGAACGGTAAAAGGTCCTCGTAATTCCGGTGGTACAATGATCGTTTACAGCCAGGGTAAAGAAAACGCCCCAACTGTTTTACAGCTCAGCGGAAACGACCTGAACAGTCGCTACATTGAATTGAATAAGGACACCCAGAAAAATATACTACGAGCGCACTCGGTGACTGTGCCTGTTTTATTCGGATTTAAGGAGGAGGGGTCGATGGGTAATAATACAGAACTTATGAACGGTTACGTTATTATGAAAAGCAATTATTTCAAGTCTCGGCAGGATGCAATTTTATCGGTACTGAATTACATCGGCCAAAAATGTAACGGCCTGCAGGGTCAGATCAAATTCCGCGAGGTGGATTTAAACCTACCAGAGGAAAAACCGTCGACGAACTCAGTGGTTATCGATCAGCGTAAATTTATCCACGACAAGTTCGAGAAATGCGACGAAAACCATGACGACAAGCTGCTTGATGCCTTGTCAAAATGCGGTACCAAACGGTCCGCGTTTCGTGTTTTACATGCCATCGACTTAATACCAGGCGAACCGGTCCTGCAGACAGCGGCGATCGACGATTTTAAAAAGGCCAAATTTATCGACCTCAGCACGATCGAGGCTCAGGTATTAAATCTGATTTCACAGGGTGAGGATTTCGATAATATTCGTAAAGCTCTCGAGATAAAAGGGACTGATCTGGTAAAAATTTACTCGAACCTGATGAACCAGGAACTTTTAACCGATGGTGGTGAACTTACTGACGCCGGTGCCCGTCAGGTTGCTCAGTCGGACATTGACAAAATGCAAATTTTGTACAGCTATGAACTAAGGAGCGACGCCCCTGCGCTTGTTGCCGGTGGTGAGTCTCGTAAGTTCTGCACAAAGCTCATCGAGCTCGATCGTTTATACACCCGTGAGGACATCGACGCGATAGGCGCGGCCGAGGGTTACGATGTTTTCGCGTATAAAGGAGGCTGGTACCATAACCCTAAATCGGACGTAAATACTCCGTGGTGTCGTCATACATGGCGCCAAAACGTTGTTTTTGTAGACTAATATGGAACGGATTTATTTACTCGATACCGAGGACCTAACACAGTACGGATTTATTCACGCAAATGTCGAGGAGTCCATTTTAATTAATGTAATCTGGAGGGTCCAGCACCTCGAATTACAGCCCGCTATTGGTTCCCCTCTTTATCGTAAACTTTTGACGCTGACCGACACTGGTCTGACTACTGGAGTTTATTACGATCTGATGGCTCAATACGTTGTACCATATTTGATCGCTGCGGTGGAGTATAAGGCCACGTATCACACCTCTACGGAAATCCAGAACAAAGGAACCGGAAACAATAAAGACGAGTATATGAGTACCGGGGACCTGGCTCAACTCAATACGCTCCGTTCACAGCTCAGTAAGGACGCGAACGAACTGAAAAACCTGCTTATTCGTTTTTTACAGGACGACTGTAATAGTGAAACACCGAATTACCCTGAGTACAAAGAGCGCACCGGTAACCGTGTGGACTACACACCAGAACAAACCGGGCCAGATTATGAAAACGAAATTTCAATAATTTAACGATGCCGACCGCAATACAGTCCGTAACACTTAACAAGCTAATTGAGGAGTTTTATAAACTCGCAGACGCGCACGAGATGCTCGAAAGTTTCTATTATGGGAACTTTTTGGAGATCTACCAGTCGGATGCGTCCAACCCGATAGCGTATAAAACGATGCTGATGAACGTAAACAATGCGTCCATCGATCCGAATTACGTTATACTGACCGTCGAGCTGATGGTAATGGATAAGGTGTTTAAGGATAACGACGATCGTCAGGACGTTGAGAGCGATACGCTTGCTATCCTCGGGGATATTTTCAGTGTGGTGAGTTACTCGAACCGCTGGCAGTCGTTCTGTAAAATCGGCGGGGCGTCGACAATGCGTAAATTTGTCAACAAAGGCGAGGACCAGGTTACCGGCTGGGCCATGACTATCCAGCTCAACGTAAAACGTAAAAACGGCCTTTGTGATCTACCGATATCGGATTACGATTACGAGGGAACATATAAACCGTATTGCGCTGGTGTTCGTATTTTCCGCGACGGCTTGCTGGTTGAGGTAACCCCGTCCGGTGGTCGTTACGATTATTCGACTGGTGGTGTAGCGTTCAATATTGACATAAACGGTACGCCGTTCCTGGTTGGTGTCTCCACTGACCAGGACATAAACGTTCTCAGCTCTCAATTAACGGCGTTAGGCTCTAAGGTCGGCGATAATTGGATTGTTACGGATGCCCTTCAAACTTTGAACGGTGACCCTATTACGCCACAAATACCGGAAACAACAAAGGCGATAATTATTCAGACCGTTGACGCCGCTCCTATTCCTGTGACATTAATAACTGACGACGCATTAAATTTAGTCGCTGAGGTTCCGAACGCCCAGGTAAACGTAAACGGGGATGCTTTTGAACAAGTTGCTCCAGGTGGTACGTTAAATGTTCCGATTTTGGACACAGCTGGAAATCCTACCGGTACAAATATCGGCCCAAACGTTGAGGTTCAGGATAGCGACGTTTTATTATCGAGCCAGGCAGTGCCTCAGTTATTACAACCGATAAGATCACAACAAGCGAAAACGATATCCTTAATCGATGCCATTGATTCTGATCCGGTACAGGTAACAGTCGCGACCGATACTGAGGCACTCGCTGAGATTATTTTACCGAACGGCACGGTTTTATCAAAAGACTCGGCAGGCACTACACTGTACACCACTCCGGTTAAATCAGGCGGCACCACAAACCGGGTAATTAATGACGGCTCTGTGATCCTCAAAAATGCACAGGGTGACACGCTCCAAACGTACACGAATAAAGCCCAGGAGGCAAAAGTTATTACATTGCCGATCATTTATTTACGACCAGCTAACTCAGGTTACGGTACGACGTCGTATTTAACGGGAGACGAGGGATATAATGAGTTAAATTATCCTGCACCGGCGTCGCCGCTTATTGGTATTCCCGCGCTACTCGATCCTACTGATCCGAAAAAATTACTTTATAACAACGCGTTTGGAAATAAACAACGTTTTACCGGGATCAATGGTGGTTATTGGGATTACAGCACACTCCAGTATAAATTAGCTGACGGAACCGTTTCAACCGAAGCCATTACATTTGGAACTATTGCTGGTAGTACATCGTATCTCATCGATAACCATACCGGCGCGGCTTATAAATGGAACGCAAACGGATCGACTACATGGTCTACGCAGGTAACTAATATTTTGGGTCTAACACATGCAGGATTCTCAGACTATTTTTTACATAGTAGAAATCAGATTTTATCACTCATTGCCGGAATGAATTTAGGATCGAATTTAATGACGATTAAGCCATTTAATTCCGGTGGATCATTAAAGACGTCAACGCCGACCTTTGGAACAGAGACTACAACACATAACCAATTATCAGGGCTCACAATGAATATAAGCCGCGTCGATGGAACGGCTGACGGTGCGTTCCCTATGAGATGGCATTTTTAATATAAATCAATTATGAGAATCGAGCTAGAATCGCACCCGGGAGTAATTTTAAAGGACCCATTTGTCGAGTTAAAAACCACAATCGACGACGAAATAAATCAGACATTTACGCCGAATATTGTTTTTACTGATAGCGTCAATCCGTTAATAAAGATCGGGCACAGTCTACCTGCACAGCCTTACGTTAATGGCTCCTGGGAATCAGAGGACGTTAAAAAATCTATCGAAGATTATATAAAATTAATTTCAAAGGATTAATTCGCTTAACCCATGACCCAAAAGGAACGCGACGCCCTCCTAATTCGTCTGGATCAGCACAGGGCAATACAGGACGAGCGGCATAGAGCTCAACAAAAACAATCGGCCGACCACGAAACTCGTGTTCGTGCACTCGAAAAACGCTGGTACACGGCTGTAAGCGCGGCGGTATTGTCAGTCGTGGCATTTATTAAATCACTTTTCGCATGAAAAAAACCTACTTCTTTGGCTGGAATAACTGGAAACGGCTGATAAAAGAACTGTTAAAAGTCGGCAGCAACCAGTCCGGTTTTTTCAGTCAGAAACGCATACACCAGGGCATC
>WBZN01000519.1_pt2 | contig 26356 bp, 19 predicted proteins | sample 5204281 | NCBI WGS metagenome assembly WBZN01 (sample SAMN12344347, study PRJNA552823) | activated sludge metagenome | biome: Activated sludge suspended growth; feature: Nitrification reactor; material: Wastewater; isolation source: activated sludge from nitrification reactor of wastewater... | reverse complement strand
AGCGAGGTCGTAGACGGCCAGACGGCCCGCGCCCGCGGACCACGCGGTGAAGCGCAGGCGAGTCTCGCCTCGCGTGGGGTTCGGTAGCGACTGCATCGCCGAACGCGGGAGGCGGGGAGGATCCACCGCCAGAGTGAAACAGTCCCCGTTCGGACAGCCGGGCCGGAACGTGAAGTTCTCGAACACGGTCTCCTGTGTGGCCGTCGGCGGGCCGTTGAACTGCCACATGTTCAAGTGCACGCGCGGCGATTCGAGACGCGGCACGTGCGGGCCGCTGTACGTCCACTGCACCACGCGCGTCAGTGGGGACTCGGCATCGGGTCCGCCGCGCCAGACGCGATACTCCACGCGGTCGCCGCTCCAGCGCATGGCATGGCTCATGAGTGTCGTGTCGGTGAACGCGACGTTGAAGCGCGTGAGGTTGCCCGGCGTATCGTATGGCTGCGCCACGAACTGGCCGTTCGCGTTCCCGGCCACCCCCCAGCGGCTCCACTCGATGTCGATCTCGTTATAGGGGTTCCACCACAGGTAGGCCGGGTCGTAACAGGCGCCGTATTCCCACAGGAACATGCCGAGCACCGTGGTGAGTGCGAAGTTGTCGAGGCGGCCGCGCGTCGTGAACACGTAATCGCCGTAGCCGAGCGGCTCCTCGAGCACGACCTCGGTGCTGAACCACGTGGTGTTCACCTTGCGGATCGTCAGGTGCAGCCGGCCATTGGCGTCCACGTTCACCGCATTCACACCGCTGTCGAACGAGTTCGGGCCAGGGCCATAGAAGCCGTTGCCCTTCACGCGCCACGTCCGGCCGGCGAACGTCACGGTGCGGCCACTCGGGAAGTCCGACCACTGCAGGCTCGCCAGCGTCGGCGGGCCCAGGTTCTCGCAGCGCGCTTCGTCGAACCACACGACCGGCGTGGGATCCGTGGGACCTTGCAACACGCCGAGCAGGAAGTGGATCGAGGCCGTGCCCGCCGGGGCGGCGCCACTGGTGACCGTGAAACGCCGATACACGCCCGCGGGCGACGCGGCATCGGCCGCCGTGTAGGACTCGAACGAGATCAGCGCGCCCGCCGCATTGCGCCACTCGATGTTGAGCAACGCGCGCGACTGGCCCGTGAGCGGGTTCGCCACACTGGGCGCCACCAGCACGGACGCGGTCCAGCGCTGTCCGGGCGCACAGGCGAGGTTCTGCCATACACCCGAGACGTCGAACACGCCGGTGTTGGGACCCGTCACCTGGGCGGCGGAGTGTCCGTGTGTGGGATGCAGCACGCGCGCGACCGGGCCGAACTGGTTCCAGCCGGCGAACGCCGTGGTGCTGCCCGCAAGCTCGAAGCTGGGGTCGGCGAGCATGCACTGCGCATGGACGAGCGCCGGCAGGGCGAGGAGCGCAGCGCAAGCGGCGAGGCGACGGGCGAGGGTGCGCAGGCGAAGCTCCGGCGTGGGGGGGGAAGAAGAAGGGCCGGACGCCCACCGGCGTCCGGCCCTGTGCGGCAACGACTAGCGGCTGAGCACGACCGTGCGCGAGACGCGGCCCGCGTCACTGCGCACCACGGCGCGATACACACCGGCGGCCGCCTCGCGACCACCCGCCGTACGGCCGTCCCACACCAGCTCGTGTGCGCCGGCCTCGGCCTCGCCCTCGAACAGCGTGGCGATCTCGCGGCCCGCGACATCGAGGATCGTCGCATGCACGTGGCCGCGCTGCGGCAACGAGTACGCGAGCGTCGTGCGCTGGCGGAACGGGTTCGGTGCCGCGGGGCGGACGTCGAGCACCGCCGCGGGCGGCGTACCGGGAGCACCGGCGACATCGGTCCGGCGCAGCACCACGTCATCGATCCACGCCGCGCCGCCGTTCAAGGACGGCGAGATGAACAGGATGAACGCCTCGACCGTCGCCGTGCCGACCGGCGCTGTGGCAGAGACGGCGCTCTGCTTCCAGGTCCCGGCCGGAGAGGCGGCATTCAGCAGCACCGTCTCGTTGCTGCCGATCTCGGCCGCGAGCGCGTCGCGGAACACCAGCTTCGCCGTGACGAAGTTGTCGTTCGTGTCGTTGATCGGGCTCTCGAGGCAGGTGGTGAGCGCCCACGCGCTCATCTCCCACTGCTGGCCGCCCGCCGCGGGCACCGACTGGAAGAGGCCGGAAGGCGAATCCGGGACGAACGTCGAGAACATCTTGGCGCTACCGCCGCGCGTGTGTGCGAAAGCGGTGCGGCCTTCGGCGAGGGCGTTCCCGAACCCCGTCCAGCCGGTGAGGCCGGGGTTGAAGCTGGGATTCGTGAGGCTGTTCGCCGAAGTCACCGCCGCGCTTTCGGTGAGCGACACGTCGTCGACGAACGCCGAGCCGGGGTCGCATCCGGGCTGCAGGAACAGGATCAGCGCCTCGACGCGCAGCGCGCCCGGAGGGGCCTGGCTCGCGAAGCTGAACGGCACCCACTGGTTCTGCGGCGTGAGGCCACTCGCGATCACGACCTCGTTCGACTGGATCTCGGTCCCGCCGACCGCGGCGTTGAAGAACGCGATCTTGGCCAGGAGCCGGTTGCTCGCGCAGACGTTGGTGCCCGTGAGCGCGTCGGTGCTGGCGATGAAGGAGAACCCGCTGAACTCGTACACGCGGCCGACGACCGGCGTGAACGCCTGGCCGTAACCGCCGACATTGAACTGCGGCGTGCCCGGGCAACCCACGAAGCCACCGAAGATCTTGGAGGCCGCGCTGCCGCTGCGAGCGATGTTGTCGGTGAGCGGCGTCGAGATCTGCGGGCCGCTGCCGAACGTGAACCAACCGGTATACGAGCCACCTGCGGCTTCGAAGCCGGGGTTGGCCAGAAGATTGGGGCCGGCGAACGCGGGCGCGGCGAACAACGCGGCGCACAGGGCGAGGGCGCCGAGGAACGGCGCAGATGCGGTGGATCCGTCACGTCGCTTCACGAGAAGCCTCCTGAGAAGCTGCGGGGCGGCCACAGCCGCCCATACCGGTGCGGGAGGCCCGAGGGTCGGGCCTCCCGCCGGCTGGAACGGGTTCAGCGGTAGAGCGACTTCACCTTGCCCCACGACGTCGTGCGGGCCGGCGTCACGAACGTGCGCGTGAGCGACACGTCATCGATCTGCGCCGCGCCACCATCGAAGCCGGGCTGCAGGTAGAGCACGAACGCCTGGACCTTGACCGCGTTCACCGGGGCGACCGCGTTGATCGGGGCGTTGTCGAACCACGTGTTCGTCGCGAACGAGCCGTCGAGGATCGTCGACTCGACCGCGGCCGGGGCGATCTCGTTGTTGCCGGCATCGAAGAACGCCAGCTTCTGCACGACCCAGTTGCCGGTGCCACCGAGGACGTGGTCGCCGAGCATCGGATCGTCCGAGCAGTGGCGCGACTTCGCCGACAGCGTCCACAGCACGCCGGGGCCGGTCGGGAACTCCTGGAAGATGCCCGAGACACCGAACGGGTTGAACGTGCCGAACATCTTCATGAGGTTGTTGCCGCTGTACGGCACGATGCAGGGGTTCGCCGACTCGGTGAACCCGTTGCCGAACGTGAACCAGCCCGTCGCGCCGAACGCCGGCGCGGGGCCGAGCTCGAAGCTGGGGTTCACCAGCACGTTCTGCGCATTCACGGCCGGCACCGACACGACCGACAGCACGGCGGCACACACGGCGTAGGAGAGCACACGCTTCACCAGATGCATCTTCAGCCTCCTTGGGAGTGGAGCAGGTCGGGACGACGGCCCGGGACGTCCGGTCCGGCGCGCTTCGACCGGTGACCTCTTGACAACCACAACTGAACGCTAGACTATGTTCGTGTAGCGAACAAAGTCCTTTTTTGCGTCGAGGTCGGAATGTCCACCATTGCCCCGGCCGTCGAGCCCGCGCCACTGCTGGAAGTGCGCGGGCTCCAGAAGTCGTATGCCTCGCGCGGCCCGCACGGGGCCCGGCGCCCGGTCGCCGCTGCCCGGGACGTGGGCTTCACGCTGCGGCGTGGCGAGGCCGTGGCGCTCGTGGGCGAATCCGGCAGCGGCAAGAGCACCATCGCCCGGCTGCTCCTGCGCCTGGAACAGCCCGATGGCGGCCAGATCCTGTGGTCCGGCGAGGATGTGCTCGCCCAGGAACCCCGCCAGGCCTCGCTGCGCTACCGCGGGCGCGTGCAGATGGTGTTCCAGGACCCCTTCGGGTCACTGAATCCTGTTCATCGGGTCGAACACCACCTGATCCGGCCGCTGTTGCGTCATGCTGAACGGAACGCACGCGGTGGAGTCCGGCTGAACAGCGCCGCCGCGGCCCGCCCGCGCGCGCTCGAACTCCTGCGCACGGTGGGGCTCGAGCCGGCCGAGGACTTCCTGCACCGCTACCCGCACGAACTCTCGGGCGGCCAGCGCCAGCGTGTGGCCATCGCGCGAGCGCTGGCGGTGGAGCCCGAGCTGCTCGTGGCCGACGAGCCCACGTCGATGCTCGATGTCTCGATCCGCATGGGCGTGCTCAACCTGCTGGCGCGTCTCAAGCGCGAACGCGGCCTGGCCATCCTGCTCATCACGCACGACCTGGCATCCGCCCGCTATCTCGCCGATCGCGTGCTCGTGCTGTATCGCGGCCGACTCGTCGAGGACGGACCGAGCGACGAGGTCGTGAACCGGCCCGTGCATCCGTACTCGCAGGCGCTGCTGGCTTCGATCGCGGATTCGTCACAGGAGGGGCGCGCCCCCGCGGCCACGGCCCCCGCGGCCGGTGCCGCACCTCACACGGGCGCCGGCTGCCCGTTCGCGGCCCGCTGTGGCCAGCGGATCGAGCCCTGCCTGACGTCCGACCCCGAGCCCCGGCTGCACGACCAGCGGCTCGTGCGCTGCCACCTGTATCCGGCCAACACACCGGAGCGATCCGCCATCGGAGGAGTGAAGTCGTGAATCAGCCGGAATTCCCCCCGGACTTCGTGTGGGGTGTGGCCACGTCGGCCCAGCAGATCGAAGGCGCGGCCCAGGTCGCCGGCCGCGGCGAATCGATCTGGGACCGATTCGCCAGCAAGTCCGGCCGCATCGCCGATGGCACGGACCCGCGGGTGACGTGCGACCACTATCACCGCTGGCGCGAGGACGTCGATGCGCTGCGCTGGCTCGGCGTGGGGGGCTATCGGTTCTCGATCGCGTGGCCGCGCATCCTGCCGACCGGATCCGGGCGTGTGAACGCGCTCGGCCTCGATTTCTACGACGCGCTCACGGACCGCCTGCTCGAACAGGGCATCACGCCGTACCCGACGCTCTACCATTGGGACCTGCCGCAGCGGCTCCAGGAGAAGGGTGGCTGGACCTCGCGCGCCACCGTCGAGGCGTTCGTGCACTTCACCGATGCCGTCACGCGGCGGCTCGGCGACCGCATCCGGAACTGGGTCACGCACAACGAACCCTGGTGCGTCTCGCATCTCGGGCACGAGGTGGGCGTGCATGCGCCCGGCAAGCGCGACCCACTGGCGTCGCTCACCGCGGCCCATCATGTGCTGCTGTCGCACGGCCGCGCCGTCGAGATCATCCGTCGCAACGCGCCCGGCGCCCGCGTGGGCATCGTCAACATCATCGTGCCGGTCCATGCCGCCAGCGACTCGGCCGCGGATCGCGACGCCGCGCGGCAGCTCGATGGCTCGTTCAACCGCTGGTACCTGGACCCGCTCTACAAGGGCCTGTACCCCGCGGATGCCATCGCCGATCGCATGCGCGCCGGCCACCTGCGCGGACCGGAGCTGCCGTTCGTGCACCCCGGTGACCTCGACGTGATCGCCACGCGCACCGATTTCATGGGCGTGAACTACTACAGCCGCGCCGTGACCCGCGCCGGCGCGAACGGCCATCCCGAAGGGGTGCGACAAGCACCCCCCGAGGAGCTCACCGCCATGGGGTGGGAGGTCTACCCGCAGGGCCTGTACGAGATGCTGCAGCGTGTGCATCGCGACTATGCACCGCCGTCGATCCTGATCACCGAGAACGGCGCGGCCTACCCGGATGATCCGGATGCGGGGGCCGCGGGCCCGTTCGCCGACACGCGCCGCGTGGACTACCTGCGCACGCATCTCGAGCAGGCGGCCCGGGCGCGGCGCGATGGCGTGCCGCTGCACGGCTATTTCGCTTGGTCGTTCATGGACAACTTCGAGTGGGCCGAGGGGCTGTCCAAGCGCTTCGGGCTCTACCACGTGGACTTCCGCACGCTCCGCCGCACCCCGCGGGAGAGCGCGTTCTATTTCCGCGACGTGATCACTCGCGGGGCGCTGGCCGAGAATGCCGGCGCGCCGCAATCCAGGAGGACGATGTGACCGGTCCCGTTCGCCGCACACTCGCTGCTGTCGCCGCGCTGGCATTGCTGTGGGGGCCGGCCCGCGCCGCGGCCGAGGAAGCGGTCGCGGTCGGGCACGAGGCCGTGCGCGTGGTGAAAGACGACTCCGGCATGCGGCTCCAGGTCGCGGGCCGCGACTTCCTCGTGCGCGGTGTGAACTGGGACTACTGCCCGATCGGCCAGAACTACGCCTACAACCTGTGGGCGCAGCCCGATGACTTCATCACCGCGGCGCTCGACCGCGAGATGGGGCTGCTCGCGGCCATGGGCGCGAACACGATCCGCATCTACGCCGGGATCCCGCCCCGCTGGGTGAAGTACCTGCACGACCGCTATGGCGTGTACTGCATCATCAACCACACCGTGGGCCGCTACGGCTTCACGCTCGACGGCATGTGGAACCCGGTCACGGACTACTCGAACCCGCGCATGCGCGCGGCCATCGCGGCCGACGTGGCGGCCACGTTCGCGCCCTACAAGGGCGTGCCGGGCGTGCTCATGTACCTGCTCGGCAACGAGAACAACTACGGCCTGTCGTGGTCGTCGTTCGAGATCGAGGCGCTGCCCAAGGGCGAACGCGATGCCGCCCGCGCACGCAAGCTGTACTCGCTCATGGGCGAGATCGCGGCGCAGACCAAGGCCGCGGATCCCGACGTGCCGGTGGCGCTGTGCAACGGCGACGTCCAGTACATCGACATCATCGCCGAGGAGTGCAAGGCACTCGACGTGTTCGGCAGCAACGTCTACCGCGGCATCTCGGCGCGCGACATGTACGAGGTGGTCAAGACCAAGCTCGGGGTGCCGCTGCTGTTCACCGAGTTCGGCAGCGACGCGTTCAACGCCCGCACGATGAGCGAGGACCAGGCCATGCAGGCCAAGTACCTCATCGGGCAGTGGCGCGAGATCTACGAGCAGTCCGCCGGGCACGGCCGCGTGGCCAACGCCATCGGCGGCTGCGTGTTCCAGTGGAGCGACGGCTGGTGGAAGTTCGGCCAGGACAAGCGGCTCGACGTCCACGACACCAACGCCTCGTGGCCCGATGGCGCCTACACGGAGGATTTCGTGCAGGGCGACAACAACATGAACGAGGAGTGGTGGGGCATCTGCGCCAAGGGCCGCCCCGACGAGCGCGGGCTCTACGAGCTCTACCCGCGAGCGGGCTACTACGCGCTGCAGAAGGCGTTCGCGTTCGACCCGTACGGTGCCAGCGACGCCGACATCGCGCGCCACTTCGCGGGCCTCACGCCGGCGAGCGCGGAGCTCTCCGCCCGCGGCGACCGGGCCGCGCTCCAGTCCGAATCGTCGCAGCGCGTGCGGCTGAGCGGCATGCGCATGAACTTCGAGACCGTGACCACCGGTGGCGCGCTCACCACGACGCCCCGCGATGTCGCAGCACTCGACCCGAACGTGGTGCCCTCGGTGCAGGGCTTCGACCACCTGCAGTCGTTCTTCTTCGACTTCGAGGCCAAGCCGGCCAACAACGTCACCGGCTTCCTGTCGATGAACGCGCTCGGCCACGTGCCCACGAACCCCATCGACCAGATCTTCTACGAGGCCCGCGTCAACTCGCCGCGCGTGGTCACGCACCTCACCGACCGCGACCGCATCGTGCACACCTACGACGTCAAGGCGGACCGCCCCCTGAAGGTCTACCAGGCGCGCCTGTCCTGGGATGACCGCTGGTTCACGGCCGACGGCTTCTACCGCACAGGCCACTACCACTGGGGCTACGAGGGCGACTTCTTCGGGCTCTACCGCGAGGCCAACTACGGCCCGAACATCGACATCTACGATGCCGACGTGCCGATCGGCGTGGAGTTCGCCGGCAAGCGCGCGCTGGGCGGGTGGAAGCTGGCGATCGGCCCCGAGCTATGGTGGGGCGCGAATCCCGCCGTGCTCATGAAGTACAACCGCCGCGTGCTCGGCTACGACGCCACGCTCGTGCAGCAGTACGACCTGTCGTCGTACCGCGGCTCCGGCGTCAGCTCGGCGAACGCGCTGCCGGTGCAGACGACCCGCAAGACCAGCCTCGACGTGAAGGGCAGGGCCGGCCGCTTCGAATTCGAGGCGGCGGGACTGTGGGCGGGTGCGAACCGTGTCGGCCGGCCGTTCCAGGTGATCGAGGGCAGTGGCGCGGACGCGCGCGTCATGCGCGACGAGATCCGTGCTGGCGATGCGTTCGGCGGCAAGCTCAAGCTCACCTCGCGCATCGGCCCGGCGCAGTGGTACGCGCAGGCCGCGCACATGGGATTGGTCGCCGAGGGCGGCCCCACCGGCACCCAGACGCTCACCGGTTGGATGTTCAAGGACACCGGGCTCGGCAACCAGCAGAACGTGCTCACGGGCTTCCTGCTCAGCCGCGGCAACTTCACGTACGGGCCGAACCTGCTATGGCAGAAGCCCATCGTGGGGCCGATGCCGGCGGATGCGCCCGGTTCGGGGCGGCTGCGCAACATCGTCGACGACCCGTTCGCGGTGCGCGGCAACCGCGAGATGACCGGCGCCGAACTGCTCATCAACTACGACCCGACCCCGGCCAGCTATCTGTGGGCCTGGGACAACGACCTGCGCGAGGAGTCGCGCCTGGCGGGCAGCCTGTCGTTCGCCTACAAGCACGAGCCCACCAGCACCGACGCCGCGATCGGCTTCCTGGCCGACGGCGTGACCCGCTTCGCGTTCGACCGTGGGACGCCGGCCCGTGACCATTGGGTGGTCAACGCTCGTGCGGTCTCCCGCCTGAACACGCACGTGCGGATCGTGGCACACGCCTACGTGGGAACCTTTGAACCTTCGTCCATCGAGGCGAGCCGCACGACTACGCCCGGTCCCGCGCAGTCTGGCCGCACACGCCGGCAGGTCGCGTCGGGTGGGGATGTCCGCATCGCCGGCCACTCCACGGCGTTCACCGCCTACGCCAAGTTCCAGGACTGGGGACCGTACGACTATCACCGCGACTTCGACCTCACGTTCCCGGTGCAGCTGATCGGCGACCTGTCGCACACGCTCGGCACGCCGCTCTGGCTCGACAGCCAGCAGACCCGCCTGGGCGTGCGGGGCACGTGGCGCTCGCTCGATCCGTTCTCACCCCGCTATGCAGGCCTCACCGGGGACCCGAACGGCAGCGAGTGGGAAGTGCGCACGTACGTCCGTCTCGCGATGTGATCCCGGTGCCAGCTGAGAAGCCCCCGCGTCGGGAGTTCCGGCGCGGGGGCTTCGTGTTCGTGGGCGGGCGGTGAACGCGCTCAGCCGCGCGCGGGCGGCTCGGGCGGCGTGACGAAGCACGCACTCACGTGCCCGGCGCCCACCTGCACGAGCGGCGGGCGCTCCGTGCGGCAGCGGTCCATGACCAGCGGGCAGCGGGGATGGAAGCGGCAGCCCGCGGGCGGGTCGGCCAGGCTCGGCGGGGCCCCGCCGATGGCGGCGCGGTCCTCGCGCGAGCCATGCACGCTGGGGGTGGCCTTCAACAGGCCGCGCGTGTAGGGGTGTGCCGCGGCCCGGCCCATGGCCGCCGCGGGCCCGAGTTCGGCGAGCCGGCCGGCGTAGAACACGGCCACGCGGTCGCTGAACTGCAGCATGCGCTCGAGGTCGTGCGTGATGAACAGCACGGCGAAGCCCAGTTTCCGCTGCAGCTCGCGCACCTGCTCCAGGATCTCGCGCTCCACGATCACGTCGAGCGCCGTGGTGGGCTCGTCCAGGATGATCAGCGACGGCTCGAGCGCCAGCGCGAGCGCGATGCCGACGCGCTGCCGCATGCCGCCCGAGAGTTCGTGCGCATGCGCGCGCAGCACGGATGCGGGCAGGCCCACCATCTCGAGCAGGTGCACCGCGCGCGCCTCGGCTTCGGCGGCCGGCCGCGGGGCATGTGCCGCGATGGTGTCCATGACCTGCTCACCGATCGTGAGGATCGGATGCAGCGCGTCCATCGCACTCTGGAACACCATCGACAGCCGCTGCCAGCGCACTTTCTGCAGCTCGGCCTCGGACAGCGCCAGCAGGTCGCGGCCCTCGAACCACACCTCGCCACGCGTGATGACCGCGGGCGGCGGCAGGATGCGCAACACGGACTGGGCGAGCGTCGACTTGCCGCTGCCGGACTCCCCGGCGATGCCGAGGATCTCGCCCGCGCCCACGTCGAGCGAGACGTCGTCGAGCGCGCAGACCGGCCCGTGATCCGTGATGTACTCCACGCGCAGGCCGCGCACCGAGAGCAGCGGGGAGCCGGTCATAGGCGGTCCTTCACCACGGGGGTCGAGCGTCCCGGCCGGTGGCCGCGCAGCTCGAGGAAGGCGCGCCAGGCGTGCTCCACCTGCAGCTTGGGATTCGCCACGGCGTCGAAGCCGGAGTTGAGCAGGCTGAGCGAGGTGCCCACGAGCGCGATGCACAGCCCGGTGGGCGCGAACATCCACCAGGCACCCGTGAGCAGGGCGGAGTCGTTCTGCGCCCAGTACAGGTTCGTGCCCCAGCTCACCGCGGAGACGTCACCGAGCCCCAGGAACTCGAGCCCGACCTGCGCGCCGATCGCGTACATGGTGCTGCCGATGACCTGCGCCACCAGCAGCGAGCTCAGCATGGGCAGCATCTCGAACACGAGGACGCGCCAGTGCGGCTCGCCGCTCACGATGGCGGCGGCCACGAAGTCCCGCCGGCGCAGGCTCATGGCCTGCGCGCGTACGACGCGCGCGTTCCACGCCCAGCCCGTCACGATGAGTACCAGCGCCACGGTGCCCGGCCCCGAGGGCAGGTAGGCCGCGATCACGATGGCGAGCGGCAGGCCGGGCAGCACCAGGAAGACGTTGAACAGCAGCGACAGCAGCGCATCGATACGCCCGCCGAAGTAACCCGCCGCCACGCCGACGAGCGCGCCGATCAGCACCACGACGAGGCCCACGCCGAAGCCGAGCGCCAGCGACACGCGCGTGCCCACCACGAGCTGGGCGAGCACGTCCTGGCCCTGGCCCGTGGTCCCCAACGGATGTGCCCAGGTGGGCGGCTGCAGCGGGATGCCGACCATGGCGAGCGGATCGCCCACGAACAGTGGACCGAACAGCGCCACGAGCACGAAGCCCAGCAGCAGGAAAGCGCCTGCGGCGGCCCGTGGGTCGCGCTTCAGCGCCCGCTGCCAGCCGCCGATGCCGGCGGCCCTGTCGTGCGTGGAGCCGCTCATGAGGCCGAGCTCCGGACGCGCGGGTCGAGCCACAGCAGGACCACGTCCACGAGGAAGTTGGCGGCCAGCACGGCGAGCGTGATGCACAGGAAGATGCCCTGCATGAGCGGGTAATCCTGGCCGCCCACGGCCTGCAGCAGCAGGTAGCCCTGACCGGGGTACGAGAACACGATCTCCGTGAGCAGCGAGCCGCCGAGCACGAAGCCCAGCGCCATACCGAAGCTGGTCACACTCGGCAGCAGTGCGTCGCGCGCGGCGTAGCGCAGCACGACGCGGCCCGGCGACAGCCCCTTGGCCCGCGCCAGGTTCACGTGGTCGGAGCCGAGTACACCGATCATGGTGTTGCGCATCGAGAGCACCCAACCGCCGAGCGTGGCGAGCACCACCGTGCCCACCGGGAGCGCGGCGTGGCGGGCCACATCGAGCAGGAAGGTGAGGTTCCAGCCGGGGGTGAGGTCGTCGGAGTACGCATGCCCGAGCGGGAACCAGCCGAGCGTGAAGCCGAACGCGTACAGCGCCGCCATGGCGAGCCAGAAGTACGGGAACGCGCCGAGGAACGTGAGTGTGGGCGGCAGCCAGGCATCGACCGCGCCGCGGCGCCACCACGCGGTGGCGATGCCGATCAGCGTGCCGAGCGTGAACGCGATGAGCAGCGCCGAGCCCGCCAGCACGAGCGTCCACAACAGCCCCGTGCCCATGACCTTCACGACCGGCGACGGGAAGTACGCCGACGAGATGCCGAGATCGCCGCGCAGCGCATGCGACAGGTACGACAGGTACTGCTTCCAGAGCGGATCGTTCGTGAGCCCGAACGTCTCGCGCAGCGACTGCAGCGCCTCGGGCGTGAGCTGGCCGCGCATGCGGCCGAACATCGCCGTCGCGGGGTCGCCGGGCATGAGGCGCGGCAGGAAGAAGTTGAGTGTCATCGCGACCCAGGCCGCCAGGCCGTAGAAGCCGAGCCGCCGGAGCAGGTAGTTCATGACGGCCTCCGCACGGGCCGGATCCGCGTGAGCACCAGCAGGACCTCACCGCGGTCGAGCTTGTTCGTGGACGGGTCGCAGTACGGGTCCTCTGCGCTCGGGAAGCCCTCGAAGCGCGACAGGTTGTACTCGGCCCACGACGGGTTGGGGTAGAGCGGGATCGCCGGAGCCTCGGCGGCGAACAGCCGCTGCAGCCGTGCGCTCAGGTCGCGCTGGCGGGCGGAATCCGTCTCGGCCTCGAATGCGCTCAACAGCCGGTCGGCCTCCGGGCTCCCGAAGCGGTGCCAGTTGCCCACGCTCGTCTCGCCCACGGGCTTCACCGTGGCGCTCGCCATCAGTTGCCTGAAGAACGGGTAGGGGGTCGGACCCTCGAACGTCCAGCCGAGGCTCAGGTCGAACTCGCCCTTCTGCACATGCTGGAACCAGGCCCCGAAGTCGTAGGTCTTCACGCTGGCGTCGAGCCCGAGTGCGCGCAGGCTGCGCGCCATGACCTGGCAGGCCCGCACCCAGTCGGACCAGCCGGCGACCACCAGGATCTCGGCGCGCCACGGCGTGCCGTCCGGCAGGCGGCGGATGCCGTCGGGTCCCACGCGCAGTCCGGCGGAGTCGAGCAGCGCATCCGCGCGTTGCACATCGAACTTCACCCAGTCGCCCGCCGCGATGGCCGTGGAGTCCCGCCATGACGCGAGCGCGTCGCTCATGCCAGTGACGTCGGAGGGCCGCGAGTAACGATAGAGGGCGACATCGATGAGCAGCGGCCGGTCGATCGCCATGCTGATCGCCTTGCGCACCCGCACGTCGGAATAGGGCGGCTTCGTGGTGTTCGCGTACAGGAACACGCACGTACCGGTGAGCGGGAACCAGTACGCATGCGTCTTCGGGGAACGCTGCACGAACACACGGTCGATGGCCGGCACGAAGTTGCCCGCCCAGTCGATCTCGTCGAACGCCAGTGCCAGGTTCGCGCGATCGTTGCCGGGATAAGCGGGGCAGCGGATAGCTTCGAATGCAGGCTTGCCCGGCTGCCAGTAGTAAGGGTTGCGGCCGATCTCGTAGACCTGGTCCTGGAACACGCGCACTTCGGTGAACGGGCCGGTGGCCACCGGATGATCGTTCGTCCACGACACCGGCTCGGCGACCTTCGACCAGATGTGCTCGGGCACGATGTCCTGGGCCGCGACCTCGTCGAACCCCGGCACGAAGCGGCGTTGGAAGCGCAGGTCCACGGTCGTGTCGTCCACCTGCTTCACGGCCGACAGGAACGCCCACACCGCGCGCCGGTCGAGGCCGGGGAAGCGGTGCACGAGGTCGAACGTGAATGCCACGTCGCGCGCCGAGAACGGTTTGCCGTCCGACCAGCGCACACCCGTGCGCGTGTGGATCCGCAGCGTGAGGCCGTCATCGCGCCACGCGTAGCCGGTGGCGAGCCACGGCACCGTGCGGTTCTGGATGCTGTTGAACACGAACAGCGGTTCGTAGATGCCGGCCTGCGTCGGCCAGCGCGGCGCGGCCGCGGTGGTGAGCGGGTTGAAGTTGCGCGACCACGCCGAGGCGGCCTCCTGCGTGACCACGAGCACGCCTTCGGGCAGCGGCCGGCGCGCCCGCGCGCAAGCCCCGAGACCGAGCGCGGCGAGCAGCAGCAACGCGCCCGTCACGGCGCGCGCGCGGGGCGCGGGCAGGAGGCGGTGGCTCACGACCCCTTCCGGTACACGCGCACGTAGTCGACGAGCAGTTGCTGCGGGAACACGGTGCTGCCGTTCGGCGCGCCGACGAAGTTCCCACCCACGGCGAGGTTCAGGATCATGAACGCCGGCTTGTTGAACACCCATGTGCTGCCCGCCGGCAGGTCGCCGGGGGTGAGGACCGAGTACACCTGACCGTCCACCGACCACGCGATGCGCGCACTGGTCCATTCCACCGCGAACACGTGGAAGCCCTCGTCGAAGCGCGCGCTCGAGTGGAACGCGCGCGTCTTCGCCGAACCGCCGGAGTAGCCGGGGCCGTGCAGGCTTCCGTGCACCGTCGTGGGCTCCTGGCCGCGGTATTCCATGATGTCGATCTCGCCGCAGGCGGGCCAACCCACACTGCCGAAGTCGGCGCCCAGCATCCAGAACGCCGGCCACAGGCCCTGGCCCGACGGCATCCGCATGCGCGCCTCGAAGCGCCCGCCCGCCTGCTCGAAGTGCCCGCGCGTGAGGATGCGCGCCGAGGTATAGCTGCGGTTGAGGTAGGTCTCCTGTCGCGCGGTGATCGCGAGCCGGCCGGCGCCATCGAGCGACACGTTCTCGGGCCGCGCCGTGTCGTACTCGAGCTGCGCGTTGCCCCAGTCGGTGCCGACGTCGAAGCCCCAGTTGGCCGGGTTCGGCAGCTGGCCCGCGGGGCCGTCGAACTCGTCCTGCCAGACGAGCTTCCAGTCGTCCTGGTTCACCTTCTTGCACCCGGAGCCCAAGGGCAGCACGAGGCACGCGAGCAGCAACGCGACGAGCGACGCGGGCCGCGGGCTCATGCGGTCACCACGCCCGGCGGCGGGACGGGAGGTGGGAACAATCGCGCGTCGGCCAGCGCGGCATCGAGCACCATCGTCGCCGCGCCGACGGCGATCGACTGCGGCCCGAGTTCGCTCGTCACCACCTGTGCGGCGGCGAGCGAACTCATGAGCGTGCGGTTGCGCGTGGCGTCGCGCAGCGGCTCCAGCAGCAGGTCGCCGAGGCGCGACAGGCCGCCGCCCAGGATCACGCGCTGGGGATTCATGAGGTTCAGCAGGCCGGCCACGGCCACGCCGAGATGGCCGGCGGCCTCGCTCACGACCTGGTTCGCCAGCGCGTCCCCGGCGAGCGCGGCGTCCTCGATGCGCTCCACGCTGATGCGCCCGGTCGCGAGCGCGCTCTTCGGATGGCGCTTGCGCAGCTCCTGCGCGCGTTCGATGAGCGCCGCCGAGCCGACGATCGTGACGAGGCAGCCGCGCAGGCCGCAGATGCAGGTGCGGCCCTGCGGGTCGATCGCCACGTGCCCGATCTCACCGGCGACTCCGGTGGCGCCGCGATAGATGCGCCCGTGCACGAAGTGCCCCGAGCCGATACCCGTGGCCACCTTGATGTAGGCGAAGTCCTCGATCCCGCGCCCCGCGCCCCACCAGCGCTCGGCGAGCGCGCCCAGGTTGGCGTCGTTGTCCATGAACAGCGGCACCTTGTACTTCTGCGCCAGCGGCTTCAGGCCCGCGCGCCCCTTCCAGTCCGGCATGACGACCTCGGACAGCCGCTCCGGATGCCGCGGGTCCACCGGGCAGGGCACGGCCACGCCGATGCCCACGAGCAGGCGCTTCGAGCCCGGCCGCTCCGCCAGCACTTCGGCACAGAGCCGCGCGATGAGCGCACGCGATCCTTCCGGGTCGGTGCGGACCGCGTGGTACTCGTGACGCCAGGCCAGCACCTGGCCGCGCAGGTTCGTGAGCGCCACCGAGACGTGCGCGGCACCCATGTCGACGCCGAGCAGCACGCCCGCATCGTCGTTGAACGCCAGCACGATCGGGGGGCGGCCGCCGCGGGAGGGGCCCACGCCGCGCTCCGCGAACAACTGCATCGGCAGGAGCGCATCGACGAGCTCGGTCACCGTGGAGCGCGACAGGCCCGTGCGGCGCGCGATGTCGGCGCGCGAGATGTGGCGCTCCTGCCAGATCATGCGCAGCACGGTCTCGGGCCAGGCCGCCGCGCGCGGCCCCGCCTCACCGGCTGCGCGCGGTCTGCCCGTCAGGGAAGGTGTCATCGCGCTGCGCTCTCCCGCCGAAGGATCGAGGGACTCGCCGCGCCCGGGGTGCTGCCGCTTGTCGCGCAGCGAACGGGCACGGTCAGTTGTGGAAGTAGACGTTGTCGATGAACACCGTGCGAGTGTCGCCCGACCAGATCAGCTGCGCGATGTGGCCGCGCTCGATGAGGCCCGAGAACTGTGACAGCGGGATGTCGAACGGGACCCACTGGCCCGTGGCCAGCGCCGGCGTCGTACTGGCATTGAACGTGAGCTCGTACTCGGAGTCGTCGATGCCGCCGAACGTGGCGTCGCCCCCGAAGTCCACCAGCTTGATCCGGAACGTGGTGCCGCCCGGCGTCCACACATCCACATGGAAGTGCGTCATGGCGCTGGCGTCGACCTGGTGCGCGATCATCTCGACGCCCGCGAACACGAGGTTCGTGTAGGCCTTGGCGGCGTTGCCGGCGATCGTGATGTCCGCGACGTCCGCTTGGTCCCAGGTGGCCGACCACGTGTCGACGGTGGCGCTGGGATAGGCATTGCTGAACACCGACACCACCTGGTTCGCCGGCAGCGTGGGGGTGGGTGCCGCGGCCGCCGGCGGCGCACTCGCGTTGACCGTGACCACTCCGGGCACGGTCGTCGAACCGAGGCGCGCGCTGATCTGGCTCGAGCCCGAGGTGAGCACGCTCACCTGGCCGAACGGATTCACGCTCGCGACCGAGGGGTCCGAAGAAGTGTACGTGAAGTAGGCGGGGCTGTGGGTCACGGTCTGGTCGGTACCGTTCACGTTGAACACCGTGCGCGTGGCGCTGCCCAGGTCGAGCAACGCGCCCACGAGCGTGCTGATCGTCTGCGTGGTCAGCACCGGTCGCGGGTTCGTGACCACGCCGGTGTTCACGAACTGCACGTCGTCGATCCAGAGCGTGAGGCCGGCACCGCTCTGCGGCCCCATGGCGAAGAAGAACATGCCGCCTTCGTTGGTGAGCTTGGCGGGGTCGGGGATGGGCACCCACACCTGGGTCCAGGTGCGCGTCACGGGGATCGCGGCCCGCTGCGCCGTGAAGTGCGACGTGCCAGTGTTGTCGTTCCCGAAGCCGGCGACGTCGAAGGTCACCGGCCGGTTCGCCATGACCCAGAACGTGATGGCGTTGTAGCTCGACAGGTCGCGCTCGCGCGTCGTGGTGAGCGCACCGCCGGTGTAGCCGCCCGAGGGGTCGCCGGGGGCGGGAACGGTGAGCCGCATGGCACCCGTGCCGCTGTGGGTGGTGTCCGACACGATGCGCAGGCCGTCGAGCTTCGAGCCCGCGAAGGCCTGGAAGATGATGTCCGAGCCGAACGTGTCGCCGAACACGACCGGGTCCGTGATGGGGGGCCACGGCGTGAGCGAGGACTTGCGGGAGCAGCCCGATGACAACAGTGCGAGCGTCGCGCAGCCGAGCAACGCCAGCGCAGGGGACCAGTTTCGCCGGATCGACATGGAGGGCCTCACGGGACGTTCGGGACGCCGTGCGCCAGGCGGCCGGCGCACTTTGTTTGGCTTGCGAACAAAGAATGCGCTGCCCGGTGTCACGCTGTCAAGGCCGCGCTTCGGGGCCGTGCGGACCGGCGGGGATGCGCACGCGCCCGGGTGGCCGGATGTCCCAGGCCCGCGACAGGTCGCCCATGTTGAGCGCGAGCGCCACGCGCCCGCGCGAGTCGATGTAGAGCAGCGGCTGCCCCTCGGCGACATCGCCGAACGTCTTCACGAACGGGAACGTGCGCTCCTTGCCGTCGATCGTGACCGGAACGCGGTCGCCGGTGCGCCAGCCCAGCCGGCGCAGGTCCTGCTCACCGATGTTCGTGATGACGTTCCCGTACGGGTCGTCGAGCCCGATCAGCTCGCCCTCGGCGCCCTCCGGCGTGACGTGCGCGAGGCGTGGCTCGAGCGTCACAAGCGACTCCACCAACGGGCCCACGTCGGTCCAGGCCCAGCCCTGCGCGAGGTGCGCGGCCACCGGGGAGAACACGTCACGACCGTGGAAGGTGGAGGACGAGGGCCCGGCGAGCACCCACTTGGGGTTCATGATCCGCCGGGCCCCGGCCAGGCCGTCGCGCATGATCACCGGCCACACGAGGCCGTTGTCGGGGAGGACGAAGAACTGCCCGCGCCGCGAACGCACCACGAGGGCTTTGCGCTCCGTGCCCACGCCCGGGTCCACGACGACGATGAACACCGTGCCGGCGGGGTAGTAGGGCGTCACCGACTCCAGGTTGCGCGCCGCCTCCTCGATGTTGAACGGCGTCACCTGGTGCGTGATGTCCATGAGCCGAGCGCCGGGCGCGATGCCCGCCATCACGGCGCGGCAGATCGCGGCCGCGTCGTTCGCGGTCCCGAAGTCCGACATGAACACGATGGTCGGGACGCGGCGCGCGGGGGCGGGGGCGGCGAGAGCGGGCATGGCCATGGCGAGCAGGCCGAGCAGGGCGAGCAGGCGGCGAACGGACATCGATCCTCCCGGGGCGGTCGTGGCGGACGCGGATCGGTGATGCACGGCGGCATCATATCGGGCGGGCGCACCGCGCGCTGACGGGGGATGACGTCCCCGAGCCGGGCCCGTATCCTGTGCGCAGGCCGGATCCACGCGCGGGCGGGTCGCACGGGCACGCGCCAAGTCCACGCGCGGCCCGCCGCACCGGATTCCCGTCCGCACTGTTCCATCGCCGCGTTGCATGCGGCCACTCCCAAGGAGTCCCGAGTGTCCACTCCGAGCCTCGCCGCCCGCTGGCAGTCCTGCACACCGTACCTGCACGCCCTGCTGCGCATCGTGACCGGTTTCCTGTTCATCTGGCCCGGCAGCATGAAGCTGTTCGGCTTCCCCATGGCCATGCCGGGCGGCATGAAGCTCGAGTTGCTCTCGCAGGTCGGCATCGGGGGAGTGCTCGAGTTCTTCGGCGGCATCCTGATCATGAGCGGGCTCTTCACGCGCCCGGTGGCGTTCCTGCTCTCGGGCGAGATGGCGGTCGCCTACTGGCAGTTCCACGCCCCCAAGGGCCCGTGGCCGATCATGAACGGTGGCGGGGAGGCCGCGATCTACTGCTTCATCTTCCTGTGGCTCTCGGCGGCGGGCGCCGGCCCCTGGAGCCTCGACGCGGCGCGCGCCCGCAGGAGCTGACATGTGCCGGAACATCCGCACGCTCCACAATTTCTCGCCGCCCGCAACCGATGACGAGATCAGGGCTTCTGCGCTTCAGTTCGTGCGCAAGTTGAGCGGCTTCTCGAAGCCCTCCCGCGCCAACGCCGAGGCCTTCGACCGGGCCGTGGACGACGTCACGGCGGCGGCGCGCACCCTGCTCGCCAGCCTGGTCTCGAACGCACCCCCACGCGATCGCGAGACCGAGGCCGCCAAGGCGCGCGAACGCTCACGCGCCCGCTTCGCCCGGAGCGAGCCACCCACGAGCTGATCCTCGCCGCGGGCCTGCCGACGACGCCGCGGGCTTCGGCATAGGCCCGCTGCCCCCGCGGGATCAGCATCGCCCGGGCATGAGTCCTCACTTTCGTCCGCGATCCCTACGACTTGGGTTCCATCTCTGAACACACATCGTTCAGAGGTACCACTCGCGTCGACCCGCTGGCATTCGATAGGTTCTGTGAGGAGTGGAGCTGACGACCGTCTGGGGCCGTGCACACGGGGGAGGCGGTTTGGGAACGCGCGTCGACGACGTGCAGGGAGATGATGGCCCCGGAGTGGTGACTTCGGGCGCGGCACAGATCTGGATCCTCGAGAGCCTCGACAAGGTCAATCGCGCGATCCAGGCCACCGACGACCTCGCTCAGATGATGAGCGACGTGCTCGAAGTGGTGCTGCGCATCTTCGATTGCGACCGGGCGTGGTTGCTGTACCCGTGCGATCCCGGCGCCTCGACCTGGCGTGTACCGATGGAGCGCACCCACCCGGACCACCCCGGGGCGTTGCAGGACGGCGGCGCTCTCCCGATGTTCCCCGAGCTCGGCCGCACCATGGAGATGGCACTCGCTTCGCCGGCGCCCGTGGTCCTCGACCACGCGGTCATGCCGAACATCTGCGAACGCTACGGTGTCCGTACCTGCCTGGCACTCGCCATCTATCCCAAGATGGACCAGCCCTACATGTTCGGGCTGCACCAGTGCTCGCGCGATCGGGAGTGGACAGCCGCCGAACGCCGGCTCATGCAGGAGATCGGGCGCCGCCTGGCCGATGCACTCTCGAGCCTCACCATGGTCAGTATCCTGCGAGCCAGCGAGGCCCGGCTCGCCGCGGCCCAGCACGTCGCGCAGGTGGGGTACTGGGAGCGCGACTATCATGCCGGGCGGGTCACCCTCTCCGAGGAGACGTGCCGGATCTTCGGCGTGCCCACGGAGCAACGTAGCCACGAGATCCCAGTGTGGCACGAGCGCTGGCTGGCGCTGGTGCACCCCGAGGACCGCGAACGGGTGCGACTGGCAGTCACACGCGCGCTCGAACGACGCGCGCCCTACGACGTCGAGTACCGGACGAGCGGGCCGGACGGGATCCAGCGCATGCTGCACAGCCGCGGGCACGTGTCGTTCGAGGCGGACGGCCGGCCACGCCGGATGTTCGGCACGGTGCAGGATATCACCCACCTTCGCCGCACCGAGGCCGAGTTGCGCGCGAGCGAAGAGCGCTTCCGCACGTTCGTGGATCACGCGACCGATGCGTTCTTCCTGCATGCCCCCGATGGCGTCATCCTGGACGTGAACCAGCAGGCCTGCGAGTCACTGGGCTATGCACGCGAGGAGCTCATCGGCAAGAGCCCGGTGCATTTCGATGCGGCCGTGACGCCCGCCCTCATGCAGAGCATCTCCTTGCGGCTCGACCGGGGAGAGGCGGTGTCGTTCGACACCCTGCATCGGCATCGCGATGGCCGGACGTTCCCGGTCGAGATCCGGATCAAGCCCTTCCTCAACAATGGCCAGAAGTTCCGGGTCTCCCTCGCGCGCGACATCACCGAACGCAAGCGGGTCGAGGATGAACTCACCGCACGCAACAACCTGCTGCTGGCGGTCATCGAAGGCACCTCGGACGCCGTCTACGTGAAGGATCTCGAGGGCCGCTACCTGCTCATCAACACAGCGGGTGCGAACTTCGTCGGCCGCCCCGTGGCCGACATCATCGGGCGGAGCGACCGCGACCTGTTCGAGGGTGAGACGCTGCCCATGGTGCTCGAACACGACCGCGGCGTGATGTTCGGTCAGGGCCGCCTCACGGGCGAGGAGACCGCCACGGCGAACGGCGTGACCCGCTGCTACCTCAGCACGAAGGACGTGTTCCGCGGCCCCAACGGGGAGGTCGTCGGTCTGGTGGGCATCTCGCGCGATATCACCCAGCTCAAGGAGCTCGAAGGCGCGCTGCGCCAAGCCCAGAAGATGGAGGCCGTGGGCCGGCTCGCCGGTGGGATCGCGCACGACTTCAACAACCTGCTCACCGCCATCAACGGCTACACGTCGATGGTGCTCGACCACCCGCCCGACGACAGCCCGGATCGAGACCTGCTGTTGAACATCATGCGGGGCGGCGAACGGGCCGCACGGCTCACGCGCCAGTTGCTGGCGTTCGGCCGCAAGCAGGTGTTGCAGCCGCAGGTCATCGACGTGCACGCCCGGCTCGCCGAGCTGCGCGAGATGTTGCGCCGGTTGATCGGCGAGCACATCGAACTCGACTTGCTGCCGGGCCCCCACACGGGGCTCGCGAAAGTCGATCCGGGTCAGTTCGAACAGGCGGTCGTGAATCTCGCCATCAATGCCCGCGATGCCATGCCCGACGGTGGCCGGCTCACGCTCTCGGCCGATCTCGTGACCCTGAGTGACGCCGACCGTGCACGCTTCCCGGACGCGCATCCCGGGCGCTACGTGCGGGTCACCGTGCAGGACTCCGGCTTCGGGATGGACGAGGCCACGCGCAGCCAGATCTTCGAACCGTTCTTCACCACGAAGGCGCCCGGAGCCGGAACCGGACTCGGACTGGCGATGGTCTACGGGTTCGTCCGGCAGTCCGGAGGCCAGATCGAGGTCGCCAGCGCCCCAGGCGTGGGCACGACGTTCCACCTTTACCTGCCGACCTCGGATTCGCCGCAACCGGCCGCGCCCCACGCGCCCCAGCCGCAGAGCCCGGCCCGCGGCCACGAGACCGTCCTGCTCGTCGAGGACGAAGAACCCGTGCGCACGCTGTTCAAACTGGCGCTGCAGAGCGCCGGCTACCGGGTGCTCGAGGCGCGCGATGGGCTGCAGGCGCTCGAGGTCCTGACGGCGAACCGCGATGCCGTGCGGGTCCTGGTCACCGACGTCGTGATGCCGATTCTGAACGGCCGGCAGCTCATCACCCACTTGCAACAGACCCACCCCGAGCTCCGGATGATCGCGATGTCCGGCTACCCCGGTGGTAGCGACCGCAACGAGCCCGCACTCGACGACGGCGTGGTGTTCCTGCAGAAGCCGTTCCCGACGAGCGTGCTCGTCCAGCTCGTGCGCCGCGTGCTCGACGAGCGGCCCAAGGCCGCTCGGCACGGCTCCTGACGGGCGGGCCCGACCCGCCGGCTGCGCGCCGCGGCGCTATCGCCTATCGTGCAGCGCATGCTGACCGGCCCGGCCGCACTGTTCGCCGCACAACCCATGCTGCTGCTGTTCCTGGTGCTCGCCGTGGGCTATGCCGCGGGCCGCATCCGCGTGGCCGGTGTGCAGCTGGGCATCGCCGCGGTGCTGTTCGCGGGACTCGCGGCCGGCGCCTTGTCACCGGCTGTGCAGTTGCCGGAGTTCGTCCGCAGCTTCGGGCTCGTGATCTTCGTGTACGCGATCGGGATCGCCAGCGGTCCGGGGTTCGTGGCCTCCTTCCGCCGTCAGGGGCTGCGCGACCTGGCGTGGACCGTGGGCCTGCTCGCGGTCGCCGCCGGCGTGATGCTCGTGGCGAGCCGCATGTTCGGTTGGTCGCCGGGGCTGTGCGCGGGCCTGTTCTGCGGCGCGCTCACGAACACGCCCGCACTGGCGGCCGTGCTGGAGCGCATGCCCGCGGGCGACACGTCGGCCGTGGTGGGTTACTCCGTGGCGTATCCGGCTGGCGCGCTGGGGCTGCTCCTGGCGCTGGCCGTCGCGCGGCGGCGTTGGCGCGACGATCTGGCGCACACCGCCCGCCGCGGTGAGCTCGAGGTGCGTTTCGTGCAGGTGACCCGCGCCGACGCCACCACCGCACCGGTCAAGACACTGCTGCGCCAATGGGGCGTGCGTGCGCGCTTCGTGCGCCGACGCCGGGCCGGCGCGTGGGCCCTTCTGAGCCCCGACGAGGCGCTCGCCACGGGCGACCTCGTGACGGTCGTGGGATTGCCCGAGGCGCTCGACGCGGTCATCGCGCGCGTGGGCGAGGAATCCGCCGAGCGCGTGGAGCTGCACAGCAACGAGCTGGATCAGCGCCGCATCTTCGTCTCGAGCCCCGAGGTCGCCGGGCACTCGCTCGCGGTGTTGCGCACGCTCAGCCGCTTCGGCGCGCTCGTCACCCGTGTGCGGCGCGGCGACAGCGACCTGGTGCCCGAGGGCCGCACCGTGCTGCAGCTCGGCGACCGCGTGCGCGTGGTCGCACCGCGCGAACGCATGGCCGAGGTGTCGCGCTTCTTCGGCGACTCGTACCGCGCCCTCGGCGAGATCGATGCGGTGTCGTTCGGGCTCGGCATCGCGCTCGGGTTGTTGCTGGGGCTCGTGCCCGTGCCGCTGCCGGGAGGCGCGGTCTTCCGGCTGGGGCCCGCCGGCGGTCCGCTCGTGATGGGACTGCTGCTCGGCGCGCGCGGCCGCACCGGCCCGATCGTATGGCAGTTGCCGTACAGCGCGGGGCTCACGCTGCGGCAGCTCGGGCTGGCGCTGTTCCTGGCCGCGGTCGGCGTCAATGCCGGCGCACCGTTCGTGGCCACGTTCCGCGCCGGTGGCGGCGGTGAACTGCTCGGGGTCGCCGCCGTCGTGACCACGCTCACCGCCGCGCTCGCACTGTGGAGTGCACGGCGCTGGCTCGGCGCCCCGGCGGGACTCGCCATGGGGCTCACCTCCGGCGTACACACGCAGCCCGCGGGCCTGGCATTCGCCCACGACACGACGCACGACGACAGCCCCGGCTTGGGCTACGCCAGCGTGTCGCCCATCGCCACGGTGAGCAAGATCCTGCTCGCGCAGCTGCTGCTCGGCGCACTGCGCTGAGCGTGCGGCTCGATCAGCGCACGATCAAACGCGGTCGGCCCGGGCGGAAGTAGGCCCCGGGCGTTCCCGGTTCCACGCGGCGGCCGAGGACGTCGTACCAGCCGGCACGCACGGCGTGCGGCGCGACCGCGGGCGGCACGTCGGTGGTGTTCGCCGACACGATGGCCCACTGGTCGATGATCGAACCGGCCACGCAGCTCGAGCTTTCCTCCGGCCGTGCGGGGCCGCACACCGTGTAGCCCTCGATGCGGTCGGCCGTGACGTGGAGCTTCAAGTGGTGCGTGTGACCGTAACGCACGACGGTCGACGACAGAGGTGACGCCGCCAGCCCGCCGAGCACGCTGCCACCACCGCCGCTCAGCACGTGCAGCAGCCCGCCGGTCTGCGCCGGGTCGAAGCGTTCGTAATGATGACTGTGCGCCGACAGGTGCAGCACGTACTTGGGATGCTGGCTGCGCAGCGCGCCCAGGTCGGTGGCGAGCGCGGCGTCGCCTGAGTGGTCGGCGCCCGAGCTGTAGGGCGGGAAGTGGCCGAACGTGACCACGAACCGGATGAGCGGATCGGTATCGACCTGGTCCATGAGTGAATCCGCCGCCGCGCGCCATGCGGTGCGTGCGCCCACATAGCCGCAGCTGCCCTCGGATGAAGGCGGCAGGGCGATGAAGCGCACATTGCCGTAGTCGAACCAGTACCAGTCCTCGCCCGGTGCCGTGTCATTCGCGACGCACGACGTCCCGGTGCCAGGGGAGCGGCGAGGGTTGGGCAGCTCGACCCGGCCCTTGTAGTTGTTCACCTGGTCGCCCTTCACCGAACCGGCGGGGTCCCAGTCGTGATTGCCCCACGCGGGCAGATAGGCGGCGTCTTCCGACCACACCATGACGTCGTTGAAATGCTGGTCGACGTTGGCGATGTCGCCCTGGTCGCCATAGGTGAGGTCGCCGTTCAGGATCACGAACGCCGGCCGGTCGTCGCCCGGGATCGCCGGCTGATCGGCCGCGATCTGCTGTTGTGTGGCCAGCACCGGTGGGTAGGTGTGCGACGAACCGATGTCGGCCTCCTGCGCGAACCAGAACCCCGAGCTGCCGCGCGGCAGCGGCGTGTCGAACTCGTGCACCGTGCCCGCGCCGACGCGATAGTAATAGTGCGTGCCGGGCTCGAGCCCGATGAGCCGCGCCTCGCGGAACGGACCGAGACCGTCTGGAACGGGCGACGGCGTGCTCGCGAACACCGTGAAGATCAGGTTGCTGGGGTCCGTTCCGTAGCTCGCCAGTGCGGCAAGGCCCCGCCACTCGATGGTCACGCTCGTCGGCCCGGTGAACGACCAATGGATCTGGTCGGCCAGCGCGTCGGGTGCCACCTGGGCACGGGCCGGCGGCGCCAGCAGGCACAGCATCGCGAGCGCGCACCACCGGCGCACGAACGACAGCGGGAACATGTGAGGACCTCGGCACGGACTCGGGGGAATGCCGCCGGGGGGCGGCGCTGGGCGGTTCGCACCGAGGGGCCGGCAGGCGCCGCATCGGGTGCTCCCAGCATCCTCACAAGCTTAGCAGCGAGTGTCGTCCGTGCAGCGTCAATTGCGGCCTCGCATCCACTCCCGGACCAGCGACTGTGGGTGAACAAGTTGCACAGGCGCTGAACTTCCTACCGCGGGCGGATGCCCCACCCGCGCCGGGGCCGGGCGCGTGACCCCGTGCTCAGCGTCCCGCGCCCGAGGGGTCCGGGGGCGGCGCCTCATCCGCCTGCTTGCGCGGCTTGGTCTCGGGCGGTTTGCCCCACGACCAGCCGAACGACACCCACACGCTGCGGACGCTGCCCCGATTGGTGGTCCGCTGGCGGAACGAGTCATCGCTCGTCTCGTAGTCGTACTTCCAGAGGCGGAACGGGTCGTTGAAGTTCACGCTCGCCCAGCCCTTGTCGTCCTTGAACAGCTTGAGTCGCGCTCCGACG
>WBZN01000597.1_pt1 | contig 26433 bp, 18 predicted proteins | sample 5204281 | NCBI WGS metagenome assembly WBZN01 (sample SAMN12344347, study PRJNA552823) | activated sludge metagenome | biome: Activated sludge suspended growth; feature: Nitrification reactor; material: Wastewater; isolation source: activated sludge from nitrification reactor of wastewater... | reverse complement strand
GTGGTATTGCAGCACAAATCATCACCCGTTACTCAAACCTGACAGACGTAACCTGGAATAACGCTAGCCGCGAAATTCTGAACAACCGTATCGTTCCTTAATCTTATTTTGTTTCTTCAAAAACAAAGCCCACTGTCTACTTAGCTAGGCAGTGGGCTTTGTGGTTTTATATCAATCCCCCCACCCCAAAAGGATTTCGTAAAAATCTCTCGACTAAATAATTTTCAATTCTTGTTCTTTACAGTGGTCCGTCAATTGAGCAATGAAACCATACCCAGGAATAGAATGATTGGGAGCTATTTCTAATAACGGAATCAGTACAAAAGCCCGTTGAAACATACGAGGATGAGGGATAGTTAGCCTTTTGTCCTGCAATACCAAGTCGTCATACAATAACAGATCCAAATCAAGAGTACGGGGCGCGTTCAAAGATTCGCGCTTGCGTCCGTGCATTTGCTCGATTGCCATCAGTTCGCTAAATAATTCATAAGGCGTCAAGGTAGTTTCAATTTGACCAACCGCATTAATAAAATCTGGTTGATCCAATCGTCCCACTGGTGCACTTTGATACAAAGAAGATTGCTTCACCAAATGTGTTTTGGGAATAAGCGTTAACTCTTCAAATGCTTTTTGAATTTGTTGAATCGGGTTTTCTAAATTGCTGCCGAGTGCAATAAAAGCTTCACTCATTTCGTTTTCGTCAGTTATTTTGTGAAGTTGTTAAACAGTCGTGACTGCTGGCATAGCTGTCTTGTTTTTTAAGGTCGTTTTTTTTCGCCGCCGTCTTTTTTTTGATTTTATTGCAGGAAGCTCCGTCATCATCTGTTCACGTTGCGCTTGGTCTGCGATGATAAACGCCTCCCACCATGCTTTTAGGCCAGGATCTAGCTCACCACTTTCACAACGTATCAACATAAAATCGTACGCCGACCGAAACCGAGGATGCGAGATCAATTGAAATGGCCTACGTCCGACTCGCATTTCAAAGCGAGGCTGCATAGTCCAAATTTCTTGCATAACTGAATAAAAACGCTGTGGAATTGCAAGTTTTTTATGTTGTATCGCAAGCGTCTGATTGATAGCGCTAAATAGCGCAGGAAAAGTTTGCTCACCTCGACTACGCAGCACATTCCAACTCGATAACACTTCATGCCACAATAACGTGGCAAACAAAAATCCTGCCGAGACCGGTTTATTTTGTTGAATACGCTCGTCGGTATTTTTTAATGCCAGCGTAATGAATTGTTTACCAAGCGGTTGCTCCAAAATGGTATCTAGCAATGGCAAAAGACCATGGTGCAAGCCTCGGGCGCGTAATTCGGTAACACATGTTAAGGCGCAACCTGACAATAACAGCTTGAGCATTTCGTCAAACAGACGAGATTCCGGAACATTTTGCAGCAAGGGAGCCAATTTACTAATGGGTAACGCAGTATTTTCCTCGATGTGTAAGCCTAGTTTTGAAGCCAACCTAACTGCGCGCAACATTCGCACGGGATCTTCGCGGTAGCGCTGTTCAGGATCACCAATGATGCGAAGTTTTTTAGCTTGAATATCTGCATATCCATTAACGTAATCAATGATTTCTTCTTTCTCGGGATCATATAAAAGAGCATTCACCGTAAAATCACGCCGCGCAGCGTCTTCCTGTTGTGTTCCGAATACATTGTCATGCAACAATCGACCATGTTGATCAACTTGAACGCTCTCATCAATTTTGGAATTACCGCGAAACGTTGAGACTTCGACAATCTCCGCTCCACACATGACATGAACCAAACGAAAGCGTCGCCCGATAATGCGCGATCGACGAAAAATACGTCGTATTTGCTCCGGGGTTGCGTTGGTAGCCACGTCAAAATCTTTTGGGGCAAATCCTAATAACATGTCGCGAGTAGCACCCCCGACAATATAGCTAACATGACCCGCTTGTTGTAATTGCGTAACGATTTTTAAGGCACAAGAGGCAATTTGTTGCCTTTGAATTCCGTGTTGATTGCGCGAAATAATGGTGGGTTGCGGAGGTGGTTCGTAATTAGCGTTTTTACGATGAAATACTTTGTTGATGAATTTTAAAATCATTACGGGTAACTAAAAATATGCCTATCTGTCATTCATTTTTGATGTGATTGATTTTATATGGTTTTGATGATTAATACTTGATTTTCATCAGCCTTGCTAGAGGCGAAGCTAGCCGGTAAGCCGGGTTCTGTCGTGGACAGTCATTCCTCTAGATGCGTAATTACTTACGCATTCAAGCAACCTACCCGCAGGCTCAGCGAGCAGCTTCATTGCCTGCCTATTTGGTCTTGCTCCGAATGGAGGTTACCCGTTTCACCGTAACTTAATACGCTCGTCTCTGTGGCCCTATTCCGTGCTTTTCAGCAGACGGCCGTTAGCCGTCATCCTGCTCTATGGAGCCCGGACTTTCCTCCCCTTGCTTAAAAACCACAAGCGGCGACTGTCTAGCTAGCTTCGTTGGCTATTCTATCAATATTATTTCCGGAGAGAAGATCAATTTGTAGCAACACAACCATTCAGTGTTTTGCAAAACCCTTCTGATTATTCGCAGGATATTGATAAATTAAGAATATTTTATGGAGCTGTAGTAGATTAGCTTAAATGATAAGCTAATCTACTACAGCTCCTTATTTTTTGATATCAGTTGGTTGGGTTTATTTCTAGGTCGACAAATTAGTGATTAATTGATCTTTCTCTTTGAGCGGCGGCATGTCACGTACATGCACATCCAATTGTGGGTAAGCAATTTTAATATTATTTTCTTCAAATAATTCGATTACACGCATGTTGATTGAATCTTGAACTTCAATGCGCTGATTCAGGGCATCAACAAAAACGCGCAATTCGAAATCAAGCGTGCCGGCACCGAAGGTCATAAACCAACAAGACGGCTCTGGTTCTTTCAATATCCCTTCATTTTCTCTGGCCGCTTGTAATAGTAAAGCACGAACCTTGTCAACGTCAGAACCATAAGCGATGCCGCCGACACGAATAATGACCCGGGTGATCGTGTCGGTTAAAGTCCAATTAGTCAGTTGCCCGGTAATAAAATTTTTGTTGGGAATGATGATTTCTTTGTTGTCAGAATCAAGGATTGTCGTTGCACGTGTTCGAATTTTAGTTACCCGGCCAGTAAACTCTCCGACAGTAATCTGATCGCCAACACGAAAGGGTCTTTCAAACAACAAGATAATCCCGGAAACAAAATTAGCAAAAATTTCTTGTAAACCAAAGCCAAGTCCCACCGAAAGTGCCGCAGCCATCCATTGCAGTTGCGACCAACGCATACCAAGCATGCCCAGCCCGACCATTGTTCCACCAATGATGATCGCATAGCGCATCACGCTAGTTATAGCATAGCGCGATGCAGCATCGATACGAATATGCGATAACAAACTAATTTCAATTAACCCAGGTAAATTTCTAGCACTGGCCACGGTTATCGCCAGCACAATCAATCCAAATATCAAAGCCATTAGCGTTACCGGTTTTTCAATCAGGTTGCCATCGATTGCTTTTTCACTAAAATGCCATAGAACGATTTCATCAAGCCTGGTCACGGCCGGTAGAACGGAAACCCAGATCCAAACCAATCCCACGATCAATAATGTTACCCGCAAAGCACGTATCAAACGGCGCGTTTGCGTATTGACTTGTTCTAAAGTAATGTGCTCTTCCGGTTCAGGAGTTACTTCAGTACTCGATTCCTCGGCTGCTTGTGCCGCCGCTGCTTGGCGTTCCTCATATCGACGCAATGCTAAACGCCGTTCGCCGAGTAGAAACCATCGTGCCAACATACCGCCGATCAAAGCTACTGCGACGATTAGGCTAAAGCTTGACATAGAAGCCTGCAATATGATGCCTGCCGAGTAGATATAACCCATAAGTGCCAATATCGCGACGATGATGAAGACTAATGGTAGCGATATGCGCAGAAATATTCTTAAACTCGATGGTTCGCTGTTAACGCCACGAATTACCCAAAGCCGGCCAACATCGAGTATGTGCCACAAAATAAAAGCCAAAAATACGCAACTTGCAACAATTGCTAAGCGTGCTTGCACATCAATCGCTATATCTACCCGGCGTAAAAATGCCAAAGCGGTGATGAAATACAAAGGTAAAACCACGATGCCCGCAAAAGACACCCATTGGTGCAGTGTAGTCCGTCTTTGCTTGGTCCAGCGAAAATGTGCGTGGCCAAGTCCTTTCTCTTTGCTCATCCAGAATAGCAATATGGTAGAAAACAGTGGAATAGTCAGATATAAAAACGCCTGACTTAAAGAATGCGTGAACCGCCCAGGTGTGCCAGCTTCTTGCAATAGTAATCCCAATAACCCCACCGTAACGGGCACGGGCAAAGCCACTAAAATCGTCCAAAACAATGCTTTTAGCGTTGCTTGGTAAGTATCCTTGCGAATTTGATAGGTGTTTTCTGCGCAAGCCTCGATCTGAATGGGCGCACGCCGGCGCAGTTCAAATAAAACCAGGATCAATAAGGCGGAAAATAACCAGGGTAGCGGGTGTTGATGAAAATGGTCTAAACTTATTTCCAGTGTTGTGAGATAACGAGAAGGTTTTATTAAATCATAGAAACCATCAAGCGTACGTTCCAGCCACGCTGCATCGATCATGCCATGACTTGGAATCCAGAGCAAATAGCGATTGAGCATCTGCTGTAGCTCTTGTGTAACCCGAATCTGCTCTTGTAACTCTTGTTCGCTTTTTTCTAATGTTGAAATTCGCTTTTGTAATAATGATTCCATCATGATCAAAAGCTCGGAACGTTTTTTTAATAGCGCAACGAGTGCGTCTTGAAGGTTATCATCCGCTTTACTCAATATGGTTTTAGAATCGACTTCCTGAAGCATGCCGCGTGCTGCTGCATTAAAATCGACTAAGTCTCGTTGTTGTTCGCTTAATACGATTCGTTCCAATCTTAAATCCGCTAGATCACTGCGAATTAACTGCAATTTCAATTCAAGACGAACCGTTGGTTTTAAACGGCGGCGCTCACTCCACAACCAACGACCTACGCGTTCATTGACTCCTCCCACATCCAATCGCACACGGCTATCTTGCAAATTATCCGCAATTCTTTTTCGAGCTTGCTCAATTTGCATTAAATCATCGCGGTTTTCTACTAACAGTTCATTTTGTTGCAGCATCGACTCACCGATGATCAGATTTTCATGTGAGGTTGATACGAGAATTGGAACCGATCCGACAAATTCTTGTTGGTGTTCAGTCAGTTTGCTCACTAAGGATTCCAACTCAATACGCGCACGATCAGAAATGCGTTGTTGCAAATGCTCAATTCGTTTTTCATGCAAACCAAGGCGAAAACGTAGTTCCCGCAAGGACATTTCATAAAAGCTCTGTCTTTGTGAAGCGGAGTTTTGTTCGGCCGCTTGCAAATCCAATGTTGCTTGTAAGTGACGTTGTTCGCTGATACGTTGCAACCGTCTGGATTCAAAGAGAGCAGCCGGCTCATCTTTTTTAATAACTGCGGGAATCGATAGTTCATCCATCATGCGATGAACAAAACTGTTGTCTTCTTCCGATTGGATGGGAGAAGAAAACAATAAGGCTAAGTCTTGCATCGTCACATTGATATTCGTTTGCAATCCTTCTACCACGGCGCGCTCTTTTTCTAGCAATTGTTCGAGCATATAACCGTCGGCGTTAGCAGGAATACGATTTGACCATTCTTTGACTTCTTGCTCTCGGTTGATGGAGAGCGCTTTTTGCAATTGAGCCATTTTCGCTGGCTGGTCGGTCATTTCGTTACGCAATACCGCGATACGTTCATTGATAGTTACAATATCCGCTTCGCTGTTGCTCGCCTTTTTCAAATATTCAAGCGCCGCTTGTTTTTGCGAATCATCGAGAGAGCTTCGTTCTATTGCTTTCTTGGCCGCTTCGATATCTTTTATGATGGACGTTTTTGATGGTTGGTTTTTAGCATGCGCTTCCATCGAGAAAGGAAATACCAGTGGTTGCAAGATGTAAACCATTACCAACCAACAAAAGAATGCGAATTTCAAATGCGATTGAATCATCATGAATATTTTAATTTGAGAGGTTCTGAAAATGCTTGCTTTTAAGATACCTGATTAAGCTGTAATACAAAACTATTATTGAAAGCAAACCAATAGCTTCATTCGTAAAAAACAAAAGAAGGATATAAGCTATTTGTTTTACAAAGCCCGAAAAAGCCGTTCTAATGGAGGCTAAAATCAAATCACTCTTTGCGTCATTTTTACTTTAAATCCTTTATGCCAAGAAAACAAAAAAAGAAAATATTCGTGCTAGATACCTCGGTTATCTTATACAACCACAACGCAATTTATAGTTTTGAAGACAATGACATCGCGATTCCCATTACGGTGTTAGAAGAGCTTGATCATTTTAAAAAAGGTAATGACATCAAGAACTTCGAGGCAAGAGAGTTCATACGTATCATTGATAAACTGTCTACTAATCATTCTTTGCAGAAATGGATTCCGATCGATGAGCCGAACCACGGCAACTTCAAAGTATGCATGCAAGAGAATTCTACCGGATTGGATGCCACGAAAATATTTGGCGAGAACACGCCGGATCACCGCATTCTCAATGTTGTCCTGTCGCTAAGTAAAGAGTATCCAGATAACAAAATTATTTTAGTCTCTAAGGACATTAATTTGCGGCTTAAAGCAAAATCGCTCAACATTCCAGCAGAAGACTTTGAAACCGGAAAAATCAAAGATTTGGATTCATTATATACGGGCAAGACCGTTATAGATGGCTTACCTAAAGATGTCATTGATAACGTTTATACCAATGATTTCTGTACGCCTTCAGAAATAGGATTGAAAGATCCAATACCCAACCATTACTTTATTTTGAAAAACTCACGGTCTTCGGTTTTAGTATTTTACAACCCGGTGACACAAAGAATCGAACGCATTCAGAAAGAATCCGCTTTCCGCATTACGCCCAAGAATGCCGAACAAGTATTTGCTTTGCATGCGATTACCAATCCCAATGTAAAACTTGTCACCTTGCAAGGCGTTGCTGGAACAGGAAAAACACTGCTTGCGCTCGCCGGCGCGCTCGATCAGAAAAGACATTTCAAACAAATATTTTTAGCACGGCCTATCGTGCCTTTAAGCAATAGAGATATCGGTTTTCTGCCTGGCGACATTATTTCAAAGCTGAATCCTTATATGGAACCCCTATGGGACAATCTCAAATTTATCAAAAGCCTGTTTACTGAAAAAGATAAAGAATACAAACAAATAACAGACGCCGTGGACCAAGAGAAATTAAAAATCACACCACTCGCTTACATTCGCGGACGTAGTATTTCCAATATATTTTTTATTGTCGATGAAGCGCAAAACCTAACCCCGCACGAAGTCAAAACAATCATTACCCGTGCCGGTGAAAATACCAAAATCGTTTTTACCGGTGATATTTATCAAATTGATACGCCGTACCTTGATTCACAAAGTAATGGATTATCCTATTTGATCGACAAAATTAAGCATCATGAAATTTATGCTCATGTGCGCCTCGAAAAAGGCGAACGATCCAATTTAGCTAATTTGGCCAATCAGTTGCTGTAAGTAATCGAATAATCGGGAAATAGCATACAGGTGGCGTCAGTAGTAGCTCTATAACCAATCGCCAATGTCACCAACAGGGCCCTTTGCAAAAGGTTGTGGTCAATCAATTAACCTCTCTGTAAGCAATCTTAAGTTTTCTTACAGTTCAGTACTAGAAATTCCTGAAATCCAGCAGTCGAAAAATCAATCTTACAATTAAAATTCAGATACTTATTGAGCTCTAAGGTTCTAGCACACTCGACAACGGAAGCCTTTTAAAATTATACCTCAATAACCGTTTTCCTATTTCATCATATGTTGAGTAGCGCAGGAATACTTGGTATATCATTTGTAGTTACCGGTTGCTTGTAAAGATAACTTGCTTGTTTTTATAGCAACATAGGTACGCAATTAGGAGTTTTTGTTGAAGATTTGAACAACTTTATACTCTTAATAAATTAGGAAATATTTATGTTTTTAAATTGTTTCTGAAGGAATTGATTATGAATACAATGAATAGAATGAAATTAGTTCCAATGGTTTTACTGGGTTTGTTATGCAGCACTTCAAACATTGCATTTGCAGAGGAAAACGAAACGGACCAATCCACCCCCACTACAAATACCTTTACGGTGGCTACTATTGGCAAAGAAATTTCCGTTGCCAAGCACTTAATGGATGGTAGCGAATATCACATGAATGAATTGGCTCTCATTCAACATGGCAGAAAATTGTTTAACGCAGTGTGGACTATTCAGGAAGGTGGCGGGCGTCCACTCACCAAAGGCGTTGGCGATCCTCTAACAGATGCCTCATCACCTTTACTGTTTCCACGCAACTTTAATCGCCTTTCAGCGCCGGATAGTAACTCTTGTGGTGGCTGTCATAACAAACCGAGATTAGGCGGTGGAGGTGACGTAGTCGCAAATGCATTCTTGCCGGGCCAACGTTTTGATTTCATCACGTTTGATCATAATGACGCGCAACCACTTCGTGGCGCTGTCGACGAATCGAGCAAATTCGTAACACAAGATGATTTTGCTAATTTTCGTAATACTTTAGGTTTATTTGGTTCTGGCTATATCGAGATGTTGAGCCGCCAAATGACCACCGAGTTAAGAAAAATTCGTGACAATATTCAACCCGGCGGCAACGCTAAATTAATAACGAAAGGCGTTTCTTTTGGCGTATTAGCGAGAACCCCCGATGGCAGTTGGGATGCAAGTGGTGTTACAGGATTGCTTCCATCAAGCACTGCAAGTTCGGCAGCCAACCAACCGCCAAGTCTTATTATCAAACCATTCCATCAGGTAGGCGGAGTAGTGTCGTTACGTCAATTTACCAACAATGCTTTTAACCATCATCATGGCATACAGTCCGCTGAACGTTTCGGAAAAGGGGTTGATGCTGATGGCGATGGATTTATCGATGAAGTAACTCGCGCCGATGTCACTGCGGTAACGCTTTTCCAAGCGCAATTAGCTGCACCTGGCCGCGTTATTCCGAATAATCCTAAGATTGAAGCAGCAGTCCACAATGGCGAACAACTTTTTGATAGTATCGGATGTGCGAGTTGTCATGTATCGAAACTTCCACTAGACAATAAGGGTTGGATTTTTAGTGAGCCTAATCCTTATAATCCGATTGGTAATCTACAAGTGGGTCAAGCACCTGAATATACGTTGGATTTAACAGATAAACATCTCGATAGTCCCAGGTTGCCGGTAGAAAAAAATATTGTTTGGGTTCCTGCTTACACTGATCTAAAAATACACGACATTACCAGTGGGGCGAATGATCCGAATCGTGATCCTATCAATCAAAATACCACTGGCCCAGCTATGCAAGAAGGTAACACTAAATTCATCACTCGAAAACTTTGGGGTATTGCAAATGAACCTCCATATTTTCATCATGGAAAATTTACCACCATGCGCCAGGCAATTGAAGCGCATCGTGGAGAAGCAATGGATTCCTATAACAATTGGGTAGCTTTAAGCGATACCGATAAAGACTCGATCATTGAGTTTCTCAAAACATTAAAAATTCTACCGCAAGGCACGAAACACTTGGTTGTCGATGAACACGGCAACAAAAAACATTGGCCACCGAAAGCGAATTAGAAGCGGCTTCGTATCTTAATAAAAGAATTATAAAAACATTTGCTTAGTTTGCGATTCCCCGTGGTTTTGCCGCGGGGAATAGGTGCCGAATATATGGAGTAAAGTTATCCGTTTTTTTATAACCTAGCAAAAACGGATAACTTTTTGCAAAACCAAAGCTTTATTAAAGTATAAAGTCTGCCGCATTAATTCCTGTAATAGCAGCGCCCGTCAATTGTATTTCCATGTCAGCTGTGGCATTTCCATCATTACCAAGTTCAACTTGAACAATAATGTCATTGCCTACTGTAAAATATCGAACTTGATCAGCACCACCACCGGCAAAAGCAACATTACCGATAAAAACAAACGCTTGGTTGCCGGCGACGCCCACATCAGCATCGATTGTTGACAAATCAATTTTGTCTACTCCATGCGTAAAATCAGTGCAAATATCTCGATTAACGCCTACCACACTTTCATTGATCTTATTAAAGTCATAGATATCCTTGCCCCCGCCATCAGTCATGGTATCTGTACCTAAACCGCCGATAATTGTGTCATCACCCAATCCAGCGTTGATAATATCGTTGCCTTTCAAACCTGAAAGGGTATTCCCGAGACTATTTCCCGTAAGGGTGTTGTCGGCACTGTTTCCGGTTCCATTGAGAGCTGTCAGGAAGCCGACGGTATTGTCTAAGGTGAGGTTTTCAAAATTGTCTTTTAAGGTAGTACTTAATATTCGAGTAATTACCGTGTCGGTACCTTGCCCTGCAATTTCACGAATATCGTCTAATCCTGAATTGATTCGATAAATATCATTGCCTCCGAATCCCATCATTAAGTCATCGCCATTAGACCAATTGGCATTCATGTCATCAGCCAAATTGGTTCCCAATAATGGAAGGGCATTATTTCCATCATCACTGAAAAATGTTCCATTAATTATCGCCATGATTTATCTCCTTTTGAAATATGGTGAGACTTTTACAAAATCTCTGTTCAATAAAAACAGGGAGTTAAGAATTCCCAATATGGGCTTTTGCAAAAATCTCATGGTGTCTAAAAAATCAGCAATCAAGGCATAAAATAAGCTTCGATTGCTGAACCAGTGTAAAAAGGGTTAATTTCAAAGTCTGTGAGAAAAAACACATCAATGAAAAAATCTAGAAGATTTTCATTGTGTATTTTTTGTTGTTTAAACAATGAGATGGATTTTTTGCGAGGAGTTATTTTTTTATAGACTTAGAAAATTATTTCTTCACCTGAAGGAAAAAATCATCCGCGCCTTAATTGAGGAGGGGTAAGGAGGGATAGCGCGGATGATTACGAGGGACAGGTGATACAAGAACATCTGAGAGGCATTATGAACTGAACAATCTGTTTTGTGAATGTGACATATTGTCGCATCTGATAGTTCAATATTGGAAAACATCCAATTAGTGTCCATCCAGCTTCAAGGAATCGCGCAATACTTCGTTGGAAAATAATAAACCTTGCTGAATAGCTTTTAGAAGCTTATCGATTTTAGATTCCAGTTGGATATTCAGACGAAAATCGTGGCCATCTTTAACGTTTGGATTGTTACCCAATACCGATAATTTGGCATGCAGATCATGCGTTTCAGATTTATCAAGATTCAGTGTCAGTTCTTTATAGCGGAAATCTTCGATAGCTTGTAATAATAGATCGACTTCTATTCCTTTATTGGCGAGCAATTCAGTTACTTGTTGTGATTGAAAGCGTAATGTTCCTGGTGTTTTTGCTGCAAGTTGTCCATTGACTATAACGATTCCTTCTTTCTTTAAGATCAACGGAATTTTTCCTGACAAACGTCCATCACCACTTAATCCGTCGACTTCAATCCAATTGAAAAAGGTATTTAAATCAATGTTGTCGAGCTTTGCATTCACGTAAGAAATACCACTGGGGCTAAGGTGGATGACGGTAGGATCGATAGAAACTTCGCCATCCAAAATAAGGAAGCGCATTTGATCCAGAAAAACCTGGGGAGAATGACGAGCATTCAGTTGGTACGATATTAGAAAGTCCTTTATGGGCGTGCCAAAACCGATCGTTTGAATGGCGAGCTTTTGTCTAGCTTCGCTTTGAATCGGTAAGAGGCTTTTTAAATTAAGTTGGGTATTCAATCCGCTGATTTTCATGCCCGTGTTATGTGCCAAAGAAAGATTGTTAGCCGCAAAACTACCACTACTCTTCACAATTCCTTTTTTCGACCAGCGAATATTTGCTTTGCCATTGACCTGACCATTGACGTCTTCTATGGCGGTCAGTGCTGGAAAAAGTTGCGCTGGTTGCAATTGACCTGTTGAAAATTTCATTGGCGTAATGTGCAGCGTTAAAAAACCATCGCCGCTTTTAAGCGTATGTTCGCCATTTATTTTCAAATAGCGTAATGACTGAGTTCCACCGGTTAGATTCAAAAGATATTTTGGTGAGCTATTTTTGCCTGTTTGATGGGTAATGTTGCCAGAAATTGAAAGCGGCGCAAAAATGGGGGTTGGCGAAAGATGTTTTACTTGTGGAATGGTAAAATCCACAACGTGATTGGTAGTGGAATCGTTGATATACACCTGCGTGGAAATACCACTGAGCGTTAATTGATTTTTGGGCAAATTCAAAACAGCATCATTTAATAGGATCTTTCCGCGATACAAATCGCCGATCGATTGTTTTCCGTTCAAGCTGATTTTCGCCGAATCAAGTTGCATTTCGTGCATGGCTTTTTTGTTACGCGAACCCGCTTCCTGATAGATTGCGGAGATTTTTTTGGGCTTAATTGAAATATCATGTTTGAAGCTGATACCTTGCCCGTGTCTTTCTAATTCAATATTCGCTTGCGTGATCGCTATCGATAGAGGTTCTTTTACAAAAACAGGATACTCAGAACGCATTTGACTCAAGTCGATCTGTCCATTTTGACGCAGATTGATTTGCCAGATATTTTTTTCTTTTTTGATGTTGAGTGGAAGTAAAAGAGAGGTTCGTATAAAACGCAGCGATTCCGCACTGAATTCGCCTCCTTTAAATGCCAAATCAAGAGCGCTGTGTAGTGATTCTTTTTCATTCAAGAGATTACCGATTATCGCTAATTCATCAATTTTGAGTTCTTGCAAAGGAAAATCGACGGGTAATGATTGCTGTTGAATTCCTTTGAAAATAAACGACATTTCTGCTTTTTCTAATGCAAAGGTTGTTAGTTTAAATACAGCCTCACCGGAAAAACTGGAAATTTTGGCTTGCGGTAAATTCAGCATTCCGTTTGAAACAATCACTTGGCCTTGCATATTACCTTGTGTATCCAAGGTCGCTTGCACATTTGTTTTTATTTGTCCGAGTGATCCGAAAGCGCTGATATCCAAATTAATAATATTGGTTTGCTGATGTTTATGTGATTCAGTTTTGCCTGATATCAGAATTGTAGTGCTTTGATCACCATACTGTAGTTCTAAACTAACGTTCTTAATTGACAAAACAGGGAGCCACGGTATGCGAATGGTTCTTTCATCCAATCGAGATACGGATTGCGAATTTGAAGCATCTCGCTTTTTAATAATTTGATCCAGGTTTGCTTTGATTTGTAGGCCATCGATGGTTAATGCATCCATTTTACCTTGCAACAAATCCCGCCAATTCCAATTGACTCGAACTTCATTGAGTCGCAATTCCTGATCATTCCCAGCAATCAAACCATTGATGTAAAGCTGATCAACCGAAAGATCATATGTTTGGACCGATTGCAGCGGATATCTCAATTTATTGAGTTGATCACTCAGGAAATATTCGATCAGATAATGACGCGAGCCATACAATCCAACTGTTGGCAGAACAATCACAACGATCAGAATCGATAGCGCAATTTTCCATCGATGTGTTGGCTGACTAGTTTCTGTTGCTGCTACGTTCATAAATTTAACGAAGTATTGATTGCGAGATATTTCTGAGCCGGTTTGGTTGTACGAGCACAAAAGAGCTATCATAACCGAACATTCTTTCTTCTCTTTTCGGTTTTTTTTCCGCATGGATTTATTTACACAGGGTTTATTAGGCGCCACGATGGCGCAAACCGGCGCTCAAAAAACGGAAATTCGCTTGGCAACTGGGATAGGTTTTATCGCAGGATTAGCTGCGGATGCGGACATACTGATTCAGTCCGAACAAGATCCATTATTGAATCTAGAATTTCATCGCCACTTTACCCATTCCTTATTTTTTGTACCCTTAGGCGCATTTATCGTCGCACTTGTATTATGGTTCTTGCTAAGGAGGCGGCTAACTTTTGCGCGGTTATATCTATTCACGTTATTAGGTTATTGCTTGAGCGGTGTGCTCGACGCCTTTACCAGCTACGGCACTCAGTTGCTCTGGCCGCTCAGTAACGAGCGAATCGCATGGAGCATCATCTCAGTCATCGATCCGGTTTTTACGTTGATTCTAATGCTCGCTGCAATTGTCGCATTCAAGAAAAATAGCCGTATAACATCTTGGATAGGGTTATTTTTAGCGTCAACGTATTTGACGCTAGGCTGGATTCAGTCGCAGCGCGCCGAGTCCTTTGCCAATACTGTTATTGCAGAAAGAGGTCACGTTGCAGAAATGGCAATGGTTAAACCAACACTTGGAAACATACTGCTGTGGCGTTCAATTTACCTCCATCAAGGAATGTTATATGTGGATGCGATCCGTGCTGGTTTTTTATCGCAACCGCAACTATATCCAGGCGAATCCATTGCACAATTTGAAAGGACGCGTGATCTAACAAATGTTTCCGAAACGTCGGTGCTAGCACAAGATATTGAACGCTTTAGCCATTTTTCTGCGGGATTGCTTGCCATTCGTCCGGAACAACCGAATATTCTCATTGATGTGCGGTATTCTAATTTACCGAATACGCTAGCACCGCTATGGGGAATTGAAATCGATCCCGCACACCCTGATCAACACGCCAAATATAATCTTTATCGAGATTCATCCAAACCAACACGAGAAAAGTTTTTTGCAATGTTACTGGGGCGCTCGTAATACGATTGAATGATTTTCGGTAATTCTGGCTGGTTTTATTTATTTGATTCGGTTATATAACCTAATTGTGGCAACGACGTAGTAGCCAGAGGTTTTTTAAGTTAGAATCACGCATTCTTTTTACTTTTCCGGCAATAGTTAGTGTTTAATTTTTAACCTATGATTCTTATTCTTGTCCCCAATACACAACCGGACAGTCCGGAATATAAACAACTGATGTCTCGATTAGACGCTCTTCCTGGCATATCTACTCGAATTCATAAAGAAACCGGCACGGAACAATCGTTAACCGAAGTTTATTTAATTGGCAATACCAAAGCGTTATCGATCGAAGAAGTTAGTGGCTTTCCTTGTGTCGATCACGTTGTGCGCGTTTCCGAAGAATATCGCGTGTTAGGGCGGCATAAAGATGATGATCGACCAACGCATTTTACCTACAACGGCGTACATTTCGGTCAAGATACCTTGAATGTTTTTGCAGGGTTATGTGCGGTTGATACGCTCGAGCATGTAGAAATGATGATGAAAGCACTGCGTGAAAACAATCAGGTTTGCACGCGAATGGGAGCCTATAAACCTCGCACTAGTCCTTATGCTTTTCAAGGGCATGGCAAATCATGTTTACCGTATGTGTTCGAATTAGCGGGTAAATATGGCATTAAAGTCATCGCGATGGAAATAACCCATGAATCTCATTTGGAAGAAATCCGCAATTCACTGTTCCGAACGGGTAATCCAACCGGTGTCATCCTTCAAATCGGCACAAGAAATACACAGAATTTTGAATTATTAAAAATCGTCGGTAAACAACAAGAGTTTCCTGTCTTGATCAAGCGCGGTTTTGGAATTACTCTTGATGAATCGCTGAATGCTGCTGAGTATTTGGCTTCGGAGGGAAATCGCAAAGTTATTTTTGGTTTACGCGGAATGAAAACCAATATGGGGGATCCGCACCGTAATTTTGTTGATTTTGCACATGTCCCAGTGGTAAAACGGTTGACACGCATGCCAGTCTGTATCGATCCTTCTCACTCAGTAGGAACTCGTGCGAGCTCGCCAGACGGTTTACTAGATATCATGCATGCTACTGCGCAGGGTATTATTGCTGGTGCTAATATGGTGTTAGTGGACTTTCATCCGGTACCAAATAAAGCGTTGGTGGATGGCCCTCAAGCGCTGCTTATGAAAGAGCTGCCGCAATTTCTCGAAGATATCCAATTGGTTAGAGAAACTTATGAAAAGCGTGTGGCATTGGCCCAACGATATCAGGAACAATGAGCGCATAATAAAAGTCTCATTGGTTGAAACAGATTTTTGATGATCAAGTAACCTTATCCAGAAATTTTTATTGTTGAAATTATATGATTAAAGTTTTGCTATCCAATCCTCGAGGTTTTTGTGCCGGTGTTGATCGCGCGATTGAAATTGTGGAGCGTGCGCTTGAAATGCATGGTGCGCCAATTTACGTCCGTCATGAAGTGGTGCATAACCGTTTTGTAGTAGAAGGGCTGGAAAAAAAAGGCGCGGTGTTCGTAGAGAATTTGGATGAAGTGCCTCAAGATAGTATCTTGATTTTTAGTGCTCATGGTGTATCGCATGCCGTGCGTCGCGAAGCAGCCGAACGTAAACTGAAGGTTTTTGATGCTACCTGCCCGCTGGTGACAAAAGTGCATGTTGAAGTAGCAAAAATGCGCAAAGAGGGCAAAGAGATCATTATGATCGGACACCAAGGCCACCCAGAAGTGGAAGGCACAATGGGACAGGCCGAAGGGAATGATAAAGGCATGTATCTAGTTGAAACCGAAACAGATGTTGAGAAATTACAAGTTAAAAATGAGAATAACCTCGCGTATGTTACTCAAACGACATTGTCTGTCGATGATGCAGCTCGCATCGTTGACGCACTGAAACGCAGGTTTCCTAAAATTATCGGTCCTAAAAAGGATGATATTTGCTACGCCACACAAAACCGCCAAGACGCCGTTAAAAAAATGGTTAATCAATGCGATTTGGTTATAGTGGTAGGGTCGCCCAATAGCTCAAATTCCAATCGGCTTTGTGAAGTCGCTAGAAACGCGAATGTTGAAGCTTATATGGTTGATCGAGCAGAACAATTGCAAGAAAAATGGTTTTTAGGGAAGAAAAATATTGGTATTACTGCAGGCGCTTCAGCACCAGAGATTTTGGTACAACAAGTCATCTCTCGGCTCAAGGAAATAGGCGCGGAACAGATTGGAGAAGAAGTCTCCATCGAGGAACTCAGCGGCGTAGTGGAATCAGTGGTATTTCCTTTACCTAAGGCGTAGATGCATTTTTTTGCAAAATTTTGTTTAATAAAAGAGATTGAATTCTCTTGATTTAGATTTAATGTGGCCGCACATGATCATGTGTCGCATAATGATTTCGATTGATCAATTATTTTGAATAGAAACTTTTTACCATGAGTCACTTACCATTCTCAGTTCCAGATCCCAACCTTTTTACCGAAGAAGATGTCTCGGCGTTGGTGCATAATTTTTATGCCAAAGCTAGAAAAGATCCTGATCTCGGCCCTATCTTTGAATCTCACGTGATTGACTGGGATGCCCACTTCGTACAAATGACTAACTTCTGGTCAGCACAATTGCGTGGCACCAGCCGTTTTCGTGGTGCTCCAATGCCTAAGCATATTGCTTTACCAGATCTTCGCGCAGAACTGTTTGAGCGATGGTTACAGCTTTTTCGTCAAACAACCGAAGAATTGGGAAATCCTACTTTGCAACACCACGCTAATTCAATTGCTGGCTTCATCGCCACGCGTCTATGGCAAGGATATCAAATGAACAATTATCCTGAGCAGGAATTTGTTCCTCTTAATATTGGCTAGTTTTTACATCACTTTTCATTATTTATAACTAACCTATTGAAATAGATAAAAAAATACTTGAATATAAACTGGAATTTTTTGTTTCAATGAAATAAGGGAGTAAAGTGTCTATATTCGATTTATTTCTGAAGTAGTTGCAGCGTAGCATTGTTTTTTGTTATAGGAACATTGTTACTTTGAAAAGTATTCGAAATAAAATTATTTTATTTTCTATATTGGCCACGTTAATTCCTTCGATTGGCCTAGGCGTATTGTCGTTTCAGCAAAATGAAACGATGATTAAAGAAAATCTTACGCGTGAATTACGTGCTTTGACAAACTACGCTGATCGAGAGTTAGAGTTATGGATCAAAGAACAAATTTATACGGTTCGTGAACTTTCCCATTCTAAAATTCTTGCCGATGGAATTTCTTTACTTACCAGCTCTTCCTCAAAAAATGTAATCGCACGACAAAAAAATCTTGTCGAAAATTATTTTAAATCAGTATCCAATAGATTAGATACCGTTCTCGAATTGATTGCAATCGATGCGAATGGACAGATTTTGGCAAGTAATGGTGAATTGCATGAGCCAAAATCATTTCCGGAAAATTGGACTGAGACCACTACGATGCAAGGCAATGTTGTTATACCTCCTCATTGGAATGAACGCTTTGCCACTTCAACCGTAAGCATTTTGGTTCCAATTTTATCGGTGGACGATTACATTTTGGGCGCACTCGTCGTTACATTTGATTTACATAGCATTCATACCAATCTTAAGGACCCTATCAAATCTCCATTGGGTGAAGTGCTTTTGCTAGATAATGAAGGTCAGATCATGCTATCAAGCGACGGAAGAATCCTACCGGGTAATCAAGAAAATATAACATTATCTTTTGCGATTGAAGATTTAGAAGAGCTGCAACAGAATCCAAAAGAATTGGATATTCCGCAAGGTTTAGAAAGAGAAAAAGTAATTGGTCTGGCTTATACATCGAAAAATCCTCCCGTAACCATCATTGCACATAGAAGCTATGATTCGATTTATGCGGCTTGGATTCAGCAGCGTGATTTGTTTATCGGTTTGGTCGGTGCTGCACTATTTATTACAGCGATTATTGCTTTTCAGATGGGGCATGCAATTGTTCTTCCATTGCAAAAATTGATTTCTGCAACTGAAGACATTGTTAAAGGCAATTTCCAAGTTCAATTAAAAACTTCGCAACGTAATGAATTGGGACAATTGACTCATATGTTCAATCAGATGGCTGATAAATTACAGCAAAATCTCGCAGAAATCACTACGACAAGCCTGGCGATGCAAGAAAAAAACAAACAGCTCGAAACCTTATCGGTTACTGACAGCCTTACCGGTCTTTTCAATCGCAACAAACTTAATGCTATTATCAACGATCAATTAGCTAGGTTTTCTCGGAATAATCGTCCTTTTGCAGTATTAATGATTGATATTGATCACTTCAAAACGCTCAATGATACGCTCGGTCATATTGTGGGCGATGAAATCATATTATCTGTCGCCGAAAAGATTTTACATTGTATTCGCAGCGTTGATTTTGCTGCACGATATGGTGGAGACGAGTTTGTCATTATTTTGTCAGAAACGACTGCGGATGAAGCCGTTAAAACCGCGGAACGGATACGTTCGCACGTTGCCAATATTCATTACAATTCTACAGATCAACTTGCAAGAGTGGTTACTTTAAGTATCGGCATTATACAAAGTGAGGCAGAAGACACTTCCTTAACACATCTTCTTTCGAGAGTCGATAGCGCCTTATATCAAGCGAAACATGCCGGTAGAAATCAAACTTACTGCATACGCCCAAAATTGCTGACTGTAAACGGTTGAAAGTCATTTCCGTTTTTACAGGATTACTCTAATTGAAAATCGGTGTTCTGTATCCATCCCTGTTTTTTTTCAATCGATACCTTTAACCAGGTTCCCTGACTTGCAACGGTTGTCAAAACTGTATCCTTCTTCAGAGAAGAAATCACTTGTGATTGCGAGTCGGAGGCTTTATATAATTTAACAACTTTGTTCAGCCGGATCCTCATAGGAACATGAAAGTCAAGTTGCAAATGGTCCGACTGTGAGGTCTTCTTGCTCGCAGGATTGCTTTGCAGCGATTTGACAAAATTGTTGGCTTGGCCCACATAGCCCATTGCATCAGCATACTGATCTTTTGAATATAACAGCGTGGCTGTTTCAAAAAGATGCTGTGCTTGCATTCTTAGAATTCGATCGAATGGTGCATTTCTTTCCTGTTTGAGTTGTTGCAAGGAAGCATCTAATTCTGCTATCGCAGATGCAGTACCTGGCTTTGTAGCCAAGCGATGTGATTTAACCTGAGTGCGCGTAGCTTCTTTGTTCGTTTCCCGAATGACATTTGCTTGATCAATTTGACGTACTTTTTGATTTTTGATCAATTGATCCTTCTGCGCGACGAGTTTTTCGAGCCGTGCAACTTCCCTTTTTAAATGTTGTTCATTTTCTGTGAGTACCGGTAACTGAGGGTGATCTGCCGGAATAAGTACTTTTTCCTGGAAAGCGCATCCCGGTATGATGACCATCACGATACAACAAAATTCCATCTTAAATATTAAAGGATAATTTCTGGAAGCTCTAGAAATTAGTATTGTTAAGGATTTTGTCATAGTAGCAGCTTCCACTCGTCTTAAAAGGATTGGGTTATTCAAATAGAGATAGATAGAAGAATTTTTGTCATCACTTCAATATCAAAATTTTAAAAGCTTTTTCAGTAATTAACGATTCAAAATAACTTCTAAAACAAATTTGCTACCGATATAAGCAAGCAACAAGATCACAAATCCCGTTAATGTCCAACGAATCGCTATCCGTCCACGCCAACCATAAAACTGTCTACCGATCAGGAGTGCGGCAAAAACGCTCCAGGATACGACGCCAAAAAAAGTTTTGTGAGTAAATGTGAAAGGTTGACCGAAAACCTCATTCGAAAAAAACGTACCACTGATTAATGTGATGGTAAGCAGAATAAAACCTGCCCAGATAATTCGGAACAACAACTTTTCCATCACTAACAATGGCGGCAAATTAACGAACACAGGATGACCGGCTGGGTGATGTAAATGCCGTTCTATCACGATCATTAACGATGCGTGAAACGCAGCGATCGTGAGTAAGCTATACGCCAACATCGCACCCAATAAATGCGCCCTAAAAGCAGGCAGTTCGGTGTTATCAAGAATTCGCGATGATGGAAAAATGAGCGGTAATAAAATTGCAATAGCAGCAACAATGGCAATTGGCGCAATTAATGACTGTAACCCTTGAAGTCGATTAAAGAATCCGAGCGTCCAATAAATAAATGCTGTTAACCATATAATCGATGAAACTGCATTGCCTAGTCCAAACCTTAAACCAGTATCCGTCAAAATTGATTGATATAAAACCCATGCATGGAGTCCGAGCGGAATGAGCAAAGCATAGCGCATCCATTGATTCAATGTGGCGGATTGATCGGCAACATGATGACCAACCAGTAACTTCTTCCACTGATTTTGCCAGAAATAAATACCGATCAGTACATACAGCAAAAAAGGAATGAGATAAGTTAAAATGCTGAGCATGAGTATCTCAAGTATTAAAAACACAAGTTACAGCGTAGTCTACATTGCGTTACAATAAATTCAAAGCGCAAATTCCAATATTTGTTTAACTATATATTTTGCAACGAGCAATTCATTTTGAGATTAACTAAAACCTATGTTTGATAATTTGACGAACCGATTCACCGGCATTATTAAAACCTTGCGTGGCGAAGCAAGATTAACCGAAAGTAATATCGAACAAGCGCTGCGCGAAGTTCGATTGGCTTTTTTAGAAGCGGATGTTGCATTGCCGGTCGTCAAAAACTTTATCGCCCGCATTAAAGAAAAAGCGATTGGCCATGAAGTCATGACCAGCCTGACACCAGATCAAGCGCTGATTGGTATTGTGCACCAAGAGCTCATTAACATCCTGGGGGGAGAAAAATCCGACTTAAATCTGGCAACTACGCCGCCCGCTGTGATTTTAATGGCTGGATTGCAGGGTGCCGGAAAAACCACTAGTAGCGGTAAGCTGGCTAAGTGGCTAATGGAAAACAAAAAAAAGAAAGTTTTGTTGGTTTCTTGTGACGTCTACCGCCCTGCCGCTATTCAGCAACTTGAATTATTGGCCAATCAAACAGGCGCTGATTTTTATCCTGCTTTAACAGGGCAAAAGCCGGCAGAAATCGCTGCCAACGCATTAAATTTTGCGCGGATACAGCACCATGATGTAATGATCGTCGATACTGCGGGGCGACTCGGTATTGATGAAGCCATGATGAAAGAAATCAGTGAGCTAGAAGCGCTGTTAAAACCGGTTGAAACGTTGTTTGTGGTTGACGCGATGCAAGGCCAAGATGCCGTTAATACAGCCAAAGCATTTTCGGACGCCTTGCCTCTGACAGGCGTTATTCTAACGAAATTGGATGGCGATGCTCGCGGTGGAGCGGCGTTGTCGGTGAAAGAAATTACTGGAAAACCGATTAAATTCGCGGGTATCGCGGAAAAATTAACCGGACTAGAACCATTCCATCCTGACCGTATGGCGTCACGTATTCTAGGAATGGGTGACGTACTCGGCTTGATTGAAGAAGCGCAACGTAACGCAGATCAGCAAGAAGCCGAGAAACTGATGAAGAAAATGAAATCAGGAAAAGGTTTTGACCTAGATGATTTCAAGGCACAGTTTCAACAGATGCGTAACATGGGCGGCATTAGTGCATTGATGGATAAACTGCCAGCGCAGCTTAGCCAGGCTGCACAGAATGTTAAAGTTGATGATAAAGTCATTAATCGTAACGAAGGAATCATCAACTCAATGACGAAATTGGAACGTACCAAACCAGAAATTTTAAAAGCTTCTCGGAAACGAAGAATTGCCGCCGGGGCTGGTGTTTCTGTGCAAGAAGTTAATCGATTGCTCGCGCAATTTGAACAAACGCAAAAGATGATGAAAATGATGAACAAAGGCGGCATGGCAAAAATGATGCGTGGTTTAAAAGGAATGATGCCACGCTTACGATAACTATAATTAGTTTGTAGCCCTAGGCTAGCAAAAATTTGCAAAATTTAACCACATATCAGTTGGCTCTGAGGGGCATTTAAAAAATTTGAATGATGTTGGAAAAAAGCATGATGTACTTGCTGGTCAATTGTAGCAATTCATCGGATATTATTAATTCTGCTAGTTTAGAGTCTAACTACTTGATTGTACAAAATGATTAATCGTTTGAAGCAAAATTTCTTTTGGTTTGTTTTTTCTATTGGTGGTGCTTTTTCTTTTGCAGTGATTGCTTTGAATCGCGGTGAATCGATTGGTGCCATTTGGATAGTCATTGCGGCAGTATGCGTGTATTTGATTGCCTATCGTTTTTACAGTTTATTTATTGCTACTCGCGTATTGGGGTTGGATGCGACGCGCATGACACCGGCGCATAAGCATAACGATGGTTTGGATCATGTGCCGACTAACAAATATGTGTTGTTTGGACATCACTTTGCAGCAATAGCTGGCGCAGGGCCATTGGTCGGACCTATTTTGGCAGCACAAATGGGGTATTTACCCGGTATGTTGTGGCTATTGGCAGGGGTTGTTTTTGCCGGAGCGGTACAAGATTTCATTGTGTTATTCGTTTCAACTCGACGCAATGCACGTTCATTAGGTGATTTGATCAAATCGGAATTGGGGAACGTTCCGGGCATGATTGCATTATTTGGTGCATTTTTTATCATGCTGATCCTGCTAGCAGTTTTATCATTGATTGTCGTGAAAGCTTTAGCCGAGTCGCCATGGGGTTTATTTACGGTTGCTGCCACGATACCAATTGCTTTATTTATGGGCATATACACGCGTTATATACGTCCTTGTAAGATTGGCGAAGTTTCTCTGATCGGATTTGTGTTATTGATGTTGTCTATTGTGGCAGGGCAGTATGTTCAGGAACACGAAGTTTGGGGCAACGTTTTTACCTTAACCGGTGTGCAATTGACTTGGTTGTTGATCGGTTACGGATTTATCGCCTCAGTATTGCCTGTTTGGTTGTTATTGGCGCCACGCGATTATTTATCGACATTTCTAAAAATTGGTACGATCGTTGGTTTGGCAATTGGTGTGGTGATTATTTCTCCAGAACTGAAAATGCCGGCGGTGACACAATTCATCGATGGCTCGGGTCCGGTTTGGTCAGGTGATTTGTTTCCTTTTCTATTTGTCACGATTGCATGCGGTGCTATCTCCGGTTTTCATTCGTTGATTGCCTCGGGTACTACGCCCAAAATGATTCAAAATGAAACTGACGCACGATTCATTGGCTATGGCGCAATGTTGATGGAATCATTTGTTGCCATCATGGCTTTAGTCGCTGCGGCTGCATTGGAACCTGGCATTTACTTCACGATGAATAGCCCCAGCGCCATTATCGGCACTACTGCGGAATCCGCCGCACAAACGATTTCACAATGGGGATTTTATGTCACGCCGGAAATGATCAACCAAACGGCACAAAATGTAGGTGAGCACAGTATCATTTCCCGTACCGGGGGAGCACCGACTCTTGCGGTTGGCATGGCGCAAATATTGTCAGAAGTAGCGGGTGGAACGACGATGATGGCTTTTTGGTATCACTTTGCCATTCTATTTGAGGCTTTGTTCATTTTAACTGCAGTTGATGCGGGCACTCGTGCCGGGCGGTTTATGTTGCAAGATTTGCTTGGATCCTTTATTCCCGCGATGAAACGTACGGATTCACTGGTCGCTAGTTTGATTGCGACTGCATTATGCGTTTCGGGTTGGGGATATTTTCTCTATCAAGGCGTGGTAGACCCACTAGGTGGCATCAATACTTTATGGCCGCTATTTGGAATCTCTAACCAAATGCTGGCGGGAATCGCGCTGATTTTATGCACTAGTGTGTTGTTCAAAATGAAACAGGATCGTTATGCCTGGGTGACTTTGATTCCGGTGACTTGGGTCAGTGTATGTACTTTGACTGCTGCATGGCAGAAAATTTTCCATGATAATCCGCGTATTGGTTTCATAGCGCATGCACAGCAGTATCAAGAGGCTATTTCGCAAGGGATCTTGTTGGCCCCAGCTAAATCAATCGAACAAATGCAACAAGTTGTATTTAACGATTACGTAAATACCTCGTTGGCAGCCTTGTTCATGCTAGTTTTAATCAGTATGCTGGTATTTGGTGTACGGACTGTGTTACATGCGCGTGTGATCAATCACCCAACGGTCCAAGAAGCACCGTTTGAACTCTTGCCACCTGCCGCACTGCCACAGAAATAACAGGAAAAGAAAATGATATTTAAAGCACTTAACAAGGCACTGATACACACTAAGCAAAGCATGCGATTGATGGTTGGCGTTCCTGACTATGAAATGTATGTCAATCACATGAAAACAGCGCATCCGGAACAAGCCGTCATGTCTTACCCGGAGTTTTTTCGCGAACGCCAAGAAGCTCGTTATGGCGCAAAAGGCCGATTAAATCGTTGTTGTTAACGATTGCATCGCAAAGCTTACGGCTTATCTAGTCGCTCCTGAAATACGCATACCACAGTGTTATTGTTTGATATCAGTGTGTTGGACGTATTTCAGGAATGACTAAGTAATTGGGAACAGCAGTAGATCAGATTAAATTTGAGCCCAAGATTTCAAAGTTTTTAACTGTTGTTTAGGGAAACGCTGAATAAATCACGAAGTCTGAGATAATATAGTATTTACCTGATACTTTTTAAGTACGGCATGTCACACCAATCGAGCTTTCAGATCTTGACTACAAATTACAAGAAACGCTGGACGCGTCGGGAGGTTTTTTTTAAGAGAAATGGAAAGGGTTAATGCCCTGATCGGGAACAAGCGCGTGCTCCTGAGATGCACCAGAAGAAGAGAAAGCAATGGTATTTTGGCATGAAGGTACATATTGATGCAGACATGGATTCAGAAGCGGTGCAAACAGTTGAAGTTACCTCAGCCAATGAAGCGGACATCAACGTCTTGCCCAAGCTACTGCGGGACGAAGACAAGGTTATCTTGGGCGATGCGGGTTACACCAATGATGAATACTAACGCGAATCGCAGCAATTTGGATTCACCCGAACCCGCTACCGCAGGTTGATGAACAATGCCGTCTAGGTAAGTAGCTCATGGGCTTGGCCAACTTGTACTTGCTGCACGAGCGACTGCTGGCAACTTAAGGAGAAATTCGCTCAAAATGCCCCAACGGCAGACAATGAAGCACAAACAGGGAAAATCTGGCGGCAAAATGCTGCCAAAAATGAATTGCCGGGAATTCGCTTTCAAAAAACCGACAGTAATGTCGAAAAATCTGAAAACCGATAAGTGTTCAGTGCTTCCTTAGGAATATCATTGTATTTTCATAAGACGTGTTTGACCCGATTTCCAAAGTTATCAATGCCGTTGATGTAATTCTTGCCTCGTGTAAATAGTGTGCAATGGTTGATCAGCTCATGGCAAAAATGATTCAAGTCGAGTGCATTATAACTACGATAACAGTCATAAACTATACTTGTCAGGTGCTATTTTCTAGTGACAATAGCATGAATATTTCTGATTTATATCGTATAAACCTTGCCCGTCGCGTAAGCTCCCCCGTCAAGTAGACATTGTCCGATAGAGATTCGGAACCGTGGTTATCCGAGGCATAAACTGCACCGGCGGAATGTTACCTAACGCTTCATGCGGTCGGTATTCGTTGTAATCAATCA
>WBZN01000596.1_pt1 | contig 26473 bp, 33 predicted proteins | sample 5204281 | NCBI WGS metagenome assembly WBZN01 (sample SAMN12344347, study PRJNA552823) | activated sludge metagenome | biome: Activated sludge suspended growth; feature: Nitrification reactor; material: Wastewater; isolation source: activated sludge from nitrification reactor of wastewater... | reverse complement strand
CGGGAAGACTGCGGCCGCACTCCTGTTGGACCAGCCTCAGGAACGTCTCGAGGTTTTCTTGCACGATTTTGTAGAGAACCGTGTGTTCGGGTTGGTGGCGTTGGTAGGTGTAGGATCCAAGCGGTCGCGCGACAGACATCGCCCGCACACTTGCAACGCCGGGCCGGACCAGAGAGTTCGGTTATTGGGACATAGGCTTCAGAAAGCTCGCTTTACCGGCCCCCCCCTTCGGACGCCGGACAGCTGGCCTTTGTGTTCCCGCTCACGGGATGGCTGTTTGATTAGGCTCATTATTCAAAAATTGAACCGTACCAGTACTTCTGCCTATCGCGAAAAAAATCCTCAAACTCGGGTCTATCAAAAATTTTTAATTGCTTCATGTCAATGTGGTATCTAAAAAACAATCCGATCAATTCTAGTAACTGAAATCGATCGATTTTCTCTTGAGATACCCTGATGTGCAGTTCATCATGAATGCCCTCGAAATCTACGATACAGGGAATGCTTTTCATCCAAAAGAAGAACGCATCCTCATCGCCTTGCGAGTGGTACATTACGGATTTGGCTATAAGGATCACATCGTCAGATGATTTCATGTTAGACGTCTCCGCGCGCTTTAACAAACCTAACTTCTCAGCACTCGCATGTCCACGAAGCAAATGAGTGGCGCAGGCTATTCCTGCACTTTATGAAGCGTCTCTGGGAAGCACGTTTTTAGCCCAACTCGTCAGCGAAAAATCGGGCGGTTTCGACGAGCTATCCTCGATGTCCGGTTTTTCTCAATCAAGAGATTTTGTTCACACTTTCGTTTCGATTTTCTATTTTACTATTGTTGGGTCATCGAACGGAACGGGTGCCACGTGTGAGCCACAAATAACGTAATACTCAGACCGACCAACGCATAAGGTAACGTCTGGCGTCGGACTGGCCAAGTCTGCAATGTCAGTCACAAGAAACCCATATGTATACTCATATGCGATGGGCTCTGTCCTAAACAAACCAAGCTCTTGTAATACTTTGTCTTTACCGCAAACATATTCAATTGGACTATATTGCTGGGGACACTTTTCACCCGCCACAGCTGCAGTTGACAGCGAGCCGACAATTGTCAGCAATGAAAGCATCAAGATACGCATAAAATCACCTTCCTGAGCTAAAACCCAACTCTTTACCAACAACTGCAATATAGGGACCGAATAAAACCAAATAGATCCTAGCGCTTCATCGCTCCGCTCCAATAAGCGAATTTTGTCACTTCCATGTAGAGTGGACAAAATACGGAGGCTGTTGGTCAAAGCGGTCAGAAAGCCAGCCCCCCCCCCTTGGTCAGTACCCCGCCGGTCACGTCCCACCAGTTAAAATAGGTCCTTGATATCCACATTTAACGCTCTAGCAATTTGGTTTAACATATTGAGACTCGGCAGTTTCTTTCCATTTTCGATGTCCGACATGTAACCTTTCGAGATGCCGTTCTCATAGGCGAGCTTCTCAGAGGTCATGCCGCGTTTGCGGCGTATATCTGATATCTTTTTTCCAATTCGTTTTGCCAGTTTGTCCATTAAGTTCTCCAATAGAGAATCCCCTGGACAATAAAGTGACTTTCAACTTATATAGTTCTCTGACAGAGAACTTGTGGGGCTTATGAAAAATAAAATTCATAGAAATGTCTCGGGTTGGATTAAACAGCTTCGGGAACGAGCGGGACTCTCCCTGCAAGACGCGTCGCAGCTTCTTGGCTACCCACAGGAAAGTCTCAAATACATTGAAGAAAGTGACACGCCTCTTCCCTTGAGGACGCTAGCTAAGATAACTCGCACCTATGGGGCCTCAAATGACGAACTCGTCTCCCACATGATAACTGTCCAGGAAATGATTCGCTCCAATTTAAAATAAGCTCACAGATAGCTTTGCGCCTCCTGCTTCCCCGGAGCGTGGGCTGCGAATATGGCACAGAAGGGCTTATTAAGCACATCTTGGATACAGAGCTTGAGCCCGTAGATCTAATTGCGGCTTTTGAGGAGTCCATTCGCGATCGCTACCTCTGGACCACCGGGAGGAATAATTCCGGTGGTGGCGAAAATGCACCCGTGTCCAGACTTCTGGAATCTAATATTAACATGTTGGACACGAGAGATGGCGGGTTCTCGCCACTCCAAACTCAAATAGACCTTTGAAATGACTCAGTTTTCTAAAATGACTCCGCAATCATGGCGCTGCTTATGAAAAAAATATAGTCTAACCAGTATCTCTAAACACTATTCGTTCTACTCATCTCTTACAGAATGCCTAATAGAAAGGTCGTATAAACAATTTGCTGTGGCACTCTTCTTGCCAAAGTGCTCTGTCGGGTGGATGTTGAATGAAACATTATATTTTATTTATAGACGATAACGATAAGCTTCGCGAATCCATGCAAGCCTTCTTTGAAAAGGAAGGCTTCGTTGCGAAATGTGTCGCGAGCGGCGAAGAGGCCCTCGCCCTCGTTAGACAAAAGATCTTTAATTTTTCGCTCGCCCTCGTTGACTATCATCTTCCTGATATGAATGGAGCACAAGTAATTGCGCGTCTTCGTGAACTGGATTCAGACCTTATCGCCCTTGGCTTTTCCGATGATAAGTCAGACCCGGTTCACAATCAGGCTTTGGACTCTGGGGCCATTTCGTTTGTAAATAAAGATACTGGTGACGCAAAACTACTTGGAATTTTGCATCGCCACTGCAAGGAATTTGAACGCCGTAAAAAGCCTCTGACTCTCACGACGAAGGCCGCCAATCAAAAAATTATTGAACCACTTGAGATGGCCGGCTGCTCAAATCACTTGGCCGAGGTCGCAAGGCTTGCGCTCAAATATGCCTTCTCGACATTGACCGTACTTGTTCGTGGAGAAAACGGAACTGGCAAAGAAAAGGTGGCACGCGCGATTCACAATCATTCGCCACGAAGGCTTATGCCTTATATCGCAGTCAATTGTGCTGCTTTTCCAAAGGACCTTATTGAAAGTGAACTGTTCGGCCATGAAAAAGGTTCGTTCACCGGCGCAAGTCACAACAAAGTCGGAAAATTCCAAGCAGCGAATGGCGGAACAATCTTTCTTGATGAAATTGGAGAACTCGACCCGAGTGTTCAAGCCGTTCTTCTGCGCGTATTGCAAGAAAAAACCTTTATGCCGGTCGGCTCAAATGTAACCAAGAAGGTCGATGTGCGTGTAATCGCAGCGACCAATGCGCCCCTCGAAGACCTCATCGCGAAAAAATTATTCCGTGAAGATTTGTTCTTTCGCTTGAACGTACTACCAATTTACCTCAAACCCCTGCGGGACAGATCGGAAGACATCCCCTATTTGGTTGAATATTTTCTATCGAAAGCCAATCACGCTATGCAGAGCAAAAAAATCATTCTGGACTCGGATGTGGAAAAGCTCATGAAAATGCCCTGGCCGGGAAATGTGCGCGAGCTGGAACATGCCATTGAGTATCTCATGATCGTCTGTGATGAAAATACTTTGGATATCTCAAAATTGAAAGATCGTGCGCCCACGGATAGTTGGACGAAATCGAAATTACCGGTCGTCAAGGACCTTGATGCGCTTGAAACTGCGAAGGAAAATAATGAGCGGAAGATCATTGAGGAAGCCATTGAACAAAATGGCAGTGTTGCCGGGGCCGCCCGAGGTCTTAGAATTAGCCGAAGTACGCTTCGGGATAAAATGAAACGTCTTTCCATTGAAGTTAATAAACTAAAAGAGGAGATCGAAGTATGAAGAATCCAATCGCATTCTTGTTAGCGGCATTGCTGATTGCTAATGCCAATTTTGCAAATGCAGAGCAAAAGCAGTTGTCTGAAGAAGATAAAGCCCGCATTCTATCTGCACTTGAAATTCTGCGCGCTACGGGAGTTATTAAACAAAATGAGAACGGGCGAGGTGTCGAGATTGACAATGAGATCATCGACGAATTGCAGGAGCGAGGACTCTTAGTCATCCAGCCCTCTTCGTTACATGTGGTTTGTGTTGGCAGATCTCCACAATGAAGCGAATAATCTTAACTTTGATTTGCGCCGCCCTACTTGGAGGAACAGTGACCTATATGAAATTTCACAATGGAGAAAAGCCAAGTCACTTGCGAGTGGCATTTCCTGCGGCGCAACCAGTTCTAAGCTTTGAGCCGACCGATATACATCTTGATTTTGAGTACATCCTTCTCGAGAACATTTACTCGCCGCTTGTGGAGTTTGACGCAAGCGGCGTCGTTCGTCCGGCTGTCGCAGAGACGGTTGAAGAAATCGGTGATCAGGTTAAGTTCACGATTCGGAAAGACCTAAAGACCCAGAGTGGGCGGCCGATTACGGCGGGCGACGTCGTTTTTTCACTCAAGCGTCTTTTGGTGCTTTCGGGCAATACGCACGGAAATTTTCGGGACCTGATTTGTCCAGGGGTTGAACTTAAGTCCGTGGATGACCCATGTCCTGGGCTTAGTGTCTCCGGCAATACTGTTACTTTGATTGCAAAAGAGAGAAAGTCGTTCTTACTTCCCATGCTTGCCGCCATTGACTTTGCGATTATCCCAAGATCAAGTGTTGACCCAAGAACGCTTAAGATTACCAATATGAAAGAGGCAAGCGGCCCTTATTTCGTCGAGTCGGATGATGGAAAAGGCCACATCGAATTACGTGTAAATCCCAATCACTATCATTTCTCCAAAGAAATTGCTGCAACGATTAGCCTCGTTCCAATGGTCTCCTCGCAGACGGGCGAAAGCCTCAACGCACTTTTAGATGATAAAGTAGATCACTTGATGACGGTAGACACTTCTCGGTCCGATGAAACAATTAAGTTTGCGGAACAACATTCTGAGTTTTCCATTCATAAGACCCATAAAATTCGGACAATTTTTATGACGTTCACAGCGAAGGGTTTAAAAAAATTCTCAAGTGAGGAACGCCGACTGATCGGAGCCAAAGTTCGTAACTCATTTCATTCTCTCTATAAAAATGTGCCAGGGATGGAGGCCCGTGACGAGTTTATTCCTGGACTGGGGGACGGAAGCCTTGCGCCGGCACAACACGCAGTGATCGAGCAGTTAAATAAGAATATGGCGGAAAAGTTGCCGGGGAAAATGAGAATTGGTCTTCTTAAGCGAAGTGGTACAGAGCTTTGGTCGGAAACACTCCGGCATGTCCTTCCTCGAGCCGAATTCTATAAAGAAACGGACGTTCCGGATTTAAAAAAAGGCGTGGATGAGGCCGACGTTCCCGATGCCTTTATCGCGGCGACGGATACGGGTTTTATGGAGGACATCAGTCTTATTTCGTACTCTCTGAACGCCGGTCTCTTAGGTCTGGAAAAAGGCAAACGCCAAAAGTGGCTTGCTGATTATATGGCGACTTCGTCAAAGAACGAGCGAATGAAGCAATTGCGCCAACTTCACTTTGATGCGCTTGCAGGGCCTGTCATCGTTCCCCTAGTGGCCTCTCCCTACACCGCACTTGTGCGAAAACCGTGGAAAATGGAATTGTCTGATCTTTACGCGAATAATCAATTATGGCGCATCAAACACCAATAGCACGCTGGGTGCTTAACAATCGAGAGAGGCTCAATCCGTCATTCGTGAAGTATGACTGGCCCGAGCGGTATTTTCGCGGGATCACGGACTTTGCCTCGAGCTTTACTGTTGATGGAATTGAGGCGGTTGGTAGAGGGATTGACCATGACCAGAATCTAGCTCTTGAAAAATCCGCCGCCGAGGCTGTCGAGCGCTATATTTGCAAGGCTCTCAACATCGACTCCATAGGTGTGGCCGTCTCTGGCGAATCGGGGGCAAGAGAACACGCCGAACGAGAGGCCCTAGAGCGCTATTTTTTTAATGAACACCAAAGGCTTCAGAAGCCATTTTTAAAAATCACCGCAGATTCTTTTGAATTTCCTTTTATCTGCGACATTCTTGAAGAGTTTGAGACCTACAATAGCGGCGTAGCGCAGCTTTCTTTTTTTAAGATGGCGGCACCGTCCCCCTGCCATGCGTATGTTACTATCATTGGCAAACAGGGAACAGCTCAGTTTCTGGGTCTGTCGCTTCACCGGGAAACGAAAAGGGCCATTCCGCGCGCATTTTTTGAAGCCATGGCGAACTTCGCAAAATTTCGAGATGAGCCAAATGCGTTTGAAAAAGATCGCGTGGCAAGTCCAGACGCCTGGAATAGTGATCCCGTATTTTTGGCAACCCTCGCTCCACTTTTTAATTCTAAAACAGCAGAAGCCGCGCCGATTCCGACTCCCTCTTTGCTAAGCGTTCCCCTAAATGTTTCACATTTGACAGCACTCAAGGGATGTCCCATCACGCCGGTTAAAGTTGTCGTTCAAAGGGGGGCCTTGCAGTGAACTCTCTAGCAAACGAAGGTCTTAAGAGATTTGAGCGCAAGCAAATTATATTCGGCCTTCTCGGCCTCGTCTTTCTATGCTTTGTTTCAGTGATACTCAATACCCTCCACCTAAATTCGGTGGCCGAACAAAGTACAAAGTTTATCTCACGCATGATTCAACACCAGGAATTCCGTGAAGTGGGCCTTACGCTTCAAGATGCAAAACTCGATTACTTCACAGAGATTCATTATGTCTCTAAGCGAGCGGATCGGTCATTTGATTTACCTGCAAGCAAAGAACTGAACGAGAGGCCTGGCTTTTTCGAAGCACTCACCGAAGAGCGCGCGACGGTGCCGACGACAAACCCACTGAACTCGAACGACACAGATTACATCGTGTACGAATACAGCCGCTTCCGATTTGTTCCCCAAGCCTTTATGATCTGGCTTCTTTTGATGTTGGTGTCTATTCCTCAGACACGCATAGTAAAGAAAAAAGTTGAGCAACAATACGAGGAGGAACTGCGTCTTGAGCGCGAGCGAGCGCAAATCATGGTTGCAAAAGAAGTGCGTCATAATCTCAGGTCTCCGCTTGCGGCTCTGATGCGTATTCCGGCAAGGCTTCCAGACTCTATCAAGAAGGACCGTGAGCTTTTACAAAGCACCATCAGCCAAATCAAAGCTCTGGTTGCAAAACTCGGTCATGATGCAGCGGCAGCGCTTTCGGAAGATTCGACCCCAGAAATTTATGACTCACTCGTTCATTCGATTCAAGAAGTGGCACTCGCCATCCCTGCAAATATTCAGTTTATTTCAGAAATCGACGATGCACTTGTCTCCGCACGAACACAGCACCTTCCCCATGAGCTTCGCGCCGTTCTCGGAAATATCGTAAGTAATTCCGTCGATGCAATTTCAGGCGAAGGAACGATCATTCTTCGCGCCAAAGATTTAGCGACTGATCTTGAGATCGAGATTAAGGATTTTGGGTCTGGAATCCCGAGCGAAGTAATTGACCATATCTTCGATGACGGGTTCTCTCACGCAAAGTCCAAAGGAACCGGAACAGGATTGCACCACGCAAAGCGCTGGATTGAAGCGTGGGGTGGAACGATCCGCGCGGAGTCGCGGCCGGGCGCGATGACAATCATCACGATACATCTTCCGATAGAAGAACGAGCAAGCTGGTATGTTCCAAGGATTCGCATTCAACGTGGCCAGCCTGTATTTGTCGTCGAGGATCAAGAATCCGCTCGTAGACTTTGGCAGATTCGGCTGGAGGAAGTTGGTGTGGTCGGCGCAAAGGTGCTTCTTTCCGCTGATGAGTTGCGCAATATCGCAACAACGTTTGCCGCTGAAAGCAATGGGCTGAGACCTGTCCTTTTCTTTGACTACCATCTTGGCAATGGTACCACCGGCTTAGATCTTTTTGCCGAACTGAAAATTGAGGCCGATAGGTATCTTGTTACCGGCCACTTTGATGACCTAGAAATTCGGCGGCGCTGTGAATCTCAAGGAATTTTTCTTCTGCCTAAGAGTCAGTTGCCTGAGGTTCCAATTATCGTTTTGAGCTCAGAGGTGGTGTCAAATTCCACTTGTTGATAGTCCATTCCTCTTTTTTTTAAATATGCCCAAATAATGGAGCGAATCGAAGTGTGACTCGCCTTCAAATAGCGCGAAAACTCTTGATCAAAGTTTCTCCCTAAATCGCGCTTCCAGTCTTCAGAAAGTGCGGTAATCGCTGCGTCCGCAAAGAAAAATCTAGTTTCCTCAAAAGTCTTTCCCATACTAACAAAGGCATAACTTGATTCCGGGCCCGCACCTTTAAAATGCCGTAAATAGCTATCTGCAATAGGTTTTGTTTGATTGTAGTGATAACCTCCATGTGACCGTACCTTGACTAAATAGGTCTGTAACCGCCGAGTAAACCCATCTTTTGAACCGGCTCCGTTTGCCAAAGCTAAAAGCTGAGCCCAGCCTCTCTTGGGTCGCGGTGGGAGTGCTTTTAGTAAATCAACCCAAATATGACTGTGAAATAAGTGTTCTTTTTTCTTTATGAGCGCAGTCAATTCTACGATAATTCCAACCTGCAATCTGAAGGTGTAATGTTCGAGGCCTACACTTTGACCAAAAAACTTGCAAATTTCTCCCTTCTTTGGTTTGGGTGGTTGAAATTCTCTAATTGCCCCCCCAAAAGATCATGCTTCCCTTTAAATCGTTATAGACAAGTGCTAAGGCTAGGATGAATTCATCTAGCTCCTTATATGATTTATCTTGAAACAGGATATTGGGATCAAATCCCCCAAGCGCAGCAAGTGGAAAATGGAAAACAGAACCGTCATTGAGTTTCGTGCGGCGGCCTTTTCGTTTTAACGCCATTTTTACCCTCAGATGGCAAACTTAGTTTGCCTCCATTCTTAGTTGGATTTTTTCTATCTATTATTCATATACCGCGCTTCTTAGACTCACAAGCAGACATACGGGATGAAGTTCCAAAAGCATAAAAACTAGGGTTTGCGAGTTAAACATTCAATGATTTCACAGGTAAACTTATTGTCGCCATGGCGGAACTCCACCAGCATTACTTTTGCGTATAAGTCTTTGATTTTAGTTAAATTTGAAAATACTTGCTATGGCGGAATCTCGCCGTTGACAAAAATCAGGCAATCTAAACCAAAATTAATTATTCGGCAATCCTCTCAATAGCTTGCCCTATCAGGTGCACTCGCCATGGGTCTCGGACCCAATCCTGCTCTTACATCCATTCGGGAAGCCCACTCTAGATGTAAAAAGCGCTTAGAACAGGCTCCTTCAATGAATAACCCGAGCGATCACAAAAGTAAGCGCTCAAGAAGAGGAGGCCCTTATGAGACCTACAGAAACCATTTTGCTAAGTATGGCAGAGCCAGAAGAAATCACACACCCGCAGCATGCACCTAAAAAGCGTGGAGTATTCGCCCGCTTGCTCAATCATTTTATGAAATTTAAGCCCAACGATTTCAATCTCGAGGATTGGCAGAAGCTCGAATCTCGCAGAGGCCCGCCACCCTGTCCGGCTCGGGATGCGATGACCACCTATGAGGGGAGGAAATAATGTCGCGGACCTTCAAAGACAAAAAAGAAGAAAAGGCGAAGCGGCTCAACCGAGAGCCGCATTTTAAGAAAAGTTATCGTGACGTTCTTGAACAGGGTTTTTCGGTCGATCTCGACTGCGATACCTGCCCGGACTGCGGGGCCACGATGAATTTTGAGCGCGGATTTTTTTCCTGTGAAGAGTGCGGCTGGGGTTCATTTTTCCCTGAAGAGCTCAACCGCGAAGCTGACTTGGATTTTTTAGGTGTCGCCTAAACCACGAACAAAGGAGGTCAAATTATGACTCAAAATAACAATGTTCTACCAATTCGAAAAACGGATCAATTCTCATTATGCAAAGGGATTGTCTCAGAAAACGGCGAAGTGATTGAAAAAGAGTGCGTCGGGCTCGCTTATCTTAAGCCCACATCGACGATGTTTCGCTTGCGTCTGTGGATGTTCCCAAAGGGTGAATATTTTCTCGCTCGTGAAGACGGCGACCATTTTAACTATCTCGTTCTTTGCCGCGAAGAGTACGAAACGGTGGCGAAGGGTTTAAAAAATCAATGGCATAAGATCGGGGTTGGCGAAGTGGCAGGAAACTTTATACGGATTCGCTTCCACCTATTTGCCGATGACATCTATCTCTGCCTGTTCCCGAAAGAATCCAAAATCGAAGAGGCTCTTGATGCTGCCTAAATCCATTCACAAAGGAGGTCCGTTTATGACAAAGAAAAATATTGCCTTCATTCTTTTACTCTCTGCGTTCGTTCTGATCCCAGAGCTTGGTTTTGCAAGTGTTGAGTCGTCCCTCATGGGAATGCAAATGAAACTCACTCGTGTGATTCTTCCGGTGTTGTCGGTGATCGGGATCGCATGGGCGGCCTTTTCATTTATCACCGGGCACGAAAACGCAAAAAAACATATTCTTTACGCGGTTCTTGGATCAGCGTTAGGCTTTGGGGCACAAGCCATCGTGGATTTCATAGCACAGACGGTGCAGTGATGAGTGACGATCAAACGCTTTTAACCTCCGTTGTTCCGCGAACGCTTGAAACTCGCAGTAAGATTCTAGGACTGGAACTTTCCGACGTCCTCATTTTATTTTTAAATCTTTCCATTCAAAATCTTATCTTTGGCGGGACACAGTTTAAAATTCCCATGGTTTTTGGCACAAGTCTCGCTATGGCTTTGGTTCTTTTTGTCTTTAAGCGTGGAAAGCCGGATCTTTTTTTGCAGCATTACTTTCAACACCTTCTTCTGCCATCGCATTTTTCTGGCAATGAGCCTGATAAAAATTATCGTCCGTTTCAGCGTGGCGGTGCGCAGTGAGTGCTCTCAGTGAGCAACTTCCGTATTGGGAATTCGGAAGTGAGCCATTCTCCCACATGATTCTCTGGGACGGAGCCGTTTCATCGGCCCTTGAGCTTTTACCACTGGATATTGAGTGCTTTGATGAAACGCGCATCAATCAGCTGACCGAACAGCTCCGGTCTTTTGTCAATTCACTGAGCGAAGGGCTCACTGCCCAGTTTATCGTAAAGGTTGAGTCCGATTTCACAGAGATACTGGGTAAACACCTAAGCCTCGTTACGACAGAGAATGAGTTTTTACGACACTTAGATCAAGAGCGATGTGCGAATATTCGCAATGAGATAAAAACGGAGACCGTTTTCCGTCCTAGGCTTTTTCTTTTTCTTAAAACAGAACCTCCAGTAAGGCCAAAAGCTTGGTCCCTCGGAGGCTTACAAAAATTTTCTCAGACATTTGAAGCTGGTTATGAGGATTCAATGGAAACCCTTTCACAGTCCATCGAAAGTGCAGAATCCACGCTTTCTTCTCTTGGCTTCAGCGTGAGGCGGCTAGCGGAAGAGGATTTGATTGCGCTCGTCTACGAGCACATCAATCCCAGTCGGGCAAAGGATCTCACCCCCCCGCAAATAGGTGTTAGAGAGAATTTACTCGAGAACGAATCCCCTCGTTCGCAGCTAGCTCTTTCGGACCTTTTACTCGATCAGGACGATTTTATTTTAGATCGAGAACGGGTTCGCGTTTTATCTCTCAAAACTTTACCTGAGATGACTTTTGCCGGAATGATGAGCGGATTTCTGGCTCTGCCCTTTAAATACGAATTGATCTTTTCATTTAAGGTTCCAGACCAGGCCAAGGAAATGAAGGCTTTGGAACAAAAGCGCCGTATGGCTCACTCCCTCACCGCAAATAGTGGCGCGCGCGTTAGTGATCTTGAGGGGGAATCACGTCTACAACAAACGACAGGTCTCATTCGTGAAATTATCGAATCAGGCCAAAGAATTTTTCATGCCGAGCTGATTTTAATTCTTCGTGACGAAAATACGAAAGAGGGTCGAAAGCGCCTAAGTCTTCATAGCAAAGAGGTGCTCTCGAGATTTAAAACTCTCAGTGGCGCTGAAGGGATGCAGGAGACCGTTGGCGCTTGGCCAATTTTTTCAAATGCTCTTCCAGGAAGTCCGCTGCGTCTCGTTCGCCAAAAGAAACTTAAAACCAATAATTTGGTCGATTTCATGCCGGTCTACGGGGCCAATATCGGTGATGAGAAGCCGGTCGTGCTCACCCACACCCGGATGGGATCTTTGAGTTCATTCAACCCCTATGATCCTCAACTCACCAACTACAATATGCTCGTGACCGGATCAAGCGGCAGCGGGAAATCGTTTGCCAATAATTTCTTGATGCTCCAGCAAATCGCCCGCGGAGTTAAGGTCTATATAATCGACGTTGGCGGCAGCTATAAAAAACTCACTGAACTCACCGCGGGCCAGTATTTTGAAATCAATCTCTCAGACGATTACGCCATTAATCCGTTTGAGCTAGCTGATCCCGCCTCTCCTCCCACGGGTGAAAAGATTAAGGCTCTTGTTAGCATTGTTGAACAAATGGTGGTCGATCAAGGAGAGAAGCTTTCGAAATTTGACCGGGTTCAAATCGAAGAGACTCTGGCAAAGGTTTTCGAAAACACGCGTACAGAAAAAGTACCACGGTCCCCGTTGATCTCAGACTTTGCAAAGTGGTGCGCGAAATCAGATGATCCGGGCCTTAAGCGTATTGCGAAACTTCTTTATCCTTGGGTGGGGAATTCCCCTTTCGGTAAACTTCTTGATCGGCCAGGCCGTATTAAGGCCGACAGCCCGGTCGTAGCCTTTGATCTGAAAGGCCTTTCGCAGTACCCCGATCTGCAATCCGTGATGATTTTAATCCTCACGAATTTCATTTTGGATCAAATCGAACTTGATAGGACTGTGAGTAAGCGAGTCCTTCTTGATGAGGCGTGGGAACTTTTAAAAAGCCCTGCCGCAAGTTCCTTTATGGAGTACGCCGCACGAACATTTCGCAAAACTGGCTCCGGGATCACATTTATTACTCAAGGGGTGGAGGAGATTGTTCAGAGCCCCATAGGCTCTGCAATTCTCAACAACACTGCGACAAAGCTCATCATGCTGCAAAAGGGGGACATCCGCGTATTAAATAATGCTCTTAAGCTCAATTCGCAGGAGTTGCATCTGATTCAAAGTCTCGAGCAGAGAAAGGGTCTTTTTAGCGAAGGCTTTTTGATGGAAGGCGATAGCCGAAGGGTTTTAAGGATTTCGCCCTCGCCGCTTGAATACTGGATCTCGACGAGCGATGCCCGCGACAATCTTTTCTTGGATGAGCTAAAATCCAAAATGGGTTCATCAGAGAAGGCTGTTCGTGAGGCGGCAAGACTTGCTCCTTTCGGCGTCGCCATGCAACCGGCGGTGGCCGCATGAAGAAGTACATCGCTATTTTTACTTTGTGCGTAAGTCTCGCCATTCCCAAATCTGCAAACGCGGATATGTTTGGCGGTGACATTGTGATCCTCACACAGATTCTAGCTCAAGCCATTCAAACGGTTCTTCAACTCAAGACGATCCTCGAAACCGGAACCGACACCCTCGATCTCCTTCGTGACGTGAATTCGGGTATCAAAAGCGGGCTTAACCTGATTCAAATCCTAAATCCTCACTTTACTCCCGGTGTGTATGGAAACCTCAATGACGCTGCCTCTGTCCTAAAGGCGATTGAGCAGGTTTATGGAAAAACTCCAGACGGTGCCGATCAAGATCTTATGCGGTCTCAGGATCAAAGTGTTGCGGAAACAATTTCGATGAATCGCAGCGTTTATGATTTTGCAGACCAGACGGACCGGGAGCGTGACCGGATTTTATTTCATGCAAGCGAAGTGAGCCCTCAAGGAGCCGGGAAACTTCAAAATCAGGCACTGGCGGTTCTAATTGGGGTTTCGACTCAGATTCTCCGCACGCAGAGTCAGTTATTAAAACTGATGGCTCAGAACATGGCCATGACAAATCGAAAAGAGAAATTTCAATCACAGCAAATGCGCGAGAACTATGAGGGGATTTCAAACGGATTTAAAACCCTACCGAATGAATCGGCCCTTCCGCGCCTTAACGGCGGGGGTCAATAATGCCAAACCTAGAGGTATTGGGCTCTCTCGTTCGTGACATTCACCATGCACTGGGTGGCCTCTTTTATGTGGCTTTGCCGGTGGCCATAATTTTTTCAGTGATTATAGGCTACTTGCAAAATGGCTCACCTGATTATGTGGATATTTTAAGGCGTAGCCTGGTCGCGGCCCTTTTGCTCGCCTCATTCCCTGAGATTTCAAATCTGATTTTAGATCTTTGTGACGGCCTCGCCTCAAAGATCGACAATTTATCGGGCCTTGAGACATTCATGCGCATGGCGGAAGAGAAATCCCGAAGCTACTCAATGGCGAAAAGTGCGCTGCTTCTTAAGTTTGATGACCTTATCATCGCCTTCTTAAGCTTGGTGAGTTTCATATTGCTGTATGTGGCCCGCTATCTGAGCATTGCCCTCTATTATTTTTACTGGATTTTACTCTCGGCGATTTCGCCCATACTGATTCTTTTCTACGTCTTTCCATCAACAGCGGGGATTACAAAAAATCTTTATAGGGGGCTTATTGAGGTGGCTTCCTGGAAAATCATTTGGGCCGTGCAATCGGCGATGCTGACCTCTCTTTCCCTCGGGAATATTTACCGGACAGAGGGAAGCTACATCACATTGATCGTACTGAACCTGATTATCGCGATCGCCATGCTCTTTACCCCACTTGTTGTGAAGTCAATTGTGGGAGATGGGCTGCAAGCGACTTCTCAGACATTTGGACCGCTCGCAGCGGCTGCCCTCGTCGCGGCCCCGGCAAGACTCACGCTTGTGGGCGGAAAAGCTCGAGCGGCGGTAGATGCCACTCGTCAGTTCGCATCAAAGAGAATTCAAAACTTCAAACAAACCAATAAACCCAGGAGGTGATTTATGAAACAGACACAAATTCAAATCAGACAATATCCAAAACTCATTGAGGCCTTCGCAAAAGAGAATTTCAATCTTAAAACTCTCATTGGGGGCCTGATTGCACTCATGCTCGTAAACAGTGTGATCTTGGCCTATCTGCTTAGGCGAGGACCTATGGTGGTTCCGTTGCAAGCGGACGGGACCATCGCGCGAGTGGATTCTAAGGTGACCGAGGCCCAGATTCAGGCCGCATTGAAAGAATACCTCAACACTCGCTACACCTGGGATTTCGCAACGATCAATGTTCAGCTAAAACGTGCGGAGTTTTTCGTATCTCCCCCGCAGGTGTCGGCTTTTCAAAAAGCCATGATTGAGACTCTTAAATATGTTCGCGAGAAGAAAGTCACGCAACGTGTTTACGCTCGTTCTATCGACGTTAATTTCAAAGACAAGCTCGTCGCGGTCATCGCAGACCGGATTACTGATTTCGACGGCCTCAAAGCCGCGACTGAAATGAGACTTCAGTTCAATTTTGATCTTCTCGACCGCACCGTTGTTAATCCGTGGGGAGTGTACATTACAAAAGAAACCGAAAAGGCCCCGCAATGAGGAAATTATTTTTAATTTTTGCGACAGGAGGTTTATTCCCGCTTTTTGCTCTTGCCCATATTCACACCGTTAAAATGAAGCCAGATCAGATTCTCGTTGTAAAGACCGCACTTGGGATTGCGACAATCATCGAAACGCCAGAAAGTGTTCAATCCGCCATCATCGGGGATCAGTCGGGATTTAAGATTGAGTATCTTGATAGAGCCGTCACCATCAAACCCCTTCGCGGCAATGCCAAGTCGAATTTGTATCTGCAAACCGCAAACCGACGCTATGATTTGCGGCTTGAGACAAATCGTCAAGAATCCGCCGACTACGTCGTTTATCTGAAAGCGACGGATTCGAGTGGACCCATTTTATGGAAGGAAGTCTCGAAGACCATTGTCGGCAAGGACTTGACCCTGAAATGCCTGCGTCTTGCACGAATATCCAACGGATTTGTCCTTTTGGATATTCGCATTCTTTCAAAAAACAAAGAGAAGCTGATGCCTGAGAGTATTTGGCTTAAGCAAGGCACGGAGTCAAAAGTCATAAACGGACTTTTTCTCTCGAAGCTCGAAGTCTCAAAAGATCATCCTGTGATGTTGGGACTTACTCTTCTGAAATCAGATCTGGTTAAAGACCAGGGCGTTGAAGTTTCCATAAAAGGGCCTTATGAAACTTTGAAAATGCCACTTCCCGCGGAGCTTTTATGGAAGTGAACTCTCGTTTGAGATACGCCCACCGCCGACTTTTGGAATGGCTGACAAATCTCGTTTTTATTCAAAGCTCAGGCACAAGTAAGCGCGAACTGCGTTTTTCAAGACTCAAGTGGGTCGCCGTTTCCGGGCTCGTTCTTTTTGTCATAGTGATCCTATTTTTACCCGATGAAAGCGATGTTCAGTTTTTACATAAGGTCGGCTTAAGCAACGACAAGTCTCCTGAGTCCAGTTCTTCCTCAACCAATGATAAATCTGCAAGTGCACCGTCTGAAGCCTCTAACCTTTGGGGAGCGCCAAAGCTTAGTTACGCAGGCGGTGGGGGGTCTCAGGCCAATCATGACACCTCGATGATTGTCGGTCCAAAGGGTGGAAACTCAAAAACGCAGCTCCGCGCAGGCATTCGGATGCCCATCCGTATTCTTGATAAATTTGTGGTTTCTCAAGAACAGGTTCCGATCCTGGCTGAACTGATTCTTGATTCCACCTCAGATTCTGGTCTTAAACTTCCGGCGGGGACAAGACTTTACGGAGAGGCGAGTTTTCAAAAGGGATCAAATCGCGCCTCGATTCAGTTCAAGCAAATGTCACTCCCAAACGGTCGAATCAAAACCATTTCTGGAATGGCAGCCGGAAAAGATGGACAGCCCGGTGTTCAAGGTCGCGTCTTTTCTGACGGGATGAAAAACACCGCAGGTCAGCTTTTAACCACCTTTGTTGGGGGACTTGCCGGAGGGGCTATGCAAACCGACATTTTTGGAAAGTCTCGAGGCGGGATTGAGAACGGACTTCTTAACGCCGTTTCACAAACGGCTCAAAGCCGTGCTCAAAACTACGGGGAAAAACTAAAGGCCGAGCGAGAATGGATCGAAGTCCCCGCAAACCAAGAGGCCGACGCCATTTTGAGCGAGTCTATCAATTTACAAGAAGGAGGTGACTCTTATGAACAGCGATAAAAAATCGAATTCCGACCAATTCTTTTTCTTTATTATTTTTATGCTTCTGTTCACCTTGGTGCTGAATAAATATGGCCCGGTGCTTTTACTATTTTTTGCCAGACACCGCTACTGGGTGGCTGGCATAACTTCGACTTCGCTCATGGCTCTGTGGATTTTTGTCCGTAGAAGGCTCGTTGCTGTATGGGAGGCGAAAGAGGCAGCTGGTGTCATTTTTAAACGTCAGGCCGCCGACTCTATCGACGTCGGTCGGACCAAATCTGGTCAAACCGTATTTGTGCCATTAGCCGCAAGACGTATGCATACACAGGTTGTTGGTACCACCAATGCCGGTAAGACCGAATCCATCGTTATCCCTTGGGCAGTCTCCGACATCCGTGAGGGCCGAGGACTTATCCTTATTGATGGAAAGTCCGACCGCGCACTCCTTGATAAACTCTATGCCTACTGCGTTCAGCATCGCCGAGCGAAGGATTTTCGACTCTTGTCACTGGTGAATATCGACGCAAGCTCTACACTGAATCCGCTCACGGGAGGTACTCCAGAGGAAATCACGGAGAGAGTGTTCTCCTCATTTACTTTTGAAGATGAATATTACCGCAACCTTCAGTATGAGGTGTTAAAGCACCTACTGCTGTTATTTGAATCTGCAAAAGTCACTCCCACCTTTCAGCGCTTAATTCAAGCCCTCTCTGACACGAGTCTACTGCTAAAATTATCCACAGACGTGAGTGACGAGTTTCTAAAGCAGTGGACGGAAAGGTTTGTAGGGTTAGCTAAAGATGAACGCGAGCGGAGAACGAGCGGCCTTATGGCCCAACTCGGTCACTTCGCAACGGGTGAGACCGCCACCTTGTTCAATGATGTTTCGCCAAGGCTCGACATCGAACAGGTCTTGCGCGAGGGTTTGATTGTCTACTGCCAGCTTCCGGTCATGAAAACGCCTGTTCTTGGCAAAGCCACCGGCAAGATGATCTTGCAGGCCATCCAAAGTGCAGTCTCCACCCGCCATCTCGATCAAGAAAAAGGCTTCAAATTTTTCTCTATATATTTAGACGATTTCACGGAGTACCTGACGCCAGGCTTCGTAAGCCTACTGAATAAATCCAGAAGCGGCAATATTGGTGTGACCTTTGCTCACCAGGCTCAAGGGGATTTAGCTGGTCTTGGCGACGATGTTCGCAACACCATCATGACCAATTCGAATCTCAAAGTATTCATGCGCACAAATGAGCCTGAGACCGCCGAGTATTTTTCAAGAACCCTCGGCACAAGGCAGAACATCAAGTTGACCGAACGGCAGCGCACCGGCACTCTTGGTAAAGAGAAGACCGGCGATGCTTCGCTTCGCGAGGTTGAGGAATTCATTCACCACCCGAATCTCTTTAAGCGCGATCTCGGAACGGGCGACGCCGTGATGAGCATACCCTTTAGCCGTGGCAATCAATCCGTTCGGCTTAAGCTCGATATGCTGCCAGACCTGCCCGCGCAAAGACTTCCAATCATTGCGAAAGCCAGTGGCGGCTTGCTTGATGTGGGATTACAAGTTGTGAAAATTCAGAATAAAGTCCCATCTCAGCCGCAGTCCACGCCGAATGACAAAATCAGTCAGGCCCTGGAAGGTGCAGCATGAGATTTTTATTACTTATAACAGTGCCCCTCATTTTCACATTTGGCTGCGCCACTAAAACCATTTGTGCCAATGGCACAGAATCCTTTCGCCCTATTCTTGACCCTGTCAATTCCTGCAAAGTGAGAATCCGTCAAGTCGTCGTTGGGACGGACATCAAGCTTCCGCCCTCTTTGGCTTTTGATAGTGGCCGCGTGAACTGGGCCTATGATTGGACGCCAAGTGAACTCAAAAACGGACAGGTGGATTTAAGTCACATCATTTTAAGGCCCGAAGAAGTGGGCGCTGAAGTGGAGAAGAAATGACTTCTACCATTATGACAAAGGCTCAAGCCTTAAAAGTCGCTTGTGAACTCGTTCAAAAATTTGGCTTTGTTTCACGCGACATCGTTTGGAAGCATCTCTCCCAAGGGGGGATAGCCTCAAAATATCGGTACTGGAACTTCCTTACTGAGGCCCCGGAGCTATCTCCCTATAAGGCCGGGCTTGTGTCACAGCATCACCTGATGCTATCAAACGAGTATCGAAGGAGCCTTGGCGAAGGTGCCTCGGTTAGTAACCGTTCGTCCTTATATTTCGCGCACGATGAATACCTTATGGAACTGGTTCTTTATCTTAAAGCTGCTCGTGTCATTGCGCACTATTGGACAGAGCAAGAATTAAAAATGGACCGGCTTCTCGCCTTGCGCATTTTGGGGGGCGATCCTGACAAAGTTCCGGATATGGTTATTGATCTCAAAACCGAAAGCGGCCCGGTGCGAGTCGCTATCGAAATTGAAAAGACCCGCAAAAGTCAAAAGCGCTACAAACGAGTTCAACTGGGTTATTATACTTTAAGAAAAATTGATCTCTTGCTCTTTGGCGCAATTGATCTTCAAACCGAGGCCGCCATTCGGCAGGAGTTTGACCGCGCCTCATTTAGCTCCGAGAAGCGCTCGGTCGGTTACTTTTCTCTTAAGGAATTCACCGACACCGGCTTGAGAGCTGAGCTTCGCATTCGCGGCAAAAGACCGCCGCTTGGCGAATTTCTACAACGGGTCTGCGGCAATGCATGGCTCCCAGTGTTGCCGACTGAGATAAAAAGCGGAGAAAAAGTTGATAATTCATTATCAACACAAACGCCTTTCGAAGCAGGCGTAGAATGAGCGAAATCCAAAACGAAAACAAAGGCATAAAGGCACCCCACCCAACCCCGCCCCCCTCGCTACGCGTTCCTGACCACCCCCACCCAACGATCCAAGAGGGTGTGGAGGTGGTCAGGAACCGGGGGACGGGGTTGGGTGGGGTAAAAGAAGAGTAGATAGATTGTATTTATAATAATTAGTTGGGAGAAATCGGGATCGGGATCGGAAGCAATTAAACAAAGGAGGTCGAGATATGAAGGAGATTGCAGATAAAAAAGACTCAAAGACGAATGAAGAGGTGACGGAAAAAATCACGCGATTGGTCGTCACGAAGGAGGCCGATGCGGCGGTTAGCTCGGTAGTAGATGCCGTAAATGAAGGCTTTGAAGCGGGTCGTGCAACGAAGATTGATGTCGCGAGCTATATGCTTTTGTGGTTCAAAAATAACGCGCCTGATGAAGTTAAATTGGCCCTCCGAATGACACTTGCCAATGAGATGACAATGCTCGAAAGCCTTGTAAAAAAAGCCAGGACTTCAGGCAGTTTACCTCCGGCGCTTCGGGATGCGCTGGCACAACATTTCTTCGGAAGTGACAGCGCTGCGCCCAAAAAAGTAAAAAAGGACTTGAAATCGAAAGGTATCACAGATAGACATAATGAAAGTGAGGCAGCATGAGCCCGGCCAAGTTGAAAGAGATTCGAGAAAAACTTGGTCTGACTCAAGAGCAGCTTTCCGATGTGTTTGGACTCTCGGGACGTAAGCCGATCAGCCATTTCGAGACTGGCTTTAGGACGCCAAGCCCGTTGATTGCGGCCCTGATGAGTATTCTCGATAGCCTTTCAGAGAGAAAGGCTGCGGAGTTGGTCGAGCTGCTTCAGGAACATGTGAAAAGAGTGCGAACGTCAAAGAAGCGAAAAACCAATGCCAGAGAGTAAAATCTCAAAGGCATGGAAGTTCAAGGAAGAGGAAATGGAAGTTTTGTTAACCGGACGTGAAGACAATTCGACTGAGGCAGAGACGAAGTCTAAGCGAGTTCATGAAATGGTCGCCAAATTGGTTTGTCTGGGCAAAAAACGCGGTCGCCCGAAACAAGAGGAGGAGTCATATGAAGAAGCCGCTTAAAAATACATCCAGCGATGCTACTACCTCGGTCCGAAACCAATCGACGACCTTTTCGGTAGGTTCATACTGCCGCGTCTCCACGGAAGAACAGGCCGCTGTAATCGAAGGGTCAATGGACAATCAACGTCACCGCATGCAGTCCTTCGTCGATATGAAGAACCACCAGGAAAAAGGTTGGGGCGCCATTACGGAGTTTTATATTGATGACGGTTACTCCGCAAAAGATACCAATCGGCCCGCGTATCAGCGGATGTTGAAGGACCTCAAGCGCGGCAAGATCAACGCCATTATGGTGACAGAGATTTCTAGGCTTTCGAGAAGCATCCCTGATTTTTCTGGTTTTCTAAAAGCACTTGGCGATCAAGACGGCGAATTTTTTTCTATTAAAGAGCAGTTCGATACGTCCACTCCCGTTGGAAAAATGATGCTCTATAATATGATTAATCTGGCCCAGTTTGAACGGGAGCAAACGTCCGAGCGTGTGGCCATTAACTGCCACTCCCGCGCGATGCGTGGACTCTTAAATGGCGGCCCGGTTATCCTCGGTTACGATAAACATCCGGATAAGAAAACGACTTTTGTTGTCAACGAAGCAGAGGCGGAGCAGGTTCGAACCATTTTTAATCTCTACCTTGAACATCGAACTTTAAGCCGCACGATTACCGCGATTGAAGCCAAAGATATTAAGCCTAAAGCCCGCCCTTCGAAAAGAAACCGTCTGGTTAAAGAGGGGCGATGGACCACAGACTCTCTTAGCTTTGTCCTTCAAAATCCGGCCTACGTCGCCAAAAAAGAAGTCAATAAACGTAGCAAAGGCAAAGATCAAAGCCGCATAAAGCCCTGGCAACGTTACGAAGTTGTGCCTGCCTCATGGCCCGCCATTGTTTCTGAGGAGACGTTCAACAATGTTCAAGATGTCCTTGAGGAGAACAAGACAAAGGAGCGCAATCGACTTGAAGGAGCTGACAGGCGAATCTTCATTGCCACGAGGTTACTGAAATGTGCAGAGTGTGGCGGCACTCTCGTTGGTTCCTCCGCCCACGGCGCAAAGAAGGTTCATCGTTATTACATCCATTCGCAGAAGAAGGGCGACGTTATCAAGTGCGCTTACAAACGTCATTCAGCCGACGAGATTGAGGCTGCAATCTCTGAGCATCTTTGCGAAATGTTGCTGCAAGCCGGTCACTTTGAAAAGATCAGTGAGACCATTCGTCAAAGCTTCACCGTCAAGCCGGAGGAGTTGAAGCGGCAGAAAGCGCAGCTGGGTGAAGAGTTAAAAAAGGTCAGTTTAGGCATTGAGCGAACATTTAAAATCCAAGCCGAAATGGATGCCGACTCAGAAGGCATACGCTTGGTCGCCCAACAGCTTCAAGACTTCGGACGCAAAAAGAAGATTTTGACAGAGCAGCTTGAGCAACTCAAAGCCAGCGAAAATCAAACCGAGGACACGGATGACGCCATCGACGACCTTAAAGAGCGCTTGGAAGCGTTCAAACGCGGCTGGAAGAAGGCCACGCCAATGGCAAAAAAGAGTCTGCTGAAAGACCTTCTATGGGGTGTGGTAGTGAGTCCCAAGGGTCTCTCTATCGAGTTCCGATTGAAGCACGGTCTCAACTCCACTGGCTTCCTCGACGCCACTTCTACGTCACACAAAACAAATGCTGCCGTCATAGATCTTGCGGCCCACAGACGCAACACTCCCTCTCCAGCTGACGCTGGATCGGGAAATCATAATTTGGATGTCCAAAAGTTGCAGGTTGTAGGAAATGGTAGGAGATACCGGACTCGAACCGATGACATCCACCTTTGTAAGGGTGGCGCTCTACCAATTGAGCTAATCTCCTATCATTTTCAATATATTATCCAATTTTCTTAGCTCTCTAAAAAATTGTTGCTTAATTGTCTTATTTATGAGACATTCTGGGTCGATGATTCATGCTCTGAAACAGTGCCAGAAAGAAATTGGAAGTTTTCCTGAAGAAGTGCGTGAAGACTGAGCGGACGCTTTAGCTCGTTTAAATGAGGGCCATAAACTTTCTCTCGTCCCATGCCCAGTATTGGAAAAGGCGTGCACGAGCTTCGATTTCGTGATCGCTCGGGAATTTATCGCGTTATTTATATTTTAATTGGCTCAGGCGAAACTTGGCTTATTCACGCCTTCATGAAAAAGACTAGTGCAACCCCTCAGGCCAGTATCGATCTTGCTAAAAAACGTTTAAAGGAGATTTTATGAAACGCAAAAGTTCAGCTTCTCAGATCGCTAAAATTGCAGGCGTTTCTCCAGCCAGAGGAATGGAAGCCACACTCAAAGCACAGTTGATTTCAGCCGTTCTTGAAATTCTTGAAAAAGATCAGATAACACATTCTGAACTGGCTAAGCGGTCTAAGATTCCACGTAGTGCCGTTACCGGAATTCTCACTGGCAGCTTGCAGAAGGTCACGATTGACCGTGTTTTGAAACTTGTAGAAGCTGTGGGGCTGACGGCTGAGGTTAAAGTAAAACGAGTTGCATAGTTAAAAAGTCTAATTTCTATTCTCTAAGGGGCGCACACCACAGCTTAAAATAACTGAAGTAGCCGGAATCTTCCTCAAATTTGGCCACCGCACTGCATTTTTCATTTTGTCATTTTGATGAAAATTTCCTAGTGAATAGGGAATTTAAAAATCCTGCCCAAGATAGGGACCATCCCTTTTCCCGAGCAAATCAAGAAGTTCAGATCTATCCAGGGGTTCTTGTCGACTTACAAGATCTGCAGCCTTTGAGGAGGGCAGCATCCAAATCCCGCTTATCCAGCCATATAAGAGCGTCGTTGCTGATGTGGCCACTTATCTGAAAAATAATTTATCTGCCGACCACCGCCTGATTGAAGCGCATCCAGACAGTATAAGTCGGTTCTGGGAGATCATTGCCAAGGAATGCAATTTTAAATATCTGTCGCCACTTCAATGGCGCCATTCGTATGCGACGATCGGCGCTTTGCACTTGCATGACTGGTACAAAGGTAATTCCTATTTGCTTCAGCAATGTTGCCTGCACAGTTCAATCAAAATGACTGAGAAATATATCAATCAGAAAGCTACGCAGTTGTTAAAAGCTTTTGAGGATTAAAAAATATTTGCGGATAATTTTAATAGGTAACCGGTAAACAATGATGAAATTCTGAAAGCCAATCGCGCAATCGAAATCACCCATGTCGTTTATGTGATCAACCTACTCTCATTACTACTAAAGACAATACGCGCAGCGCGTTGATTTTTAAAAAGGCGAACGGTACAAAAACCAAAAAGCCGTTTTACCACAACATATTTTTGGAGAACTATGAAAAATCTTATCGATTTTCCCATTCCTGACGACAAACCAATATGTGATCTTTTATGGATCAGGTCGCTTTGGCATCGGTCACAGTCGCAGATGAACTTAATATTTTCCAGTTCATCGGCCAGAGTGGTAAAAATCTTGAAACCATAGCGTCCGAAATAAAAGCAGATAAGAGATCTGCCGAAGTTATTCTTAATACGTTGGTTGCTTCCGGCCTGCTCGATTTAAAGATGGCAACTATCATTTAAATAATAAATGGGTCACTCTTTGTAAATGAGGCCTTGCTAAATCCAGATCGTCTGTCACCAAAGCATACTGTCATGTTTGATTTGATGATGCATTTGAATCACGGCTCGCAACAGTTCTCTGAAGTTCAAATTTTTAATTTATTAGAGAAAGTGGGCTTTAAAAACGCACGAAGCGTATTCAGCTTTGGTTACTATACAGTGATTCGTGCTGATGTGAGCTAGTACTCCGTGTATATAAGATCAAATTAATTACCGGCAGAAACTGCCCTGCGGTGAATGCTTTTTGCCTTCACCGCAAACCTTACTCCAACCTACTATCTGAGGAATCATGATTAACATTCGAAAACTTACTAGTGCCGACTACGACGACTTTTATTCCATGCGATTGAAAATGCTTGAGTCTAATAGCGCAAATTACACTGCTGGCTTGAGTGACTGGAAAAATGCATCGAAGGAACAAATTATTTCCTATCTGCGAGAGGGAGAAAGCGGTTCTGACAATTTCGTTTTAGGTGCATTTAAAGAAGGCCTAGTAGGAATGGTGGGGTTTAGACGAGAAACTCGTGAAGCCGTCCGCCATAAAGGAAGCACCTGGGGTCTTTTTGAGGACGTTAACTATGAACATCTCAACGTCGAGCAAGCTCTTTTAAGAAAGGTTATCGAAATTGTTAGGACCTATTCGGATTTTGAATATATTCGTACCGTACAGAACGCTGAAAATCTTAGAAAACTCGATCTGTTTTTAAAGCTAGGTTTTAAGTGCGGTAGTTGAGAGTTGCGTTGACATGACTCTCTCGGTCGTTTGATTTTTACGTTTAATGGATTTGTATTTCTGGTGTCACCTCCGTTTTGGCTATCACATATTTTTTATACAGCTCGTAGCCGGCATCCCAAGTCTGCTTCGGCGTGCGGCCGAGGCAGCGCTTACCTTGATTGGTCCGATGTTCGTTGTATGTCGTCATAAACACGTCAAGGTCAGTTTGGATCTGCTCGATGCTGGTGTAGAGCTGTTTTCTAAACGCTACCGCGTAGAACTCATCCTGGATAATTTGATTGAGTCTCTCGGTGCAGCCGTTGGTTTGCGGGTGATAAGCCTTTGTTCGAGAGTGCTCGATGTCGTTTAAATGTAAAAATAGCTGGTACGGATGCTGCTCGACTTTTCCGGAGTATTCGGTCCCACGGTCTGTTAGGACTCGCAGCAGCCGGACCATCTCTTGGTCAAAAAATGGCAATACTTTGTCGTTTAAAAAATCAGCCGCCGTAATCGCAGTTTTATCCATGTACAGCTTCGCAAAGCCCATGTTCGAAAAAGTATCGATCCCAGTTTGCTGATAGATTTTTCCAACACCTTTGATGTAGCCAACATAATAAGTATCTTGGCCGAACAAAAATCCCGGATGGAAGGTTTCGATTTCACCATGAGCCTGTTTTTCTTCTTTCGCGTTCTCAAGCGCAGTCACTTGCGCTTCCGTTAAAACTTTTCCCGTTTCTGCAGAGTACTTTTCTAAACGCTTTAGCCGCAAAGGCTTTCGCAATAGATCGTGCCTTGCCCAGATGCCTCTCACACCACCATCACTGATTTGTATTCCTTTTGCTTTTAACTCGTTGGCCACCCGAACCTGACCGTGCGTTGGGTACTCCAAAGAATATTCTAAAACCATTTTCTCGATCTCAAGGCTTAAACGATTTGCAATCCTTGGTGACTTTCGAGACTTTTCTAAAAGTCCTTCGATGCCATCTTCACTGATTGCGGTTTTAATATCGTAATAATGCTGCCTTGAAACTCCCAAGTTTCGACACGCCTGGGAAATGTTCCCAAGAGTCTGGGCAAGCTCGACAATGTTCACTTTTCGATTAATAATATATTGCTGTTGGGTCATTGGACTCTTCTTTCATTGGTTAAATGTTTTACTGTGGTAAGTAAATTTTTAACCGAGAGAGTCCTTGCCTCAACTCTTCACTCAGGAAGGTCTAGTCCTGTAAACGCTTTTCTCAACTAATCCA
>WBZN01000595.1_pt1 | contig 26522 bp, 24 predicted proteins | sample 5204281 | NCBI WGS metagenome assembly WBZN01 (sample SAMN12344347, study PRJNA552823) | activated sludge metagenome | biome: Activated sludge suspended growth; feature: Nitrification reactor; material: Wastewater; isolation source: activated sludge from nitrification reactor of wastewater... | reverse complement strand
GAAGATACCCTCCAAACAGTGTGGCAACCAGTCCGACGGCTGCCATGACATCGACGAGATCGTATTTCCGTCCCATGGCGCCCTCCTTCCTGCCTCAGGTAGGCCGGCGCGGCAAACAGGCAGGGTGCCGCCACGCCAAGCACGGAACCGCACAGAATTTCGCTCGTCTCTGCATACACAGACCTCCTTTTGAAAAAGCTTCACCTGCGCAATGGGGATGTATCCCCTCGGCTTCAGAAAGCATGACGGTTAAGCCGAAGGTACCTGTCGAGCTGTGTTGATGCTTCAGAGAGACTGAGGGAGGGAACGGGACAAAACTGCCTTGGTCAATGCCGCGGTCATGTTCGCCACGGAGGACCATGCGACCACCTGCAGAAAGGGTGGCACTGACTTGATGCGTATAGTCTACGCTCCGAAAAAAAGACGGTCAATATAGGAAAAGTCGAGGCCCGGCGCGGGTTGCCAGCCACCATGATTGAAACCAGGCACAATCATGCTGGCTCCGGTGACCCGTCACCTTCTGGTAGGATGTCTGCAGTCGCTCTCGCTGGAGGTGTTCCATGCCAACCGTCGCTCTTGTGATGTGCCTCGCCATCTGCACGCTCATCATCGCGCTCTCCCACGCCGACGCACAACCATCTCTGCTTCAACAACCGGACGGAACCACCGGCACGTTATCCCCGCTGGGCGGCAGCGAGGCCATTTATTCTGATGCGCACGGAAACGAGAGTCCCACGCACCTGGGATCAGGCCTTCCCTCTCACAGTTTTAGTTCACCCCATGGCGCCCAGCCCGGTACCGTCACACCGTTCGGAACGCCGACACCGCCGAATCTCCTCACACCCGCGCCTCTGCTGCCGCTCCGCCCCAAAGGCATGGTCACCCCGCAGCCATACACTCCTACCGCCCCCAATGCTCCGGGACGCTTTGGGCCATCGGGTGGGCGGCCGGGACAGTAGTCTGCGCGACAGCGGAACTCTAATCCGGCCGCTTTAGAATCGACGGTCTAAACAGACTGTTGAATCTACTCAAGGCTTTCGTTAAGTTACCGCTAATGACGATTTCCCGCGCACGCCTCATCCTGCTTGCCTGCGCGAGCGGTTTTCTCTATCCCCTGTCATTCCCGGCATTCGACCTCGGCATCGTGGCCTGGTTCGCCCTGGTCCCCCTGCACATCGCCGTCGAATATGTCTCGCCGCGGCGCGCCTTCCGCGTGGGATGGCTCGCCGGCGCACTCGCGTTTACCGGCGCCATGTTCTGGGTCATCACCGCCATGAACGTGTATGGCAAGGTGCCGCTTCCGATCGCCATCCTCGTGATGTTATTGCTCACGGTGTATCTCGGCCTCTACCTGGGGGTCTACGCCGGCACACTCTCATGGATCAGGACGGCCTTCCCCACGCTGGGATTTCTGCCGGCGCCGTTTCTCTGGGTCACACTGGAACTGATCCGCACGTATTTTCTCTCCGGCCTGCCCTGGGCGCTGTTCGGCTACTCCCAGTATCAATGGCTTTCCATCATTCAGTTCGCCGACCACTTCGGAGTCTACGGCGTGTCGTTCCTGCTGGTGCTGGTCAATGCCGCGCTGGCCGAAACACTGCTCTGGAGCTTCAAAGCCTATCGCGGATTTCAAATCCGGTCTTTTCCCTGGCCGTCTTCGGTCGCGGCCGCGGCGGGATTCGGTGTGGCCTTGTTTTATGGCACAAGCGTTTTATCCGCCGCCCAACATGCGACTCCCCGTACATTGTCTGTGGGAGTCGTTCAGCCCAACGTCGAGCAGGCCCAAAAATGGGATGTCGCGTTTAGACAGGAAACCCTGACTCGGTACGATCGTCTCACCGCCGGGCTGGGAGAAAACCTGGATCTCATCGTCTGGCCGGAGGCCGCCACGCCCTTTGTGTTTGAGATGGAGCCTCAGTATCGCGCCATCGTGAACGACATGGCGCACCGTGCCGGAGCCCCTCTATTATTCGGCAGTCCGGCCTTGCGACGGCACCCGGACGGACGGCCGTTTCTCCTCAACAGTGCTTATCTGCTTGCGACCGACGGCCAGATCCTCGGTCGTTACGATAAACAACATCTGGTTCCCTTCGGCGAATACATTCCATTCCACAACTCGCTACTGTTCTTTCTGGACAAGCTGGTGGAAGGGATCGGGGATTTCGAGGCCGGTCCAGGCTCGACCCTGTTGATGTTCAAACCCCGCGAGAAGATCCCGCCGATGGCAGCGGCGGCCACCAACGCGGATTTCCATCTGAAATTCGGCGTGGTCATTTGCTATGAAGTCATCTTCCCCAATCTGGTGCGGCGGTTTGCGGCCAACGGAGCGGATTTCATGATCACGGTCACCAACGACGCTTGGTTCGGTCCTTCGTCGGCGCCCTATCAGCATTTCGGCATGGTGGTCTTCCGCGCCGTGGAAAACCATGTCTCCTTCGCGCGGGCAGCCAATACCGGGATCTCGGGATTCATCGATCCCTACGGGCGCGTGTTGCAACAATCGCCCATCTTCACGCAGGACGCCTTGCGGGGGACGATTCCGGTGAGCCATCAACAGACCTTTTACTCCCAATACGGTGATCTCTTTGCCTATGCCTGTGCTATACTCATCGCGCTTTTGTGCCTGACCGGCTACTTCTCGCCTGATTCCGAACCAGCCGGTGGCGAACCTGCCGGGCGACCAGCCTGAGAGAGAAAGGACCGTGCCATGTTGGATGATGTCCGGACCCGTGTGCGAACCCTGGGTGAACAGCTAACGCAACTACGGGGGCATCTTTGACCTGGCTCGGATGACCGCTGAACTCAACGACATCGAAGTGAAAACCTCCCAGCCTGATTTCTGGAAAGATACGCAGGCTGCCGCCAAAGTGAACCGGCGCAAGGCCGCCCTGGATCGCGAACTCTCCCGCTGGCGTGAGACCGAACGCCGTCAGAGCGACATCGAGGCACTCCTGGAGCTGGCCCTGGAATCGGGCGATACCGGACTGGAGCACGAACTCACCGCCGAACTCGGCCCGTTTGAAAAAGCCGTCGCCCAGTTCCGCATCGAGTTGCTGCTCTCAGGCGAGCTGGACGCCAATAATGCCATCTTCGCCATCCATCCCGGCGCCGGAGGCACCGAGTCCCAAGACTGGGCGCAAATGCTGCTTCGGATGTACGTGCGATGGGCCGAACAAAAGGGATTCAAGATCGAGACGCTGGATCTGCAAGGAGGCGATGAAGCCGGCATCAAGAGCGCGACCCTGTCCGTGACCGGACCCTATGCCTATGGCTATCTGAAAGCCGAAGCCGGAGTGCATCGTCTCGTGCGGATCTCCCCGTTCGACGCGAACAAGCGGCGGCATACGTCTTTCGCCTCAGTCTTCGTCTATCCTGAGCTCGACGACGATGTGCAAGTCGTGATCGAGGATAAAGATCTTCGGGTGGACACGTTTCGAGCCGGAGGCGCCGGCGGTCAGAACGTGAACAAGGTCGAAACCGCCATCCGTATCACCCACATTCCGACAGGGATCGTGGTGCAATGTCAAAACGAACGCTCCCAGCTGCAGAATCGCAACGGCGCCATGAAAATTTTGAAGGCGCGCCTCTTTGAAGTGGAGCAACGGAAGAAGGAGGCCGAGTTCAATGCCATTGTCGGCGAAAAAAAGGACATCGCTTGGGGCAGCCAGATCCGGTCCTATGTCTTCCAGCCTTATCAGATGGTCAAAGACCATCGGACGGGGCACGAGGTCGGCCAGGTTTCCGCCGTCATGGATGGTGAGCTGGATGGCTTCATCGAAGCCTATCTCCAGCGAAAACTGACCGGCGGGAAAGCTCCGGAACCGGTCGCCATGAAGGATGACGATATTTAACGTGACACGGCCCTCGTGACGCGGGGTACGCGATCCACGAGAGGCAAACGACGAGAGACTTACCGATGGATGAACTGAACGATCAACGCCAACAACGGATCAAGAAACTCGATCACCTTCGGCAACTCGGTGTGGCGCCCTACGGCACGCGATTTGAGATCAAGGACCGTGCCGGGCAACTCATGCGCTTGCACGGCGAAAAAACAAAAGACGTACTTGAGCAAGAACGCATCAGCTGCACCATCGCCGGCCGGATCGTCGGCCTACGACGATTCGGCAAAGCTGCCTTCGCGGTCTTGCAAGACGGATCGGATCGTCTCCAGGTGTATCTGAAGAAGGACACGCTGGGCGAGCAGGCGCATGCGATTTCCGAGGGACTGGATCTCGGTGACTGGATCGGAGTGACGGGTATCTTGTTCCGCACCAAGACCAACGAGTTTACCGTCGAGGTGAAAGCCCTCACGTTCTTGAGCAAAGCCCTACGCCCGTTACCGGAAAAGTGGCATGGATTGACCGATGTCGAAACCCGATACCGGCAGCGCTACGTCGATCTCATCGCCAATCCCCAAGTACACGAGATTTTCGCCCTGCGCAGCCGCATCGTCTCCGGAATCCGCGCCTTTCTGATCGAGCGCGGCTTCCTCGAAGTCGAAACGCCGATGATGCACCCGATTCCCGGCGGCGCCGCCGCAAAACCGTTCGTCACCCATCACAATGCCTTGGGCGCCGAACTCTATCTGCGTATTGCGCCGGAACTCTATCTCAAGCGGCTGATCGTCGGCGGCTTTCCTCGGGTGTTTGAAATCAACCGCAATTTCCGGAACGAAGGCATCTCGACGATTCACAATCCCGAGTTCACGATGCTGGAATTCTACATGTCCTACGCCGACTACCACGACTTGATTGTGCTGACCGAAGAACTTTTCGGCCGGCTGGCAAAGGACATTCTCGGGACCACCATAATCGACTATCAAGGCACACAGATCAATCTGGGGTCGCCTTGGCAACGATGGTCGTATCACCAAGCGATTCTGGAAGTGAACAGCCTGCCGGATTCCGTCCTCACCAATCGAGACGAGGCCCTCGCGGCGGCGCAGCGCCTCGGTGTCGAAGTGTCTCCCAACGAATCACTGGTGAACATCCTCAACGAGATCTTCGAGGAGACCGTCGAGCCGCGCCTCCAACAGCCGACCTTCGTCACCGACTACCCGATCGAGATTTCCCCGCTTGCGCGCCGGAAGGATTCGAATCCGTCGCTCACCGACCGGTTCGAGCTCTACATCGCGGGGCGCGAAATCGCCAACGCCTTTTCCGAGTTGAACGATCCGCTCGATCAGCGTGAACGGTTCGAGGCCCAGGCGGCCAAACATGCGGCCGGCGACGAAGAAGCCCACCGTGTGGATGAAGACTTCCTGCGTGCGCTCGAGTACGGCATGCCGCCGACTGCGGGCGAAGGCATCGGCATCGATCGGCTCGTCATGCTCTTCACCAATCAATCCTCCATCCGGGATGTCGTCCTCTTCCCGCAGCTGAGGCCTGAAAAGTAGACATGGCGCTGCCCTACGAAATCTTCATCGGCCTGCGTTATCTGCGCGCGAAACGACGCAACCGCACCATTTCCTTCAACACGATCGTCTCCATCGTCGGTATTACGCTCGGCGTCGCGGCATTAATCGGCACTGTGGGCATCATGACCGGCTTCAAAGAGGATGTGCAGGCCAAGATTCTCGGCACCACCGCGCATATCCTCGTGAACGACCGCATGAAGGATTCCATGGTCGACTATGAGGAACAGGTGAAGAAAGTAGCCTCCGTTCCGGAGGTGGTCGCCGCCACCCCTTTCATCTTCCGGCAAGTTCTACTGACCTCTCCGTCGGGTGTTCAGGGCATCATCCTGCGAGGAATCGATCCGGCACGTGAAGGCACCGTCACCGAACTGGCCCACAATCTCATGAATGGAAACCTCGACGACCTCTCGCATTCGATCAAGGTCGTCATCCCCGAAAAGGAACGTGAACCCAACGGACCGGACACCGCCATGCGTCCGGGAATCATTCTTGGTAAGGAGCTGTCGATGCGGCTCGGCGCCTTCCCCGGCGACACCTTGAACGTGGTCTCTCCGGTCGGCCCCGTCACCGGCGCCAGCATGACGCCGAAGATCCGGCAGTTCGTCGTCGTCGGCATCTTTCAATCCGGCATGTACGAATACGATTCGTCCCTCGCGTATATCGAACTGGGGGAAGCGCAAAAGTTCTTCAACATGGGGGCCACCGTGACGGGCATCGAGGTTAAGGTGGCCGACGTATTCCGCGCTTCCGAGGTCGCCCGGTCGATCGAGCAACAGCTTGGTTTCGCCTTCTGGGCCAGGGACTGGATGCAGATGAACCGCAACCTGTTCTCGGCCCTGAAGCTGGAAAAGACGATGATGTTCCTGCTGCTCGTGCTGATCACGATCGTGGCCTCCTTCAACATCGTCAGCACCCTCACCATGATCGTGACGGAAAAACAACGCGAGATCGCGATTCTCAAAGCGATGGGCGCGACACGCAAGGGCATCATGCGCATTTTCATGCTGAACGGACTGATTATCGGCTGTTCAGGCGCCGCCATCGGTGTACCGCTCGGATACGCGTTTCTCTGGCTGATTCAAACGTTTTGGACCTTCGATCCGACCGTCTATTACATTTCCCGCATTCCGGTCCATGTCCTGGGATCGGATGTCCTGCTGGTCGCAGGGTCGGCCATCCTGATCAGTTTTGCCGCCACGCTCTATCCCTCTCTGCAAGCCGCGAAACTCGACCCGGCGGCCGCGCTGCGATATGAGTGACCCTGACGGAACGCCAAGAAACGTACGAGCGTTGAACATTGGCCATTCAACAGTACACATTGCAGCTGATGCATGATTGACATCGTCGGGCTCTACAAAACGTTTCCGATGGGCGGGCGTGAACTGGTGGTGTTGAACAACATCAACCTGCACATTCAGCGCGGCGAGCTCATCGCCATCGTGGGCGCATCAGGAGCAGGCAAAAGCACCCTGCTTCAAATATTGGGCACGCTGGATCGGCCCACAAAAGGCACCGTATCGTTCGATGGCCACGATCTTTTTCAACTCTCGGAACAACAGCAGGCAGAGTTCCGGAACAAACGGGTGGGATTCGTCTTCCAGTTTCATCACCTGCTGCCGGAGTTCACGGCACTCGAGAACGCGTGCTTGCCGGCCATGATTCAGAAGCGAGAGATGGCCGATGTCGTCGGCGAAGCGACGAAACTTCTCGGCGAGGTCGGATTGGGCGACCGGTTGCACCACAAGCCGGGCGAATTGTCCGGCGGCGAACAGCAACGGGTTTCCGTCGCACGCGCGTTGATGCAACAGCCGGATCTGGTGCTGGCCGACGAACCGACCGGCAACCTGGATACTCATACCGGCGACGCGCTCTTCGCGCTCCTCCGCCAGCTGAATCGTTCGCGGGGCACCACTTTTGTGATCGTCACGCACAACGATAAACTGTCCGCTCAGGCCGATCGCATCGTCTCTATGCAGGATGGCATGATTATCTCGTCCTAGACCATGCCTTATCGATGACGCCCGCGCGAACAGTAGCTTCTTGACGGCCTCCGCATGTTTTCGTAGACTGCGCCATTGATTGTTCCGTGCCGGAGTTTGACCGATTCCATGAACACCCCAATCAGACCATACGTTCGGTTCACGACCTTGCTGCTCATCATGCTCCTGCCCCTACAGGCGGCAGCGGTCGAATTCGTCTTTGTCGGATCCCGCCAGATGGGTATGGGCGGAGCCGGAGTGGCCACGACGACCGACTCTCTCGCCACCTATTGGAACCCCGCCGGTATGGCAATGAGCAAAAAATTTGATATGCGTATTCAGGGCGGCGGCCAGGTCGTGGATCGCGGCGACGTGTTCGACACGTTGAAAGACATCAACAATCTGAATTTGAACGATACGTCAGCCGGCAACATCGCCCGGCTCCAACAGCAGATCGATCGCATGAACAAGCCCGGCACCAATCTGACGGCAGCCGCCTCCGGCGGTCTCTATGTGAAGGGCAACTTCGGCGAACATGCGTTGGGATTCAACGTGTCGGATGTCGCCACAGCCGGCGGCTTTCTACGCGGCCCGGTCGGCTTCACGAACAACGGCACGAATCTGACCGTCAACGGACAGTTCGCCATGAACGGACTGGAAGTCCGGCAAGCCGCGCTGTCCTATGCCTATGCGTTCATGGATCGCATGTTTTCGATCGGCGTGACCGGCAAGGTGATCCAGGGGGCAGCCTATACCGGCGCGACCAATATCCGCGGCGCCAGCGACGATGTGAGGGTCTTCGAAGATATCGGGCGCGCTAAAATCTCAACCGCGCTCGGCATCGATGTGGGAGCCATGTTCCGTCCCTCGTCCTGGTTGCGCATGGGAATTGTGGCGAAAGACATCAACGCGCCGACTTTCGATGCCCCGAACGGCGACAAATTCAAATTGCTGCCGCAAGTCCGAACCGGTGTCGCGGTCAACCCGTACAACTCCCTGACCTTAACCGCCGATGTGGATATTACGAAAAACAACACACTCACGCCGGGCGTCTATAGCCAGGTCTTAAGTCTCGGCGCGGAGCAAACGATCCTGTCTGAACTTTTGTCCTTCCGCCTCGGCGCGTTCAAGAATATGCAGGATGCCAAAACACCATTTATTCCGACCGCAGGCTTCGGTCTTCGCATCCTAGACTTGCGCATCGATATCGCCGGCGGGTATGATTTTAAAGACCAGGCTGCACTGGCCTCCGGGTCCATCGCCTTGACCTTCTAAGGTCATTTCAGCATTGCTTCAATCTGCTACACTTGTTGTACGAACCATGACACGACACACCTGTTCCACCATCAGCGTTGTTCTCTGTCTCGTAATGACCGGACTGCTGGCAGGCTGCGGAGGCTTGCAGGAAATGTGGGAAGGGCCGGCTGCACGAGGATTTTACCCGAAGACAATGGCGATTCTCCCGATCTCCGGCACCTATGACAGCGCTCGTGAAGACGTAGAAGAAGTCGTTGCGAAGGTTCTGATCAAGAGCCGGAGAGTTGAAAAAGTCGTCCCGCCCGATCAGGTGACCGACACTTTTCAGGCGACGAAAGACGCCTTTGATGCGCTCGTCACCTACTTTTCACGTATGGAGACAACCGGCCAATCCGACAAGACCTCCGCGATCAAGATCGGACATGCCCTGGGCGCGGATTCTCTGCTGGTGGTCAAGGTGAATGCCTGGGAATATACGAGGGAAGAAGGCGACAATATCGCCCGCGTGGGCCTGAGCATGCGGCTGGTCGATGCTATAAACGGCGCCATCGTCTGGAAGGCGCGGCACCAGATACAAGAAAGTTATCTGTTTATCCGTCCGGATATGAAGGATCTGGCCACGAAGTTGGCGGCGGACATGATCAAGTATATGCCGCCCGAAAAGCGCTAGCCTTTCCCGATTTCGCTCACGCCCTGCCGCCTCCGCCTGCTCCCCTTCTCAAATTGTCGATTGCCAATCCGAACTGATTCGAGAGACTCGCTAGTTCCAGCACGTCCCAATTGCTGAACGGTTTTCCGCTCTGTCGATTGACGACTTCCAGAACCCCCACCGCCTGGGCTCCCATGCGGACCGGCACAGACACCAACGACGCCACCGGAATAGCAGCCTGCCATCCCTGACCCGCGACCAAGCGGGCATCCTGCCTGCCTTGAGTGATGAGGACAGCCTGGCCCGTACGGTACACCCCCGCGGCGATAGACGATTGCAACGCCGTGAGTTCCGCAGCACGTGCTCCACCGATGGCGGACAATTTCAGCGCCCCGTCGGCGGCCGCCAAAAACAGGGCGCCGGCTTCCGCTTCGACGAGTCGAACCGCCGCATCCAATGCTCGCCGCAATTTTTCTTCCTCGGCCAGAGACGAATTTAAGATATCGCTCACCTGCTCCATATGCTGAATGCGAAGAATCTTCGCGGCATATTTGACCGTCAGCCGGGCATGGTCCAGCAGAATCGCCAGCCAGGGCTCAATCGCCGTCAACAACGATAGCAGCTTGCGCGATGGGAATCGCTGAGCCTTTCCGGTCCGGAACATCACCACCCCGTCCAGCCGGCCGACACGGTGCAACCGGACACCATGTAGATCGCCGCTGACGATCCGGGAATGCTGCTCCGCCCTGCCCAACCCCTCTTGCCATTGCTCCGCCACGGCTGGATTGCTGCTGCCTGCCTCAGCCAGACAGGTCATCTCGCGAGTTTGCTCATCGCGCACATACACAGCCACAGCCTGGACTTTCGTCAGTTGCAGGAACAATTGCACGAACACCGCGGACACCCCGATGGGCGAGCCCCCTTCTCCTTCAGAACTGGACAGGGTGTTGAACAGTCCCTGATGAAGCGCCCGGAGCACACGATCTTCCCCCATTGGGCCCGGCCTGCGAACTGTGGTTTTCCGGCGGGGGGCGACCGACGTATTCTTGGATGTCGTTTTACGAGTCGTTCGGCTGACCTTACGGCGAGCTACGGCCATGGCATCTCCTCATGTGAACCGTCAATCGTTGCAAAACAAGGCGGGATCGCTCTGCCTGATTGGTTCCGTATGTCGATACGAGACGAGAAAGCAGGATGTGCGGCCGACAGGCCGGGGGCTATGGCACGCGAGGAGCATGCCCCCGCTTGAGGAGCTTCGTGACCAGCGGAAGCAGAATAGGAGGCTGACAGGACGAACCGCTTAGGCCGGCTGCATTGCGGCCTTGAGAGAACGAACGAAGGTACCCACTTCCTGGACGAGACGGCCATCCTGCCCATGATCTCCAACACGACGGACAATCGCGCTACCGACGATGACGCCGTCGGCGACTTCTGCGACCCGCGCGGCATCCTCTGGGGTCGCCACGCCGAATCCCACGGCAACGGGTGTCTTAGTGTGCTTCCTGATCTTGGCGACGTTGTCACGCACACCCGCCATGTCGCTCAGTTTAGCGCCAGTAATGCCTGTGATGGAAACATAATAGACAAATCCGCCGGATTCCTTCGCTACGTAAGCACGGCGTGAGGCCGTGCTGGTCGGCGCCAATAGGAAAATCAAGTGAAGTCCGGCCGCATCCGCCGGGCCGCGGAGGGGGCCCGCTTCATCGGGCGGCATGTCGGGCACGATGAGTCCATCCACACCGGCTTCGACCGCTTTGCCGCAGAAGTCCGCCTCCCCGAATGCATGGATATTGTTGTAGTAGGCCATCAAGACGATGGGAATTTGTGTCGAGACGCGCAGATGCCGGACCGAAGCAAGAATCTTACGAAGGGAGGTCCCGCTTTGCAGGCCGCGCTCGGCCGCCTGTTGAATCACCGGCCCGTCGGCGATGGGATCGGAAAAGGGAACACCCAATTCAATGATGTCGGCCCCGGCCCGCTCCAGTTCAAGCACCAATTGCTCCGTTTCCTGCAACGAGGGATCACCCGCCATGATGTAGGTGATGAGCGCCTTCTCCCCCTCTGCCTTCAACCGCCCGAACGTCTGATCTAAACGATTCATCTCGATATACCTCTGTCTCTCACCAATCCAACAACATAGTTTTCTGCAGGATGTTCAACCGTGCCGTCCAGCAAGGCCGCAGCAAGGAAAGCGGTGAGACGTACTCAGGTGCGTACGTCGAACCTCTGCGCGCCGCGAGAACGCAGCTGGCGGCCCGGTTCAACATCCTGTTACAGGGTCACACCCTTGATTCTGGCCACCTGCTGCACATCCTTGTCGCCACGCCCCGACAAATTCACCACGAGGATCTGATTCTTTTTCATCCTGGGTGCACACTTCACCACCTCGGCGATGGCGTGGGCGCTTTCCAATGCCGGCATAATCCCCTCTTCCCGCGCGAGCAAGTCGAAGGCTGCCAAGGCCTCATCGTCCGTCGCCGACGTGTATTCGGCACGGTTGGTTTCCTTATGATAACTATGCTCCGGCCCCACCGCCGCATAGTCCAACCCAGCCGATACGGAATGGGTGAGATTCACTTGGCCGTTCTCATCCTGCAGCAGATACGTCATGGTTCCCTGAAGCACCCCGGGACGACCGCCTGCAAACCGGGCCGCATGTTTCCCGCTTTCCACACCAAGCCCTGCGGCTTCCACCCCGACCATCCTCACCTTTTTGTCCGGAACAAACGCATGGAACAGGCCCATGGCATTGCTTCCACCGCCGACACAGGCGATCAGACAATCGGGAAGCCGTCCCTCTGCCGCCAGAATCTGCTTGCGGGCCTCACGGCCGATCACGGCTTGGAAGTCCCGGATCATCATCGGATAGGGATGCGCGCCGAGTACCGAGCCGAGGACATAATGGGTCGTCCGCACGTTGGTGGTCCAATCCCGCATGGCTTCGCTGATGGCATCTTTCAACGTCCGGCTCCCGGCGTCCACCCCCGTCACTTTGGAACCGAGGAGCCGCATCCGGAAAACGTTCAACGCCTGTCGCTGCATGTCTTCCGTGCCCATGTAGATTTCGCATTCGAGACCGAACATGGCGGCCACCGTCGCCGTCGCCACGCCATGTTGACCCGCGCCGGTCTCGGCAATGAGACGCGGCTTCTTCATCCGCCTGGCGAGCAATGCCTGCCCGATCGCGTTGTTGATCTTATGGGCGCCGGTATGACAGAGATCTTCCCGCTTCAGATAAATCTTCGCGCCGCCCAGCCGCTTTGTCAGGCGCTGAGCAAAATAGAGCGGCGTCGGCCGTCCGACATATTCCTTCAGATAATGTGTGAGTTCGGCTTGAAAGCTCTTGTCCCTGCGCGTGCGTTGGTAGACCTCTTCCAACTCCAGCAATGCGGGCATCAGAGTTTCGGGCACGTAACGCCCGCCGTAGGGTCCGAACCGCCCATGTCGATCTGGTATCGCCATGTGTCTTCCTTCAGCTAATCGTAAAAAAGAAAGTATAACAGGATGCTGAAAAAGTTCGCCAGCATCGTTCTCGCATCGCTCAGAGGCTGGTCTAACGACAGAGGAGCCTGACGGCCTGCAGAAACGCCCGGACCTTGTCCGGGTCTTTCTTTCCTGGACTGGCTTCAACCCCGCTGCTGACATCGACGCCGTAGGGCCTGACCTGCTCGATGGCTTGTGCGACGTTCTCCGGCGTCAACCCGCCGGCCAGGAGAATGCGGGCCACCGATGCGGCTTCCGCGGCCAGCGACCAATCGGCCACCTGCCCCGTGCCTCCATAGGCGTCCGGTGAAAACGCATCCACTAAAAATCCTCGTACGCCGGCACGACCTTGAAACTCCGCCAGGGCGAGAAACGACCGGCGGTCCCTGAGACGTATCGCCTTGAGTACCGGCCGCCCCAGCGTCTCGCAATAAGTCGCCGTCTCCTCACCATGCAATTGCGCAAGGGCCAGGCCACAGCTATCCATCACATCCCGCACCACCTTGGCATCCTCATTGACGAAGACGCCGATGGGCAACACAAACGGGGGCAACTCCTTCACGATCGCTTTTACTGCCGCCGTGTTCGCACAACGAGGACTCTTCTTGTGAAACACGAACCCGACGGCGTCTGTGCCGGCCTCTACCGCCACCGCCGCATCCTCGGCATTCGTCAAGCCGCAGATCTTGACCTTCACTGTCATGGCGTCAGCAGCTCGTCTTACTTTTCTGCATGCCGTAGAATCCGCGATAGGACCATTGGCAGGCCTGCCCCTTGGAATTGAAGGTCAGTCCGATCAGATCCTGCCGCCCATCCTGCTGAGGGATCGACCACTCGCACACTTCTCCCCCGTCCTTGAACGAATGGCAGCGCGTGGGAATGCCCATCTCCTTGATGCGATCGTCCTTGCTGCTCCCCATCCACGAATCCCACTTAGGAGAATATTCATGAATCTCCTGATTCACGCAGCCGGCCAACGTCAGCACCCCCGCCATCAGACCGAGAGAGAGGAGCGTCCTCATGATTTCTCCTTCTTAGGTTCATCACCCAGCAGTTCGCGAATTTTCGCCCCGATATCCTGCGCCCTGATCAGTGATTCGCCGATCAGCATGGCATGCACCCCGGCCTCCACCAACCGCACGACATCGGCGCGTGTATGAATCCCGCTTTCGCTCACAATCAGCTTATCCGCGGGAATCCGCTTGGCCAGTCGCAGGGTGACACCAAGATCCGTCGAGAAGGTCTTGAGGTCGCGATTGTTGATGCCGATCAACCGCACATCCGGCAACCATTCGAGTGCAATGTCGAGCTCCCGCTCATGGTGCGTCTCCACCAGGACGTCCAAGGACAACTCCCTGGCGAGCGCCGCGAAGTCGATCAACTGGCGCTTCTCCAGCCCGGCCACGATCAACAGCACCGCATCGGCGCCATAGGCACGGGCTTCGTAAAATTGAATATCCGCGACCATGAATTCTTTGTTCAGCGCGGGCAGGCCGATCTTACTCTTCACATCGGCCAGATAGGCGAGATTTCCTTGAAAGAAATCCTTATCCGTCAATACCGACACGGCAGAGGCCCCGTGCTCCCGGTAGGCTTCCGCAATAACGACCGGCTCGAACCGGTGCTCGAACTCCGGGCGTAGCAACCCCAGGCTCGGGGAAGCCTTCTTCACTTCGGCGATAAGCGCCGGCCTGATCGGCGTGCGTCGCGCATCGAGGGTCACTGCAAATCCCAGCGTCGGTCCGGCATCACGGATCTTGGTCTTCAGATCGGCCAGATACCCGCGGCTGTTCTTGTGACGAATTTCAGCTTTCTTATGTTCAAGAATGCGGTCGAGAATCACGATGTCATGAAGCCTTCCTGGTAAATTCGATGAGTTGATCCAGCTTCTCCATGGCCGCACCCGTATCGATCGTCCGCTGAGCCAATTCAAACCCCTCTTGCAGGGTCCTCGCCTTCCGTCCGGCTACGAGAGCGGGCGCCGCATTGAGACAGACGATATCGCGCTTAGGCCCCTTGCGCCCGCGGAAAATGTCCCGCGTGATGGCCGCATTGTCTTCCGCGCTCCCGCCGACCAGCTCCTTCGGTCGCACCCGTGTGAGCCCGAACTCGGAAGGATCGATGCTGTAACTGGAGACCACGCCGGCCTTGCCTTCCGAAATTCTGGTGCGATCCGTGACGGTGATCTCGTCCAACCCGTCCATGCCATGCACCACAAAACAATGTTGCGCGCCCAGATGGAGGAGAACCTTGGCCAACAATTCCGTCAACCCCGCATCGAACACACCGACGACCTGCAGGCGAGCCCCGGCCGGATTCGTCAGAGGACCGAGAATATTCAGCAGGGTCCGAATGCCTAATTCCTGCCGGGGCTGCGCGCAATGTTTCATGGCACTGTGGTAGAGGGGCGCAAAGAGAAATCCGATGCCGACTTCGTTCACGCAATCGGCGACCCTCTCCGGCGGGAGATTGATCGCAACACCCAGTGCCGCCAACACATCGGCGCTGCCGGACTTGGAGGACACCGAACGGTTCCCGTGCTTGGCGACCGTCAGACCGGCCCCCGCCACGACGAACGCCGCCGTCGTCGAGATGTTGAAGGTATGAGCCCGATCGCCGCCGGTGCCGCAGGTATCCAGCACCTGAGAATCTCTGACCCGAATTTGGGTCGCCCGGGCACGCATCGCCAGCACCGATCCGGCGATTTCCTCCACCGTCTCGCCCTTCATCCGCAAGCCCATCAGATACCCGGCGATCTGGGCGGAGGTCGCGGCTCCATCCATGATCTCACCCATGACCGTCTCAGCTTCCTGCTCGGTCAGGTCGGCCCGCTCGGCCAGTTTGTTGATCGCGTCTTTGATCATGGTACGAACCGATGGTAGGCGGCGGCGCGCCGGTCATCGCCGCTACAACTTGAGGAAGTTGCGCAGCAGCTCCTTGCCGGCGGTGGTGAGAATCGATTCCGGATGGAATTGCACCCCTTCGATGCCCAATGTCTTATGCCGCATACCCATGATTTCACCCTCGGCGGTTTCCGCGCTGATTTCAAAACACTCGGGCAGCGTTTTGCGGTTCACGATGAGAGAGTGATAGCGAGTTGCTTCGAAGGGATTCGGCAGATTGCGAAAAATGGTGCGGCCGTCATGACGAACCATCGAGGTCTTGCCGTGCATGAGGCGCTCGGCGCGGATGACCTCTCCGCCGAAGGCGACCGCCAGGGATTGATGGCCGAGGCACACGCCCAAGAGCGGCAACTTGCCGCCGAAGTAGCGGATGGCTTCCACCGAGACCCCCGCTTCGTTCGGTGTGCAGGGGCCGGGAGAAATAACCAACCGGCGCGGCTTCAAGGCCTCGATCTCCGGAATCGAGATTTTATCGTTTCGGTATACGACCACATCTTCCCCCAACTCGCCGAAATACTGGACGAGGTTGTAGGTAAAAGAGTCGTAATTATCGATCATCAACAACATCGTGCCTGCTCGCCGTTCGTCATGCGTGCCCCCTATCTCGTCGGGTCGCCGCTCCTGCGTTTCACGTTTGACCTTTCACGTCTCACGTTTTTATTCCAATCCCTGCTCGGCGAGTTCAATGGCTTTCATCATCGCCCGGGCTTTATTGCAGGTCTCTTCGTACTCATGTTCGGGAACCGAATCCGCGACAATCCCGGCGCCGGCTTGAATGTAGGCCTGCCGCCCCTTGATCACGACGGTCCTGATGTTGATGCACATGTCCATGTTGCCGGAGAAGCCGAAATACCCGACCGCCCCGGCATAGGGTCCCCGCCGCGTCGGCTCCAATTCCTCGATGATCTGCATGGCACGAATCTTGGGGGCGCCCGACACGGTTCCGGCGGGGAAGCAGGCGCGCGTCACGTCATACACCGATTTCCCCTTTTCCAACTGACCCGTGACCTGCGACACAATATGCATGACGTGGGAATACCGTTCGACCTGCATCAACGAATCCACCTTCACCGAACCACGGGCCGCCACACGGCCCACGTCGTTCCGGCCCAGGTCCACCAGCATCACATGTTCCGCCCGTTCTTTCTCATCGGCCAGGAGAGCCCGTGCCAGGTCCTGATCTTCATCCGGTGTCTGACCCCGGCGACGCGTACCGGCAATCGGGCGCAGGGAAATCTGCCCGTCCTCGCAACGGACCAGCGTTTCCGGTGATGATCCGACCAGCTCTACTCCGGCCACGCGCAAATAGTACATGTACGGTGAGGGATTGACGACACGTAGCGCACGGTAGAGCTGAAACGGAGTCGTATGGATCTGTGTTTCCCAGCGTTGCGATAAGACGGCTTGGACGATATCGCCCGCGCGGATGTATTCCTTGGTCCGCGTGACCATCTTTTCAAAGTCAGCCCGGTTCATGTTGGGCGTAAATGTAATCGGCTTGCGGCGGCGCTTCTGCCGGGGCTGGCGCATCGGCCGTTTCAATCGCGCGATCATCTTTTCGATCCGCGCCGTGGCATGCCGGTAGGCTTCACGAATGTCGCGCTCGTTCGTGGATTCGAGATAGGCGTTGGCGACCACTTTGATCTTCTGCGAGACATTGTCGAAGATCAGCAGCGTGTCGGTCAGCAGAAAGGCGACGGACGGCAGCCCCAGGGTGTCTTTGCGGAGAGATGGTAAGTCCTCGAAGGTCCGCACCACATCATAGCTCAAGTACCCGACCGCACCGCCGACAAACCGGGGCAGTCCCGGCACCGTCACCGGCCGATATGTCTCCATCAATTCACGCACACGCTCCAGCGGGTTGCCCCGACTCTGAATCTTCACGCGCTTCTTCCCGCGGGTCAGAACCAAATCCCCCTGCTCCTCATGGATCACGGCGGAGGAGCCGCTGCCGAGAAACGAGTATCGCGCCCAATTTTCTCCACCGGCGACACTTTCCAGCAGGTAGGCGGTCGGACCCTGGTCGATTTTGGCGAACGCCGACACCGGCGTCTCATAGTCCGCCAGAATTTCCCGGTACAGCGGAATCAAGTTGCCTTCCGCAGCCAGGGCTCGAAACTCGTCCAGAGTGAGTGAATACGATTGCTTGGCCATACAGATGATACTACCGGGATCGCGTTACGGCTTGCTGACGATCAGCTTCTGCCCTACCCCGACGGTGTTGTCTTTCAGATTATTCCACTTACGCAATTGATCCGGCGCGACATGGTATTTCTGCCCGATGCGATACAGGGTTTCACCGGGCCGTACCGTGTGGGTATTTCCGGCTAGGGATGAGGCTGCAGACCCCGCAAGGGATTCCATGGCTGTTTCAGCCTGACCCACTAGATCCTTGGCCGCACCTTTCTCCGGCTCGAGGCTCAAATCCGATGGCACTTCTGTCTTCAATGCTTCATCCACGGCCGCGGCAAAATCCTTCTTCGGCGGCGGCACCGCTTTTTTGGCTTTCGAAGGAATGGTCGTCAGGCGCTTCATGTCTTCGTGCGCCCGCTTCTCCAACAGGCTGGCTTCCTTCATCGCCTGCGCCTCTTCCTGAATCTGCGCCGCCTGCTGACGAACCGCGTCCACCTGCGCGCCGAGTTCGCGATTGCGGGCTTCGTATTCGCTGAGTTCGCGCTTGCTGCGTTTCACTTCGCTGTCCAATTCCGCACTGCGTTTTTCTTCCTGCGCCAGAAGCCGCTGAAAGTTCAGACTGCGCGCCTTCTCCGCCTCGTATTTCTCAGACATCACACATCCGCTCAACCCCAGGCTGCCCAGTACCAGCAGACCGATGGGAACCACTGCCGCACGTCTCGTCCGTCCCTGTCGTTCACTCATCATGTCGCTCCTTCGTTGCGGCCGTATCGATGGGAGGCAATTGCATGCCCGCCAGAAGAGAATCCTGTGGCGCATCCGCTGCCGATTCGTGGCCTGCGAAAGTGGCTAGAATACGGTCCAAGGCAGCGAAAGTCAAAGTGAAATGGGCGGGCGCGGCGTTTGACCCTCTCCCCGCCCCTATGCTACGGTTCGCTCAAGATTTCCGTTCCGCCCATTCTATCCAATCATCGACACGAAAGACCATGTCACCCAGCGCACAACCGACCGCGTCCCGAAGCATCTCCATCGACGGTATCACGCTGCATCTGGCACAACCCATGACCATGGGGCAGGAATGGATCGGAAACCGGGAGATACTCAAACAGCTCCTGGCCTGCTGGCTCGTCATCGACGAACGCGACCTGCCCCTCTCGCCCCGCATCACCGGCCAACCAGGAATCGGAAAGACCACTCTGGCGATGGCCGGGGCCCGCGAGCGCAAACAGGACCTCTATGTGTTTCAGTGTACCGCGGATACACGGCCGGAAGATCTGCTGATCACTCCCGTGCTGGCGGAGTCCGGCACCATCAGTTACCATGCCTCGCCACTGATTACCGCCGTGCTCACCGGCAGCATCTGCGTGCTGGACGAGGGCAACCGCATGAACGAAAAGAGCTGGGCCTCGCTGGCTCCGCTGCTGGATCACCGGCGTTGCGTGGAATCGATCATCGCAGGCATTTTGATCAAGGCCCACGCCGACTTCCGCTGCTGTGTCACCATGAACGAGGATGCCTCGACCTATGAGGTGCCCGACTACATCCTGTCCCGGTTGCAGCCGACCCTGGGCATGGGGTTTCCCGCGCGGGAAGACGAACTGGCGATCTTGCGGTATCACCTGCCCTTCGCGCCGGCGGAGATGCTCACCATGACCGTCGAGTTTCTTCAGGAAGCGCATCAGCTCAGCCTCGAATACTCCGTACGCGACGGCATCCATCTCTTGCAATATGCGTTGAAACGTCGCGCGCAGGATCCGACGCATCCGCTGTCGGTCGATGCCGCCTGGCGGGAATCCCTCATCAAAGTCCTCGGCGAGGAAGCGCTCGACCTGCCGACCCAGTCGCGCCGCAGAAAGCGCGCCCTGGGCGACCAGGCCCTGCCGCAAGGACTCGGGGATTTCTTTTTTGGAAGCGATGATCCCCTACATCCTGGCCGATAATGGCAGTGCCATCTTCCACCTCCGACTCCATCTTTCGCCTCTCGCCGCGCATCGAACTGTTTCCGCTCCTGCACGGGAGCGGTGATGTCGCCCAGGAAGTACGCGACCGGCTGACCGACCGCCGCTTCGATTGCCTGGCCGTTCCGCTTCCGCCTTCTTTCGAACGGCCGCTTGAAGAGGCCGTCGTCGATCTGCCGACGATCAGCGTGATCGCCCAGCAGGAGCCGGACTCGGAAACCGGCGCGACCGTGAACTATGTGCCGGTCGATCCCTGTCAGCCCGTCATTATGGGGATTCGCGTCGCCATCGGCGAAGGCATCTATCGGGCCTACATTGATCGCGAAACGGCTGTCGTCGAACCGGTCCCCTTCGTGTCACCCGACGCTTATATACTCAAACGCCTGCCCTATGCCGCCTTTGCCGCAGCCATGGTGCCCATGCTGACCCCGCCTGCAGACGGGACACAACAGCAGGCCCGCATCGCCTGGATGGCCTTTCAACTCCACCAGTTGGAACTGGAATACGAGCGCATCCTCTGCTTGTGCCACTTCGCCGACTGGCCCTGGATTCGTCAGGCCTATCAGCAGCGGGCCGACTATCAAGAGCCGGACACGAGCGTGCGCCGGCCCGAACAGTACCTCGTCGATCCGGCGTCACTGTATTTTGTCCTGGGCGAGCTGCCCTTTCTGACGGAACTCTATGAGCGCCGCCGCGCCACCGTCCATTCCGACCGCCACCTGTCCATCGACGGGATAAAAGAACTCCTGCTCGAAACCCGCGCCCGCTGGCAAACCGCACATGATGAGGACGGACAGAGCGTTCCCACTTGGGTGACGCCGCAGCTCTTGCAGTTATATTTACAGTACGTGCGGAACCACGCGCTGCTGGACCGCCGCCTCACCCCCGACCTCTACACGCTGGTCCTCGCCGCCAAACAAATGGCCGGAGACGACTTTGCAATTCGTCTCCTCGAGACGGCCAAGAGTTACGCGTATCAGAAGATCGAAGGCAGCCACCTGCCGCTTCTCTCGGCTGGCCTTGGGCAATTTGCCCTGCCCGACGAGCAGATCGTACGGGCTACGAACCGGCTCCAGGGCACACCCGTCACCTGGCGGTCGCTCTCACTCCGTCCCCGTCCTCCGCGTCGCACGAGCCAGCGCTGGTCCTATCTCTGGAATCCGCACCGGCAATGTTCCTGGCCGCCGGAAGATTCCAAGATCGAAAGTTTTCACACCCATGTGCGCGAGCAGGCCAAAGCGATCATCGGCGCGGATCTGGCCAAGAGCGAGAAGTTTACGACGTCGATGAAAGACGGCATCGACATCCGGGAAAGCCTGCGGCACTGGCATCAACGGCAGAAACCGGGGCATCCGAAACGGCTGGAACTGTACGTCAAAGAAATTCCGCCGGCTCGCGGGAACGTCGACACGGTGATTTTTTTGTTCGATACCCCGGCCGATGCCGAACAGTACAGCTGGCAGGCCACCTGGTACGCCGAACATGCGCAGGAATCCACGCTCTGCTTCTACGCGACCCCGTTCCTGAACAATATGATCGCGCCGGGTATCGGACAGTCGCGTTACGGCGGCGCGCTGTTTATCTTTCCGCCTCGTCCGATTCCCGACATTTGGACCGATGAGGCCCTGGGATTCGCCAAAACCCTCGAAGAACGATTGATTGCCGCGGGAGCCGTCCACTCCCGCGAAGCACACCTGGCTTTAGTGACGCCGATTCCTCCCAAAGCGCGCTGGCGACAGATCGCCAAACAATTCGGCCGGCGTCTGGTGCCGATTCCGTTGAGCCGCTTCTCGGGACAGATGATCGACCGCTTGCGGCGGTTCCATGTGTTGAACGGACATGAGATCCGGAGTTTCGCGGCCCAATTCATTCGTGAGTAATCAGCCCATGCCCCACAGCACAGCCGAAGAACGGATCGCGGCCCTACGCCGGGAAATCCGGCATCATGACCATCTCTATTACACGAAAGATCGTCCGGAGATTTCCGACGCCGAGTACGATCGGCTTTTCCGCGAACTGGTGGACCTTGAAGCCGCGCACCCCGATCTGGTCACCGGTGACTCGCCCACCCAACGCGTCGGCGCGCCGCCGCTGGACGAGCTCACCAAGGTTCCTCACGAGACACCGATGCTGAGCCTCGATTCCATTACCGATCAGGAAGATGTCCGCGCCTTCGACGCACGCATGAAACGGGAACTGGAAACCGAGCACATCGTCTATACCGCGGAACCGAAGTTCGACGGCCTGTCGGTCGAACTGGTCTACGATCAGGGCCGGCTTATACGTGGCGCAACCAGAGGAGACGGCACGACCGGCGAGGATGTCACGATCAATCTGCGCACGATCCGCGCCCTGCCCTTGCAGCTCAATGCCGATGCAACCCTACCGGCACACCTGGTCGTGCGCGGCGAAGTGTACATGCGGCTGGATGAGTTTCAGGTTCTGAACCGGCGGATGACCGAGCGGGGTGAAGAAGCCTTCGCCAATCCTCGCAACGCGGCAGCGGGATCGTTGCGGCAACTGGACAGCCGCATCACCGCCTCCCGTCCCTTGACGCTGACCTGTTACGACATCATGGCCCTCGCAGGCCAGGCCCCCGCCACCCATTGGGAGGAATTAGAGGCGCTCGCCGCCTGGGGGCTCCCCGTTCCTGAACATCGGCAGCGTTGCCGGTCGATCGACGAAGTCCTCTCGTTTCAAGAAACCATCGATGCGATGCGGGATGAACTCCCTTTTGAGATCGACGGCGTGGTAGTTAAACTCGACCGGCGTGATTGGCAGACCCAACTCGGCAGTAAATCGCGTAGCCCCCGCTGGGCCATTGCCTACAAGTTTGCCCCGCGCAAAGAAATCACGGTTATTCAGGATATCGCCGTCTCGGTCGGTCGTACCGGAACACTGACACCGCTGGCCCTGCTCAAACCGGTAGAGGTCGGAGGTGTCACGATCAGTCGCGCCACCCTCCACAATGCCGATGAAGTGGCACGGAAAGACGTCCGTGTCGGCGATACCGTGAAAGTGGAGCGCGCCGGCGATGTGATTCCTGCCATTGCGGAGCGCGTGCCGATCCCCGGAGAAGAGCGGCAGGCGCCGTTCGTGATGCCCGACCATTGCCCGGTCTGCGGATCGGCCGTAGCCCGCGAGGGGGCCTATTTCTACTGTACCGGCCAGACCGTCTGCGTGGCGCAGTTGAAGGGCGCCATCGAACATTTTGCCTCGAAGAGCGCCCTCAATATCGAAGGGCTGGGTAAGAAAACGGTTGCTCAATTGGTCGAAGCAGGAATGGTTCGTGACCTGGCCGACCTGTATTGCCTCACCAAGGAGCAACTTCTGACCTTGGAAGGCTTCGCCGACCGGTCGGCCACGCTGCTCATCGAATCCATTGAACGAAGCAAGGCCGTGTCACTGGAGCGGCTGCTGATGGGACTGGGCATCCGGCAGGTGGGGCAACATATCGCGCGCGTGTTGGCCACACAGTTTCGGTCCCTGCATCGCTTATTGGCGGCCTCACAGGAAGAATTTCTGCAGGTTCGGGAGATCGGACCAGAGATCTCTGCCAGCCTGACCTCATTTTTCAGCGAGGCCCGGAACCGGGACGTGATTGACCGTCTCGTGGATCGGGGTCTGACTATCGCTCTCCCGGCAGCAGAAACCAATCCCGGCGGCCAATCACTGGCCGGCAAGACCTTCGTCTTCACGGGCGGCCTCGCGGGCTACAGCCGCGATCAGGCCAAACAGCTGGTCGACCGACAGGGAGGACAGGTCTCGTCGAGTGTGAGTAAGAAAACGTCCTTCGTTGTGGCGGGAACCGATCCGGGGTCGAAGCTCGATCAGGCGCAAAAGCTCGGGGTACGGATTCTGACGGAAGCTGAATTTACCGCTCTAGTGAAACCTGCGTGACAGACACATGCTCATCGCCGATGGGCTCGTGCAGGGTGGGATGTTTGTCTTCCTTATAGATTTGGACGCTCTTGATGACCCGCGGATCCGCCTCATGAATGACCAGACGGCAGTTGGCAATATGCACTTCCTCGCCGACCTTCGGAATCCGACCCAATTCGTGCTGAATCAGGCCGCTGATGGTCACGGCGTCGTCGCCTAAATCCACCTTCAGGAAATCGTTGACCTTCCTCACCTCGGTGCGTCCATGCACCAGGATCTGGTTTTTTCCGATCCGCTTGATCAATTCCTCGGTGATGTCGGTCTCATCGACGATTTCGCCGACCACCTCTTCCAGCAAATCTTCCAGAGTGACCAGGCCCATCACCCCGCCGAACTCGTTCACCACAATCGCCATGTGCCGTTTGTCCAACTGGAATTGCTTCATCAGGTCGTCGGCGGATTTCGCATGCGGAATGAACAGGGCCGGCTGCGCGATATCGCGAAGCTTCATCTCCGTATGGCCCTGGGCCAGCGCGGTCAACGCCTTGGTCTTGTAGAGAATTCCGATTATGTTATCCAACGTCCCTTCATACAGAGGAATACGCGAATACTTCGACTTGAACAGCAGCTCCTTCGCTTCGCGCAGGTATTGATTGCAGTCGAGCGAGAACATGTAGATGCGCGGCGTCATGCAGTCTTCCGCCGTGATGTCCTTCAGCTGGAAGACGTTCTTGATCATCTTCACTTCCTGCGCCTCGATTGCGCCGCTCTTGCTGCTCTGATCCAACATGATCTTCAGCTCTTCTTCCGTGACGAAGGGCACATTGAGTCCCTTGCCGCCGGTGAGCTTATAGATCAGCGGCACGACGAAGAACATGATCGGGGTGAGCACCTGCTGCGCCGCATAGGCCGGATAGGCCATGTTCAGCACCACGGGAACCGAATATTTGGCCGCCAGAGTCTTGGGCACGAGATCGGCAAACACTAACAGCACAAAGGTCAGGATACCGACCAGTACCGCAAACGCCTCGCCGAGCACGCCCTCCAGCCCCTGCCCTCCGAACCGATTCAAGGCAATGATCGTCGCCAGTGACGCAGTTGCCGTGTCTACCAGTCGATCGCCCACCAGGATGGTCAACAAAAGGCGTTGCGGATCGGTCCGCAGATGGAGCGCCATCTCCGCCCGTTTGCTGCCCGTATCGGCCAATGCCCTGAGTTTCGTGTCGTTGACGGAATAGAATCCCACCTCCACGACGGAGATGACCGCGGACAACAGGATGAGGAATATCAGTACGATAATGTCCATAAGACCTATCGAGGATAGAGGTACCGAACGAGTGTGTGTGAGTGAAAGATGGGTCCTTGGATCAGCTCGAAGCCCAGGGTCCGAACTGCAAGACTGGCCCTCTGTCGTGAGAAGACGAGCAGAATGGGTCCTCTCGGGTCACTATCATCCATTGCGTACTACAATTAGCATAGGTAGAGGGACGCATCAAGCCTTACGGCGATTCCATCCCGAGCGACAATCAGTCAGGATATCAGCTGCTTAACCCCATTACCATGCCCGACACTCTCATGGGTTCCCCGTAGCCGCCGACTGGCTGTCGTCCCGCACGATAAACGGATCCGTATCAAGGGCGCGTTTCAGATGCGCGGCAGCTTGATCGGCTGCGGCTTCCGTCCGGAACTGCCCGGCATAGACCCGGTACCGGCGTCCATCCGGCAGATCGACCGCGACGGCCCTGGAACCGGGATAGGCCCCCCTCAGACGTTCCACCAGAGCTTGCGCATTGGCGGGATCGGCAAAGGAGCCGACCTGTACCCGCAACCAGCCCATTTCTCCCGCCCTGCCCTGGTAACTGATGACACGCAGTTCGATGTCGTCCGTGCCGCGTCCGACCATGCCCACCGCCTGGGCGCCGGCAAGCGAGAGGTCCAGAATTCTTCCCCGCGCAAATGGTCCCCGATCATTGATCCGCACCGTCACCTGACGCCCCGTCGTCAACGACCGCACGACCGCCACCGAGCCGAGCGGCAAGGTCCGATGCGCCGCCGTCAGCTTATGCATGTCGTAGACTTCCCCGTTCGCCGTGCGATTGCCGTGAAAACCAGGCCCATACCAGGACGCGCTCCCCCGCTCCACGAACCCCAGCGGATACCCGGGAGGATAGGAGGGACGCGCCGGACCCCAACCGGAGCAGCCATTGAGCCATGTGGTGACGAGCAGGACAAAGAGGGGAAGAAGAAGACGGCTTGAGCTGGTCCTCTTCTCCCCCAACATGAGGCGGATTAGAATTCGTCCAGTGAATGGGTGCGGAGCACCCCGAGGGCTTTGGTGGTGTTCGAAACGGTCAGCACCACAATGGCGCGCTTACCTTCCCGCGACGGGGTACAATAGCCGCACTTCACATTGATGCGGGCCCTGGTAAGCGAATCGGCCACCTGCTTCAAGGCGCCGGGCTTATTCTCCAAGCTTAAAATCAGGGCGGTCTCCTCGCGGAACTTGATCTTGGATTTTCGGAGCGCGATCCGCGCGGCATCGACGTCCGCCACGATCAGCCTTAGTTTTCCAGGCCCCGTTACTTCCGGCGCGGAAAAGGCCTTGATGTTGACCCCTGCGGCTCCCAGCACGGCCGCCACTGAGGCCAGCACACCGGGCTTGCTCTGTCCACTCACCACAAATTGCGTCGTTGTCGGCATCGGCTCCTCTCCCTCTGCTGAGTCAGTCCATCAGCTTATGTGAATCCGCCTGTACCCGTAGAGCCATTGAGCAGTCGTCCCACCGATGTTTCTGACCGTATGGGACATACCGGCCGGAATGAGAATCTCCTCGCCCGGAGCGGGCCTGAAAGACCGGCC
>WBZN01000594.1_pt1 | contig 26534 bp, 19 predicted proteins | sample 5204281 | NCBI WGS metagenome assembly WBZN01 (sample SAMN12344347, study PRJNA552823) | activated sludge metagenome | biome: Activated sludge suspended growth; feature: Nitrification reactor; material: Wastewater; isolation source: activated sludge from nitrification reactor of wastewater... | reverse complement strand
GCCGTGACGCGCTCCTTCAGGCCGCCGACCGCGACATACAGCGCGCGCGGGCCGGTATCGACGGGAATCGCCGCGCCGAGCGCCGCCACGTCCATGTGCAGCGCGCCGACCGCATAGGCATACCCATGCTTGCGTGCCTGTTGCACGCTCGCGAGTACCGCCTGCAGCGAAGCGGTCGGACGGCGTTCGGGTGGCAAGCGCTGCGCGCGCGCGTACATCGAGCGGATGGTCGCGGTCGACAAGGCCGCGAGATGCGCGGTGCCGACCGCCGAGCCGAACACGGTGTACCGCTGGCCGACCTCGGCGCTCCAGCGGATGCCCCCCGGCATGTTGATCGCATGGACGATCTCCATCTCGAGGTCGCCCGGCGCGGCGAACGAGGTCGTCTCGCCCGTATCGAGTGCGAGCCGCTCGAGGGCGTCGAGCAGCGCATGGTTGCTGCGCCAGCTGTCGACCAGCCAGGCGCCGAGGTGCGCGAACCGGGCGGTCGGCAGGTAGGTGGCGCGGCGGCGATCCATCGCCAGCACGCCCTGGTCGACCAGCGTGCGCAACAGATCCGCGACGCTCGAGCGCGGTGCGCCGAGACGCTCGACGAGTTCGCCCGAGGTGAGCGGGCGACGCGCACGGGCAAATTCCTCGAAGAGGTGGACCGTGCGAACGACAGACCGGGCGCCTTCCGACATCGCGCTCCTGTTGAGAACCGTATATCCGGAAAGTGTTTACGTATTCCCGGATTCGTTGACAGAGTCTGCGCCCAATGCGACCGTAATGTCGAGATGAGCAGCAGCAAACTCCTCCTGTCACGCGGCCTGCGCGTCTCCGCCGCGCGCACCCCCGGGAAAACGGCGCTGATCTGCGGGGCGGAGCGCCGCAGCTACGCGCAATTGCGGGAGCGCGTGGACCGGATAGCCTCGAATCTCGTCGCGCTGGGCTTCGGCAAGGGCGACCGGGCGATCGTGCTCGCGCCGAACTGCATCGACTACCCCGAACTTGTCTGCGGAGTGTCGGACGCCGGTGGCATCGTCGCGACCCTGAGCCCGCGATCCACCGCCAGGGAAGTGGCCGCGGCCGCGCGCGACTGCCGCGCGCGCGTGCTCTTCGTGCATCCGGCCAGCGCCGGCGCGGTGGACCGCGCGCAGCTGCCCACGATCGAGCACGTGATCGTGCTCGGCGAAGAATATGAAGCATGGCTGGGCGCCGCGGATCCCGCGCGTTCACCCGCAGTGACGGGCGCGGTGGTGCCCATCGAGACGGACCCGTTCACCCTCGTCTACACCTCGGGCACGACGGGGCAGCCGAAAGGGATCCTCATTTCACATCGCTCGCGCGTGCTCACCTTCCACGCCATGGCGATGGAATACTGCTGCTACGGTCCCGAGGACGTGCAGCTCGGGATCGCGCCGATGGCGCACGGCGCCGGCTTCGCCTTCATCATGTGCTCGGTGTACTTCGGCGGCACCGTCGAGATCCTGCCGAAGTTCGACGCCGAGCTGGTGGTGCGCAAGCTCGCGACGGAGGCCTTCACCGGCGTATTCATGGTGCCGACGCACTACTCGTCGATCTTCGCGCTGGAGAGCGCGTTCCTTGCGCGCCACCGGGGCGGGGCCGGCGCGCTGCGCACCATCATGTCGAATGCCGCGGCGCTGCCGCAGGCGCTCAAGGAGAAGATCGTCGACTACTGGGGCGCCGGCCTGTTGCACGAGACCTATGGCTCGACCGAGGCTGGCATCGTCACCAACCTTCGCCCGCGCTTCCAGCTCGAGAAGCCACGCTGCGTCGGGCCGCCGTTTGCGCTCAACGAAGTGCGGCTGCTGGACGATGCCGGTCGCGAAGTCGGCGAGGGCGAGGTCGGCGAGCTCTACTCGCGCTCACCGTACCTTTTCAATGGCTACCTCGACAGGCCCGGGGAAACGGCCGCGGTCATGCGCGACGGCTGGGTCAGCGCGGGCGACCTCGCGCACCGCGACAGGGATGGCCACTACTACATCGTCGATCGCAGGAAGGACATGGTCGTCACGGGCGGCCTCAACGTCTACCCGCGCGAAGTCGAGGAAGTGTTGCTGGCGCACCCGGCGGTGCGCGAAGCAGCGGTGGTCGGGATACCCGACGAGCACTGGGGCGAGCGCCTCAGGGCCTATATCGTGCCCAGGCACGAGCGGCCTGTCGATGCCGCCGAACTCGAATCGCACTGCCGGGAGCGGCTCGCGGGCTACAAGGTGCCGAAGGAATACCGCGACATTGCCGAGCTGCCGCGCAACGCGGGCGGCAAGGTCCTGAAGAAGGAACTGCGCACGCTGCGCTAGCACGGCATTCCACGCCCGCTCCCGGGCGAACGCCCGGCGCGCCGGCGGCTAGGCATCCGCCGAGCGCCGTCGCGGCACGACCGCCGCGCAGCGCACGGCGAGCCTGCCCGCGGCGAGGGCAATCTCGTCGGCGTCGGCCGGCGCCCAGGCGGTGGCGAGCGGCTCATTGCGGCCCGCCTCGTCGAGTATCAGGATCAGCGCGTCGCGGCCGCTCGCGAACGGCCAGTCATTCGCATGCAGCTCGATCTCGAGCTCGCGCCCGTCCGGCGAACGAAAGCGCGCCCTTCCCCCCTGGTCATGCAGGTCGGCCGCGTAGACATCGCGGACATCCTCCCGGCGGCCACTGTCGGACCAGCGCACGCGGCAGGCAAAGAGCCGCGCTTCATAGAGCTGGAACCAGGTGTAGCCCGCGACCTCGTCGATGACGGCGTTGTCCGCGACTCGCACGAGCCGCCTGCGATACCAGTACAGGTCCCGGCCCACGAGCAGCCGGTAGTCGATGTAGCGCGCCTCCCGCGGCGCATCGTCGCGACAGCCATTGCCCTCCGTGCCACCGACGAACTGGGTGACTTCCCGGCGCAGCACGAGGTCGCAGCCGGGATCCGTCTCGAGGTCGTCGACCTGCAGGCTCGCGAGCAGCCGCGGCGAGCGGTGCAGGTGGCGAAACCGCGCGGGATTGCGCAGTGTGTACTGGCGCACGCGCACCCCGCCGCCGGCCCGCGGCTCGAGCCGCAACAGCACCTGCCGCCGCAGGTTCTCCGGCTCGTCGTGCAGGAACTCCTCGGCATAGAGCACGTCGTCGCCGAGCCAGGGCAGCGCGACGCGCGAGACGAGCGTACGCACCCGCAGCTCGGAACCTTCGGCGCGTCGCCCCTCCTCGTCCGGGCCCGCCAGCACGAGCTGCTCCGAGCTGTCGTAGATGCCCGGCCACCATGCCGCGAGCGTTGCGACATCGTCGACCGCGGCGGCGCGGGCCATGCCGTAGATACCGACCGCAATCGCCGCGAGAGCGAGGGGCCGCCTGGCGTTCATCCCGGTGGCTTTGCGACCCGGATCAGCCCTTCCTGCGCAGTGCTCGCGATCAGCCTGCCGTCGCGCGCGTGCAGCATGCCGCGCGTGAAGCCGCGCGCGCCCGAGGCGCTCGGGCTGTCCATCGTGTAGAGCAGCCAGTCGTCGACGCGCGGCGGGCGATGGAACCACATCGCGTGATCGATGCTCGCCATGATCAGGTTGCCGGCATGGTAGGACGTGCCATGCGGCCGCACCGCCGTGTTCAGCAGGTTGTAGTCCGATACGTAGGCGAGCAGGCAGCGATGCAGGCGGTCGTCGTCGGGCAACGACCCGACCGCGCGCAGCCAGACGTGCTGCAGGGGCGCGAGGTCCCGCGGGTGCAGGTAGTCCACCGGCTCGACGGCACGGAACTCGAACGGACGCTGCTGCTCGAACATGCGCCGCAGCTTCTCCGGCAACTGCTCCAGCACTTCGGGCGGCGGCGTGCCGCTGTCGGGAAGCGATTCGGGCGGCGGCACTTCAGGCATCGGCAACTGGTGGTCGAGGCCCTGCTCGCCCACCTGGAACGACGCCGACACGTTGAAGATCTGCTCGCCGTGCTGGATCGCCACGACGCGCCGCGCGGCGAAACTGTGCCCGTCGCGCGCGCGGTCGACGTGGTAGACGATCGGCGCATTGAAATCGCCGCGCCGCAGGAAATAGGCGTGCAGCGAGTGCACGTCGTGCGAATCCACGGTCGCATAGGCCGCCATCAGCGCCTGACCGAGCACCTGCCCGCCGAACACCTGCGGCGCGCCGATATCGCGGCTCACGCCGCGAAAGAGGTTCACCTCGAGGCGCTCGAGCTCGAACTGGCGCAGCAGGTCGGCGAGGCGCGGGTCCACGCCTCAGGTGCCCGTGACACCGAGCCGCTTGTGCATCACCGGGCTCGTGGTCGTGTACTGCAGGAACTGCTTCTTCTGCGGATACAGGTGATGCTGGATCGCGAAGGCCGCGAGTGCCGCCTCGTGGAAGCCCGAGAGGATCAGCTTCTTCTTGCCGGGATAGGTGTTGATGTCGCCCACGGCGAAGATGCCGGGCACCGAGGTCTGGAACTTCTCGGTATCCACCCTGAGCGCCTTCTTCTCGAGCTCGAGGCCCCATTCGGCGATCGGCCCGAGCTTCGGGTGCAGGCCGAAGAACGCGAACACGTGGTCGGCCTCGAGCGGGTGCAGCGTGCCGTCCGCGCCCCTGACCTCGATGCCGCGCATCACCGCAGTCTCGCCCGCGCCCTCGACGGCGAGCGACTGCGCGAGGCCCTCGATGTAGCGCAGCTTGCCCGCCGCCTCGAGTTCGCGCATGCGGGCCACGGATGCCGGCGCCGCGCGGAAATCAGCGCGCCGATGCACCAGCGTCACGGGCGTGCCCTTGGCTGCGAAGTCGATCGCCCAGTCGAGCGCGGAATCGCCGCCGCCGAAGATCACGAGCCGCTTGCCGAGGTAATCGGCGGCGCCGCGCACCCGGTAGTGGACCTGGCGGCCCTCGAAGGCTTCCGCGCCCTCGACGCCGAGGCGCCGCGGCTGGAACGAGCCGACGCCAGCGGCGATCACGATCGCGCCCGCGTCGAAGGTCGTGCCGGCATTGTTCTTCACGTGGAAGCGCCCGGACTCGAGGCGGTGCAGTTCGGAGACTTCGGCGCCGAAATGGAATTGCGGATTGAAGGGGTGGGCCTGCTGCATCAGGCGATCGACCAGTTCCTGCGCACCGCAGACCGGCAGCGCCGGAATGTCGTAGATCGGCTTGTCGGGGTACAGCTCGGCGCACTGCCCGCCGGGCGCCTTCAGGGAATCGAGCACATGGGCCTGGATGCCGAGGAGACCGAGTTCGAACACCTGGAACAGCCCGCAAGGACCCGCACCGATGATGACCACTTCCGCACTGATCGCGTTCAAACCGAGCTCCCTGTAGGCAAGAGGAAATTCTAGCAGCCCGTTGGCCGGCGGCCATCGGGACCGACTATATTAGGGGCTGCTGCACGGTGGCCCCCGGGGAGATCCCATGCTCACGATCAACGTCAACGGCACTGATCGCTCTGTGGACGTCGACCCGGAGACGCCCTTGCTGTGGGTGCTGCGCGACACGATCGGGCTCACCGGCACCAAGTACGGCTGCGGCATGGCGCTGTGCGGTGCCTGCACCGTCCATCTCGACGGCCAGCCGATCCGCTCCTGCTCGACACCCGTGGGCTCGGTCGGCAAGGCCAGGGTCACGACCATCGAGGGCCTTTCCCCCGACCGCAGCCACCCGGTGCAGAAGGCCTGGATCGAGCTCGACGTCCCGCAGTGTGGCTACTGCCAGTCGGGCCAGATCATGTCGGCGTCGGCCCTGCTCGCGGCCACACCGAAGCCGAGCGACGCGGACATCGACGCCGCCATGTCGGGCAACATCTGCCGCTGCGGCACCTACCAGCGCATCCGCGCCGCCATCCACCGCGCCGCGGAGCTGGCCGGGGACAAGCCGTGAGCGCCACCTGCGACCTCCATGCCGTCCCGCCCGGCGCCTTCTCGCGGCGCGATGTCCTGAAGGCCGGCGCCGCCGGCGCGGGTCTCGTGCTCACGATCGGCCTCGCCGGCTGCCAGAAGCCGGGCCGGGCGCGTGGTGAACGCAAGCTCATCACAGCCAATGCCTGGCTGCGCATTGGCACCGACGATTCGATCACCTTCCTGTGCGACCGCTCGGAGATGGGCCAGGGCGTCTACACGGCGCTGCCCACGCTGCTCGCCGAGGAGCTCGGCGTCGATCCGCGGCGCATCGCCATCGAGTTTGCGCCCGTGGGCGACGCCTACAAGAACGGCGCGATCGGCGCGCAGGTCACGGGCGGCAGCACGAGCGTGCGCGACGCGTGGACGAAACTGCGCACCGCGGGTGCGCAGGCGCGCGAAATGCTGCTCGCCGCGGCCGCGAAGGAATGGGACACGACCGCGGGCACCTGCCGCGTGGAGAACGGCGAGATCGTCTCGCCCTATGGCAAGCGCCTGTCCTTCGGCGCGGTCGCCGAAGCGGCCGCGGCCCTGCCCGTGCCGAAGGAGGTGGCGCTCAAGGCGCCGAAGGACTTCCAGTGGATCGGCAAGCCGCTCAACCGATTCGACACGCCCGCCAAGGTCGACGGTTCCGCCATCTACGGAATCGACGTCAAGCTGCCGGGCATGCTGTACGCCGCGCTCGCGCAGCCACCGATGCTCGGCGGCAAGGCGAAGTCCGTCGATGACGCCGCGGCGAAAGGAATGCCGGGCGTGCGCCATGTCGTCCACACGAGCTCCGGCGTGGCGGTCGTCGCCGACAGCTGGTGGCAGGCGCGCGAGGCACGCGATGCGCTCAAGATCGAATGGGACGGCAACGGCACGGCGGGCCTCAACGACGGCGCCATCCTGCGCGGCCTGATGCAGGCCTCGCGCAACACCGGCCTTGTCGCGCGCAAGGAAGGCGATGCGGAGGCCGCCCTCAAGGCCGCCGCGCGCGTGGTGCGCGCCGAGTACCAGTTGCCCTTGCTCGCGCACGCCACCCTCGAGCCCCAGGTATGCACGGCCGACCTGCGCGCGGGTGCCTGCGACTTGTACATCCCGACGCAATCGCAGGCGGCCGCGCAAGCCGCAGCCGCGGCGGCGGCGGGCCTCGAAGCGAAGCAGGTCAACGTGCACACGACCTTCCTCGGCGGCGGCTTTGGGCGCCGGCTCGAGGTCGACGTGATCGCCGCGGCGGTCGAAGCCTCCAAGGCGACCGGCAAGCCCGTGAAACTGCTCTGGACCCGCGAGGACGACACCACCCACGATGCCTACCGCCCGCCGGCCTTCGATACGGCCACGGCCGGATTCGACCGCGAAGGCAAGCTCATCGCGTGGAGACTGCACCTGACGGGGCCCTCGATCACCGCGCGCGTGTTTCCCGGCGCAGTACCGACCGGCAGCGTCGATCCATTCTGCGTCGAGGCAGCGGCCAACTATCCCTACGACGTGCCGAACGTGCTGGTCGACTGGGTACCGCACGAGGTGGGCCTCAACGTCGGCTACTGGCGTTCGGTGAGCCACGCGCTCAACTGCTTCGTGGCCGAGAGCTTCATGGACGAACTGGCGATCTCGGCCGGCGCCGACCCGGCGGCCTTTCGCCGCGCGCTGCTGGCGAAGCAGCCGCGCTACCTCGAGGTGCTCGACGTCGCGCTGCGCCGCGCGGGCTACGACACGCCGGCCGAGGGCCGCTTCCGCGGCGTCGCCGTGATGGAGGGTTACGGCACCTACATGGCCCAGGTCGCGGAAATCTCGCTCGTGGGCGGCAAGGTCAAGGTCTGGAAGATCGTCTGCGCGATCGACTGCGGCCAGACGGTCAACCCCGGCATTGTCACGGCGCAGGTGGAGAGCGCGATCGTTTTCGGGCTCTCCGCGGCGCTCTGGGGCGAGATCAACGTGCAGGGTGGGCGCGTGCAACAAACCAACTTCCACGACTACCGGGTCGTGCGGCTGACCGACATGCCGGTCATCGAGACCCTGCACGTCGAAAGCGACAATCCTCCCGGGGGCGTCGGCGAACCGGCCACGGCGCTCGTGGCGCCGGCCGTCTGCAACGCCATCTACGCGGCGACCAAACGGCGCCTGCGCTCACTTCCCATCGCGAGACACCAACTGGCATGAGCAAGAATTCCGAACTGCAGAAGCGGCGCGAGGCCGCGATCCCCCGCGGCGTCGGCAACAACTACGCGATCTACGCCGAGCGCGCGCGCAACGCGGAACTGTGGGACGTCGAAGGCCGCCGCTACATCGACTTCGCGAGCGGCATCGCGGTGCTGAATACCGGCCACGTGCACCCGGCGTTGAAATCGGCGCTCGCTGCGCAGATCGAGCGCTTCACGCATGCCTGCTTCCAGGTGACGCCCTATGAAAGTTACGTGGCGCTGGCGGAAAGGCTCAATGCGCTCGCGCCCGGGAAGACGCCGAAGAAGACGATCTTCCTGTCGACCGGCGCCGAGGCGGTGGAGAACGCGATCAAGATCGCCCGCTACCACACGAAGCGCTCGGGCGTGATCGCGTTTTCGGGCGGCTTCCACGGGCGCACGCTCGCCTGCAGCGCCCTCACCGGCAAGGTCGTCCCCTACAAGGCGGGCTTCGGGCCGATGTTGCCCGAGGTCTACCACCTACCCTATCCGATCGCCTATCACGGCATCAGCACCGACGATTCGCTCGCCGCGCTCGAGCAGCTCTTCAAGGCCGACGTCGATCCGTCGCGCGTCGCCGCGATCATCATCGAGCCGGTACTCGGCGAGGGCGGCTTCTATGCGGCCCCCGTCGAACTCCTGCGCCATCTGCGCACGCTGTGCGACAAGCACGGCATCGTGTTGATCCTCGATGAGATCCAGACCGGGTTCGCGCGCACCGGCCGCCTGTTCGCCACGGAGTACGCGGGCATCGAGCCCGACCTGATGACGGTCGCCAAGAGCCTCGCGGGCGGCCTGCCGATCTCGGCGGTGATCGGCAAGTCCGACATCATGGATGCGCCGGTGCCCGGCGGGCTCGGCGGCACCTTCGCCGGCTCGCCGCTCGGCTGTGCCGCGGGCCTCGCGGTGCTCGACGTGATCGAGCGCGATAGGCTCGCGGAGCGGGCGAACGCGCTCGGTGAGCGGCTGGTCGCACGCCTCAGGGCGCTGCAGGCACGCCATGCCTGCATTGGCGACGTGCGCGGCCTCGGCATGATGGTCGCGATGGAGCTCGTCAGGAACCGGCGGGCCGATGCGCCCGACGCCGACCTCGCGAAGCAGCTCGTGCAGGCGGCGGGCCGACGCGGGCTCATCCTGCTCTCCTGCGGCATCTACTCGAACGTGATCCGTTTCCTCGCCCCGCTCACGATCGAGGAGACGCTCCTCGACGAAGGCCTCGGGTTGCTCGAGGCGGCGCTGGAGGAAGTGACCGGCAGCGCGCAGCGCGCGACGGGCTAGGCGCGCCCCGCGTTCGAATCGGTCGGCGTGTGGAAGTACTCGCTTTCGCCCGCGAGTTCTTCCATCAGCCGCTTGAGCTCGGCCATCCGGCCGGCCGCGGTACTGATCGGCATGCAATCCTGGCAGCGCGGGTCGCCGCAAGGCTGGCGCGAGTAGAGCCAGTACTGCACGGCACCCGCGAGCAGTCCGTCGGCAATGTCCCAAAGATCGGCGTCCTTGTCCTTGTCCGCGATCTTGTTGCCGAGATCGACCGCCTTGCTGAAGGCGGCATCGAAGCTGTTGCCGAGTTCGCTCATGGCGGCATTGTAACCCGCGCGTCAACCGGCTTCGACCAGTAGACTGGCCCGCATGCGCCTGACCGTCCCCGCCACCCTCATCGCGGCCCTGCCTTGCGCGATGCCTGCCTGGGCGGCGGGCGATGACCCGCTGCAGGCCTGCCGGAGCATCGCGGGCCCGCTGGAGCGCGTGGCCTGCTACGACCGCCTGTTGCCGCCTGTCACGCCCGCGCCCGCGGCCGACACCGCGGCGGAGCCAGCGACGACACCGCCCGCGCCGCTGCGCGGCGAGGGCGGCGGTTCGCGCCTCGATCGCTACTGGGAGCTGCACGAGGAGGCTCAGCGGGGCAGGTTCGTGATGCTGCCGTTCAAGCCGAACTACGCGCTGCCCGTGACCTACAACTCCTCGCCCAACGGGAGGCCGTTTGCAGGCGGCGACTTCAATGTCGAGGAACTCGAGGTCAAGTTCCAGTTCAGCTTCAAGATGAAGCTGTGGCAGGACATGTTCGATTCACCCGTCGACCTGTGGCTCGGCTATACGCAGCAGTCCTACTGGCAGCTCTTCGACCAGCAGTCCTCGCCCTTTCGTGAAACCGACTACGAGCCGACGGTGTTCGCGGTGCTGCCGGTCCGGTTCAATGCGTTCGGGCTCACGACCCGCTTCCTGTCGCTCGGCGTGGTGCACCAGTCGAACGGCCGCGGCGAGCCGCTGTCGCGCAGCTGGAACCGCATCGTCGGTGCGGCGGTGTTCGAGCGTGGCAATCTCGTCGGCCAGCTGCGCGCCTGGTACCGGATGCCCGAAAAGGAATCCGAGGACGACAACCCCGACATCGACGACTACCTCGGGTTCGCGGACGTGGCACTCTCGTACACGCACGGCAGGCAGGTGTGGAGCGCGATCCTCAAGGGCAACTGGCGCTTCGACCGGAACCGCAGCGGCATCGAACTCGGCTGGTCGTTTCCGCTCTGGCGCGAGTCGCCGCTGCGCGGCTACGTGCAGTACTACCGCGGCTACGGCGAGAGCCTGCTCGACTACAACGCGAAAGCGAATCGCGTCGGCATCGGCTTCGTCGTCAACGACTGGTTCTGAGCACGATCTTGCCGCGCGTGCGCCCGGCCCGATTCAGCTCCTGGGCCTGCGCGGCTTCTTCGAGCGGGAACACGCGGTCGATGTTCAGCGCCAGCTTGCCCGCCTCCGCGAGCGCGACGATCTCGCGCAACGCCGGGCCGAGAGGTTCGGGCCGGGGTCCGCCGATGCAAAGGACCCGCGCCGCTTCGCAAGCGGCTGAATCGGGACGCCCGGCCACGGTGACGAGCCGGCCGCCGGGCCTGACCACGGCCAGCGATCGCGCGAGCGTCTCGCCGCCGACGGTGTCGAACACGATGTCGACGCCGGACACTCGATCCTCGAAGCGCGCCGCCTGGTAGTCGATGACTTCATCCGCGCCGATCGACCGCAGGTAATCGGCATTGCGCGCCGAAGCGGTCGCGATCACCCGCGCGCCGTGCGCCTTCGCGACCTGCACGGCGACGCTGCCGACGCCGCCCGCACCACCCTGCACCAGCAGTCGCTCACCCTTCCGGATGCCGCCGGCCTGCACGAGGTAACGCCATACCGTGGTCCCCACCGTCGGCAGGCCCGCGGCCGCTTCGAGGCTCCAACCGGCCGGCGCGCGCACCACGTCTTCCGCCGGTGCAATTGCATACTCGGCATAGCCGCCTTGCGGCGCGTTTTGCAGCGATGCGACGACGGCATCGCCGGCGCGCCACCCGGAGACGCCCTCGCCGACGGAATCGACGGTGCCCGCCACATCGAACCCCGGTATCCACGGCGCCTCGCTGCTGATCACGCGGCCGAAGCCCTTCTCGCGGATCTTCCAGTCGACGGGATTGACACCCGCGGCCGCAACCTTGATGCGCACCTGCCCCGCGGCGGCCTGCGGGATCGCGATGCGCTCGACCTGCAGCACTTCCGGGCCGCCGGTCGCATGCGCGCGCACGGCCAGCATGCCTTCGGCGCCCGAAGCTGCCACCACCGCGCTCACGATCAACGTGCCGAGCGCGAGCGGGAATCGACCCGGGAAGCGCAGCATCAGAACAACCGCATGCCGATCCACCAGGCACCGGCCGCGAACAGCGCCGAGGCCGGGATCGTCACGATCCACGCCAGCACGATGTTGCCCGCGATGCCCCAACGCACCGCCGATGTGCGCTGCGCGGTACCGACGCCGACGATGGCGCCGGTGATCGTGTGCGTCGTCGAGACGGGGATGCCGAACGAGGACGCGCCGAAGAGCGTCAGTGCACCGGCCGATTCCGCAGCGAACCCGCCGACCGGGCGCAGCTTCGTGATGCGCTGGCCCATGGTCTTGACGATGCGCCAGCCGCCGAACAGCGTGCCGACGGAGATCGCGCTGTAGCAGCTGACAATGACCCAGGCGGGCAGGTGGTCGCGCGTGGTCTCGCCCGCCGCGATCAGCAGCAGCCAGATGATGCCCATGGTCTTCTGCGCGTCGTTGCTGCCGTGGCCCACGCTGTAGAGCGCGGACGACACCAGCTGCATCCTCCTGAAGACCCGATCGACCCGATGCGGCGACACCCGCAGGCAGATCCACGACACCGCCACCATCCACAGCGCGCCGAGCAGCACGCCGAGCATCGGCGCGATGACGATGAAGGCCGCGATCTTGATGATGCCCGGCGCGAGCAGCGGCGCGGTGCCCGCCTTGGCCATGGCCGCGCCGATCATGCCGCCGATCAGCGCATGCGAGGAGCTCGAGGGAATGCCGTAGTACCAGGTGATCACGTTCCAGCTGATGGCGCCGACCAGCGCGCCGAAGATCACGTGGTAGTCGACGAAATCCGGGTCGACGATGCCCTTGCCGACGGTCGCCGCGACCTTGAGGTGGAAAATGCCGATCGCCACGAAGTTGAACATCGCGGCCCAGACGACCGCCTGGTAGGGCTTCAGCACGCCGGTCGAGACGACCGTGGCGATCGAGTTCGCGGCGTCATGGAAGCCGTTCATGAAATCGAACAGCAGCGCGAGCACCACGAGCATCGCCAGCGTCGTCAGGACGATCTCGCCGTTCATCGTCAGCCGTTCTCGAGCACGACGCCTTCGATCACGTTCGCGACGTCCTGGCACTTGTCGGTCGTCGCTTCGAGCAGTTCGTAGATCGCCTTCAGCTTGATCAGCTGGCGGTCGTCGCGCTCGTCACGGAAGAGCTTCGAGACCCCGGAGCGCATCACGCGGTCGGCGTCGGATTCGAGGCCGTCGATGTCCTGGCTGATCTTCAGGATCTCGGGCGCATTCTTCATCGACGACAGCAGCACCACCGCCCCCTGCACGCGCTCGCAGCAGATCTGCACGAGGTTGGCGAGATGGATCGCCTCGGCCGTGAGGTGCTGGATGTCGTAGAGCACAAGCGTCTCGGCCGTGTCCTGGATCAGGTCGAGGATGTCGTCCATGCGCGAAATCAGCCGGTGGATGACGTCGCGATCGAAGGGCGTCACGAAGGTCTTGTGCAGCAGCTCGACCGCGTCGCGCGTGACCCGGTCGGCCTCGTGCTCGAGGGCCTCGATGCGGCCGATGCGCGCGCTGCGCTCCGGCACGTTGCCGTAGTCCTGCAGCAGCTCGAACAGCTCGCGCCCGCCCTTCACCACGAGGGCCGCGTGATCGTTGAACATCGTGAAGAACTGGCCCTCGCGAGGCATCAGGGCGGAAAACAGGCTCATTGAGGGCACTCCGGTCGCGACGCAGCGGGATTATTACACAGGCCGCACTTGGTGCGCGGCTCGCGTTATCTTGCGCGCATGACCCGGATTGCACTCCTCGACGCCCACCTCGCCTTCGGCCTGCTGCCCCTGCTGGACGACGCGAACCTCACGGTCAGCGCGGGAGAGCGCATCGGCTTGATCGGGCGCAACGGCACCGGCAAGTCCTCGCTGCTCGCAGTGCTCGCCGGGCGGCAGGCCCTCGACGAAGGCGAAGTGCAGCGGCGCGACGGGTTGGCGATCGCCTTCGTCGAACAGGAGCCGGCCCTTCCCCCCGCCGCCGACCTGCGCGCGAGCCTGGCGCTGCGCGACGCATCGGCCGATCCGCACGCCGAGGCCCGCCATGCATTCGACGTACGGCTCGCGGCGATGCTCGATCGCTTCGGGCTCGCGCCCGACCGGTCGCCCGCCGGTCTCTCGGGCGGCGAGCGCAAGCGCGCCGCGCTCGCGCTCGCGTTCGCGCTCGAGCCCGACCTGCTGCTGCTCGACGAGCCGACCAACCACCTCGATTTCGCCGGCATCGAGCGGCTCGAGGAACTCGCGGCGCGGGCTGCCGCGCTGGTCGTCGTGACGCACGACCGCCGATTCCTCGATCGAGTGGCGACGCGCATCATCGAGCTCGACCGCGGCATCCTGCGCTCTTATCCCGGGAACTTCGCGGCCTACGAACGCGCCAAGGCGCAGGAACTCGCCGCCGAGGCCCTCGCCAACCGGCGCTTCGACAAGTTCTGGAAGCAGGAGGAGGCCTGGATACGCCAGGGCGTCGAGGCGCGCCGTACCCGCAACGAAGGGCGCGTGCGGCGGCTCGAGCAGTTGCGCGCGGACAGGGCGGCGCGGCGCGAGCGCATCGGCGACCTGCGGATCTCGCTCGACGCCGGCGAGCGCTCCGGCAGGCTCGTGGCGGAACTACAGGACGTCGGCAAGCAGTTCGGCGCGAAGACCATCGTGCGCAACCTTTCGATGCGCATCATGCGGGGCGACCGGCTGGGCCTGATCGGCCCGAACGGTGTCGGCAAGACAACGCTGCTGCGGCTGATGCTCGGCGAGATCGCACCCGATTCGGGCACGGTGCGGACCGGCACGAACCTGCGCGTCGCCTACTTCGACCAGCTCCGCTCGCAACTCGACCCGGATCGCACGGTGGCGGAAACGATCAGCCCCGGCTCGGACTGGGTCGAAGTGAACGGCGAGCGCAAGCACGTCACCACCTATCTCGCCGACTTCCTCTTCCCTTCCCGGCGCGCCCGTTCGCCGGTGCGCATGCTGTCGGGCGGCGAGCGGCACCGGCTGCTGCTGGCGCGGCTGTTCGCGCAGCCGGCGAACCTGCTCGTGCTCGATGAGCCGACCAACGACCTCGACATGGAATCGCTCGAGTTGCTCGAAGCGACGCTGCTGGGCTACTCGGGCACCCTGCTACTGGTGAGCCACGACCGCGCCTTCCTCGACAACGTCGTCACCCAGACCCTCGTCGCCGAGGGCGAAGGCCGCTGGCGGGAGTACGTGGGCGGCTACAGCGACTGGCTCGCGCAGCGCGCCGGCCGCTCCGCCCCGTCACCCGCGGTGACGCGACCGGCTGAGGCACCGGCCAGGGAACGAAACCGTCAACGCCTGTCGTATCGCGAGCAACGCGAACTCGACGGCCTGCCGTCGGCCATCGAGACACTCGAGCAGGAGAAGGCCGCACTCACCGCAGCGATGTGCGCGCCTGACTACCACCGCACGGCGCCGGAGCAGATGCGCGGCGACGGGGAACGCCTGAATTCGATCGACCTCGAGATCGAGGCGGCGATTGGGCGGTGGGAGGAACTGGAAGCGCGGCGGGGGTAGGACCGCGGGTTGCGTGATGCGGGTTGCGGGCCGGAGGCCGGCCGCTCGCAAAACACGATTCGCTGCCCTTGAGTTGAAGATCGCTGCGTGAGGTGACCTTCCCTTACCTCAGCAAGACGGCCTGCGTGGGTGGCTGACCGCGCGCCGGAGGGGGATCGGGGCATCCGGTGATGAGCGTGGAGAGCGCCGAGGAGCGGCGATCAGCGTCCGGCGTACGCAGTTATTTCAGTCTCTGCCGACACAGTGCGCCGGGCGCCGCCGCGACGAGGGGACCGCTGCAGGCGGCGCTCGACCCGTGAGGAACCGGAGGCCCCGCTCCCGCTCCGGCCCGCCGCACGCAGCCTCCCAAAGAAAACGCCCCGGCGGATTCCTCCACCGGGGCGTCCCGTTTCAACGGGTCAGTCGCCCGTCAGTGCTGGACCACCGGCACCACGTCGGCCTCGAGGCCCTTGTTGGCGCTGCGATAGAAGAACAGCAGGCCATCCTGGGACGGCGAAGCCACATCGCCGCCCGGCACCGCCATCACCGTGAGCGTGGCGACACTGAGCGGATCCACGCCGGCGGCTGGCGGCGCGGTGACGTCGTACTTCGGCACCGACGGCGTGAAAATCCGGCCGTCGATCGAGTCGGTGAGATTCCCCGTGAAGTAGTTGTCGAACGCGAGCACTGAAATGCCGAGCTTCGCATCCGCGCCGATGCCGAACGGCGCGAGCGGCATCGTCAGGATCACGTTGCCCGTCTCGAGGTCCGTGTCCGCGTAGAAGTACGCGGCGCCCCTCCCCGTCGCGAGGTCCACCACGGTGACGAGCGTCTGGCCTGTCGCCGCGAAGCCGCCCGACTCGGACGTGTACATCACGAAGTCGTCGGTGCCGTCGGCATTGACGTCGAGGTACACGTCGAGTTCCGCGGGGTAGCTCGGATGGGCGCGGATGCCCCAGGTGCTGACCGCCACCTGCAGGCCGAGGCCGCCGAGATTCGCCGGGAGGCCGACGAGGCGCGCACCGATCGCCTGCAGGTCGACCACGGCGAAGTTGTCACCGGGGCCGGGCAACTGCGCGGCCGGGATGCGTGCACTCGTGCCGAGCAACGCGAACGGCTCGACCGCTCCCGCCTTGGCGTAGGCCAGGTTGATCAGGCGCAGCGGGGCGCTCGTCTGGCCCGCCGGGATGACGACCTGCTCGCCAACCGCCTGCACGAGCGCCGCCTTCTTCGGCAGCACGTGCCAGGGCACATGCACTTCATCGGCGCCGTCCTTCAGCGAGATGTAGCCGTCGTACTCGACCGACTGCAGCAGCGAGCCATTGCCGCCCTGCGACCCGCCCGCGCCGGTGGCCCACGGCCAGTCACCGAGCTTCGCGGGATCGATCGACAGCAGCACCTTGAAGGTCGCCGTGCCGTTGCCCGGCACGCGCACCGACGACGGCGCGATCAGCTTGACGGCGCCGCTCGCCGCGTCGTCCTCGTAGCGGAAGGACTTCTCGATCGAGTAGCGGCGCGTCTTCGACGAGAAGTTGCGCACTTTCACGGTACGGCTGAGGAACACCGGATAGCTGGTGCTGTGGTAGCCGAAGGACAGCGCCGGGGTCTTCGTCTCCTCATCCCACATCGCCGTCTGGGCCGCCAGCGCCCGGTTGACGCGCACTTCGCCGCCGCCGATACGGGTGATCGGCACCAGCACCTGGCCTTCGCCGACGAGCGCACGCTGGTAGATCGCTGCATCGGCGTTGTTGGCGAGCAGCGCGCGCACGAGCGTCGGCGTCAGCTCGGGACGGGCGGACAGCAGCAGCGCCGCCGAACCGGACACCATGGGTGCCGCACCGGAGGTCCCACCGAACGCTTCCTCGCCGGTGCCCGTGCCCGCGATCGCCGACACCGACGCGCCGGGCGCGCCAATCTCCGGCTTGATCGCCGCAAAGCTCGTGGACGGGCCGCGCGAAGACGTGCCCACGATCCAGCCCTTGCGCGACTGCGCGGTGGCATCCGAAATCGTGACATTCACCGCCGAGCCGCCGAGCGCCGCGCGGATCGAGTTCGCGACTGCCTGCGTGATGACGAGGGTGGGCGCGCAGTTGCTGCCGTCCGGCGCGCACTCGCCGCCGTTCGAGAACGACACGGCATCGCCCGCGGCGATGAGGCCGATGATCACGGCGGTGGCGCCGGCATCGGTCGCGTTGCGCACCTTCTGGCTGATCGAGCAGCTGCCGCGATTGATCAACGCGACGTTGCCCGCGAGGTTGGCGGGCAGCGCCTGTCCGTTGCACGCGAGGCTCGCGACAGCGACGATGTCTCCCGTGACATTGTGGCCGGCGACCGGCGCCCATTCCACGGTGGCGGTGTTGGTATAGGAGCCCGCGATGCTCGCCGGCGAATTGACGACGAGCGGATAGGCGAGCGCACTGGGGACTTCGGTCTGTGCGACGCTCAGGACTTCGGGCGTCGCGGCCGGCGAACCCGTGATGAACGGCCGGTCGGCGCTGTTGCCGGCGGACGCGACGACGACCACGCCGGCCTGCACGGCATTGGCGCTCGCGAGCGAGAGGTCGTCCTGGATCTGGCCGTAGCTCGACCCGAGCGACATGTTGATCACGTCGACGGCATCGTCCATCGAACCGTCGCCGTTGGGGTCGAGCATGTAGTCCATCGCCTGCATCAGCGCAACGCCGTTGCAGGAGGTCGCGACCGAGCTGCAGACCTTGGCGACGACCAGCTTGGCACCGGGTGCGACGCCCTTGTGCTGCCCGTCTGCGGACAGGCCGGCTATGATGTCGGACACGTGGGTGCCGTGCCCCTGGATATCGATCGGGTCGTCATCCTCGACCGCGGCCGCATTGGGCCACTGCTCGCCGATGAAGTCGTGGCCGTCGATCACCTTCGAGGTCGGGAACAGGCCGTCGCGCGTCGTGTTGCGCGGATCGGTGATCCCGGTGCCGTAGGCGGCTTCATAGGCCGCGTCCGTGCCGGCGCCGCCAAGGTTGTAATGCGTGTAGTCGACGCCGGAGTCGATGACACCGACGGTGACGCCCGCGCCGGTCACGCCCTGCGCCTGCGCGATCGCCGCGCCGATGTACGGCACGGTCTCCGAAAGATCCATGCTGTAGTCGCGCGTCGGACGCACCGACAGCACATCGCGGTAACCCGCGACCGAATGGAGCTGCGCCGCGTCGATGCGCACGATCACCGAGTTGTAGGCCACATGGGTGCGTGCGATCTCGCGGCCACCGAGGGCGAGCAGGCGCGCGAGCATCGCGTCCTGGTTGCGTGCGAGCGTCTGGCCGTAGGCGCGCTGCTGGGTCTTGCTCAGGAGGCCGCCGAGGCGCTTCGCGTTCTGCCCGTTGGCCACCGCGAGCGGCTTGCCTGAGAGCTGCACGATGACATCGACTTCGCCCTTGGCGCCGGAAAGCGCCGGGTCGATCTTGCGCGACATCTGCACCGGCGCGGCGAGCGCGAGCGATGCGGCGCTGGGCAGGGAACGCGGGCTGCCTGCGGGTGCCGCGACTCCGAGCCCCGTGAGCGCCACGGCCGCAGCCGCAGACGCCAATACGGCGAATTGACGTTTCATGGAATCCCCCTGGTTCGTGTGCGCGCCCCGGTGGGCCGGAGCTGCTTGCGGGCGAGCATATCAGGGGCGATGTCAAGGAACCATGCCGCACGGCCGGCTCGTTCCGGCGCAGCGTTAAGTCAAATCGGCAGGCGGCTCACTGGTATCCCTTCGCCTGCAGCGCAAAGAGGTGCGCGTACCGACCGCCGAGCGCCACGAGCCCCGCGTGCGTCCCGCGCTCGACGATGCGGCCCCGGTCGAGCACCGCGATCTGGTCGGCCATGCGCACCGTCGAGAAACGATGCGAGATCAGGATGGTGATGCGGCCGTCGGCGAGGCGGCGGAAATGTTCGAAGACATCCGCCTCGGCCTGCGCATCCATCGCGGCCGTCGGCTCGTCGAGCACGAGGATGTCGGCGCGCACGCGCATGAAGGCGCGCGACAGGGCGATCTTCTGCCATTGGCCGCCAGACAGCTCGCGCCCCTCGCGAAACCACTTGCCGAGCTGCGTGCGATAACCGCCCGGCAGGCCGCCGATGAACTCGTGCGCCTGGCCGCGCTCCGCGGCCGCGCGCCAACGGGACTCGTCCTCGAAATAGGGCTCGTCACCCGCCCCGATGTTCTCGCCCACCTGCATCTGGTAGCGCGCGAAGTCCTGGAAGATGACGCCGACGCGCTCGCGCAGCACACCGGTATCCCAGGATTCGAGATCGAGGCCGTCGAGAAGGATGCGGCCACCCGTCGGCCGGTAGAGGCGCGTCAGCAGCTTGATGAGCGTGGTCTTGCCCGAACCGTTCTCGCCAACGAGGGCCAGGCTGGCGCCGGGCGGCAGGTGCAGGTCGATGTGGGCCAGGGCCGGTTCGGCCGCGCCGGGATACTGGAACGACACGTCCTCGAAGCGCACGCCATCCTCGGGCTTCGGGCCCCGCAGGATCGAGCCGCGCGGCGGCGGAACCGGCGTTTCAAGGTACTCGTAGAGCGTGGAGAGATAGAGGTTGTCCTCGTACATGCCGCCGATTGCCGCGAGGCTCGCGGACACCGCGGCCTGCCCCTGCCGAAAGAGCATCAGGTACATCGTCATTTCGCCGAGCGTGATGACGCCCTGCACGGCCTCGATGGCGATCCATGCATAGGCGCCATACAAGGTGACCGTCGCGATGAGCCCGAGCGCGAGGCCCCAGGCATCGCGCCGCACCGTGAGCGACCGGTCCTCGTGGTAGAGCCGGCGGAAGATGTCGCGGTAGCGCTGCAGGAAACGCGCGCCGAGCCCGAAGAGCTTGACCTCCTTGGCGTGGTCCTCGCGCGCCAGCACCGTCTCGAGGTACATCTGCATGCGCGTTTCGGGCGAGCGCCAGCGAAAGAGCCGAAACGCGTCGCCCGAGAACTTGGCCTCGGCGAGGAAGGCCGGCAGCCCGGCCACGATCAATACGGCCACCGCCCACGGCGAGAAATGCGCCAGCAGCACCGCGAAGCTGGCGATCGACACCGCATTCTGTGCGAGGCCGAAGGTGCGCATCACGAGCGACAGCGGCCGGCTCGAGGCTTCACGCCGCGCGCGCGTCAGCTTGTCGTAGAAATCGGCGTCCTCGAAGTGCGCGAGCTCGAGCGTCAGCGCCTTCTCGAGGATCATGACATTCACGCGCTGGCCGAGCTGCGCGCGCAGCAACGACTGGCACAACGACAACAGGCGCTGCGCGGCGGCGAGCGCCGCCACCAACAGCCCCTCCACGACCACGAGGCGCAACGCGGCCGCCGGATCGTGCGTCGAAGCGACGGCGTTCACGACGGCATCCACGATTCGCGCACCGACCCAGGCGATGGCAGCGGGCAGCACACCGGCCGCGGCCGTGAGCGCGGCGATCGAGAGTGTCAGGCGCGGGTTCGTCGTCCAGACGAGCGAGACGGCGCGGCGGCTGTAGCCGAAAACGCCGAAAAATCCGGACCTGTCATTCACATCGGGCATCGCGCGCAGTGTGACGCAAACGGCTACCCTTGGCTGCGTGAATCGCGCCGCCCTCCTCCTCGTCCTCTGCGGGTTGTTCGCAGCGCCCCTGCCGGCGCAGGGAGTTACCCAGTCCGAGCGGGAGTTCGCGAATTACTCCTTCGCGCACGAACTCGGCTCGGGGCTCTACGAATCGGGTGGGCGGGTCATGCAGATCTACCGCCTGCCATTCGCCTGGCGTTACCGCGAGGCGAGCGCCGACGGGCCCGGCATCACCCTGCTGCTGCCCGCCACGCTCGGGTTCTTCGATTTCGATCCCACGGGCCTCGTGCAGCACGGCCTGCCCGACGGCATCGATTCCTTCAGCTTCGTGCCGGGCATCGGCCTCGACATCCCGCGTGGCGCCTGGCACGTGATGCCCTTTGCGAAGGTCGGCGTGGCCATCGCCGATCACGCCGACGTGAGCGGCACCCTCTACAGCGTCGGTGCCTACAATGAGTCCGTGCGGCAATTCGCCGGCTGGCATGCGCGCCTGCGCAGCGACGGCCTCTACTCCGGCGTGAACCATCGTGGCAGCCTGCCGAGCGACGATTTCCTGCGCTGGCGCAACGCCGCCGAAGCGGCCCGGGGCCTCGACCTGCGGATGGGCGCGCGGGAACTCGAAGGCGGAGTGTTCGCCGTCCTCGATTGGTACCTCGACCCGCCCACCGGGCCGGTCACCGGCATCGACATACCCGCCGTGCAGTTCGAGGCCGGCGTGATGCTCGGCACGCTTCCTGAGCTCAAGTGGCGGCGTCTGCCGATTCCGCGCATCGGCCTCAGCTATCGCTTCGCGGGCGAACTGTCCGCCTGGCGCCTGGTGCTCGGCGCGCCCTTCTGACCGGTTCCGTCGTCACCGGGCGACAGTTTTCGCACCGGGCCGGGTCGGTCCATGATCCCGCCGGTTCATATGTCAAACCTCGAGGGACCCGTGGCCAACGCGCGCGGTACATTGCCCGGATGACTGACCAGCCCACGCAACCGGGCCGCTGGCGCTCGAGCATTGCGACCCGACTCGCGCTCGGCTTCGGCGCGATCGCGCTCGTGCTGCTCGCCGGCAACTGGTACGCGGCGCGCAGCGCGAAGTTCGCGATCGACACGCTGCACGACACCGCCGCAGAGCGCATTCCGTTTGCGCGCGCCGCGGCCGGCATCACCGACCAGTTGCTCGCCTACGATCGTGCCGTCCTCGACCAGTTGCGGGCCAACGATGCGACGACGCGCGAGGCGACGGCCGAGGCCGAGCGTCGCCTCGGCGCGGCAATTGCGGCCTACGTCGCGCAGCGACCCGCGGATGCGGCGCTTGGCGACCGGCTGCTCGGCGAGTTGCGCAGCCACGTCGACCTGGGCAGCCAACTGACGGACGCCGCGCGCGCACGCGAGGCCGCGCTGAACCGCTACACGCAGGTGCTCGATGCGCTCGCGCGGCGCGTCTCGACCACCTGGGATGCCAATGCACGCCTCGAGGTCGCGGGCAGCGCACGCCGCTCGTTCGCCGAACTCGAACTCGCCGCCGGCCACCTGCGCACCGCCTTCAACGGCTACCTCATCAATGGCAGCGCGGAGTCCGTCGCGGGCGTGCGTCGCGCGCAACGGGCATTGAAGGGCACGCTCGATGGGCATCGCGCCGAACTCAGCGACTCGCCGGGGCGGGCCTGGGTCGACCTGATGGACGAGGATCTCGCGGCGACCTCGCGCCTGCTGGCGGAAGTGGCGGCCTTCGACGAACGGATCGGCACGATTCGCGCCGCATTTGCCGCATCAAGCGCCGCGGTGCCGACCCGCCTGAACGAGCGCATCGCGATGCCGGCGAGCGCGGCCGTCGCCGACTCGGCGGGCGCCGCGGCACAGGCGACGCACGAGGCGCGCGAGGCCTATTTCAACATTACCTTCGTCGTCATCGCGCTTACGCTGCTCGTCTCGCTGCTCGCCACGTTGTCCGTCACGGCGCCCGTGCGACGCCTGATCCGTGCCACGCGCTCGCTCGCGCGCGGTGCCTGGCGTACGCGCGCCCCGCGCGGCGGCCCGCGCGAGCTCGACGAGCTCGCCGGCGCGTTCAATTCCATGGCGGCGCAGCTGTCGCAGGCAAACGCCACGGTGGCGCAGCACCAGCTCGAGCTCGAGGACCGCGTGCGGGCGCGCACGCGCAAGCTGTCCTTCCTCGCGCACCACGACACGCTCACCGGTTTGCCGAACCGCCGCTACGGCTTCACCCACCTGCGTCGGCTCACGCGCCGCGCGCTCGCGCAGGGCGAGACCGTCGGCATGCTCGCCCTCGATGTCGACAACTTCAAGGCGATCAACGACCACCTCGGCCACAGCCTCGGCGACGAACTGCTGCGTGCCATCGCCGATCGCCTGCGCCAGGCCGCCGGCGAGCGCAACTTCGCGGCCCGCCTCGGGGGCGACGAGTTCATCGTGCTCGTGGAACGTGCCGGGGACATCGCGCAGCTCGAGCAGTTGGCCAACGAGGTCGTCGCTGCTTTCCGCAGGCCACTGGCCCTGGCCGGTCGCGAACTCCTGGTCAGCGTGAGCGTCGGGGTGGCCGCACTGCCGCTGCACGCGGGCGATGCCGCCGCACTCGCGCGGGCGGCCGACGCCGCCCTGTTCCGCGCGAAGTCCCAGGGCCGCAACCGCGTGGGCCTCTTTTCGCCGGAACTGCTCGAAGGCACGGCCGCGCGGTTTCGCATGGAACAGGCGTTGCGCCGCGCGATCGAGACGCGCGAGCTGTTGCTCGTGTTCCAGCCACAGGTGGCGATCGAGGACGGTTCGACGACCTGCGTCGAAGCGCTGGTGCGCTGGCGGCGCAGCGACGGCAGCCTGGTGCCCGCGGCCGAGTTCATCGCGATCGCCGAGCAGTCCGGCCTGATCATCGCGCTCGGCGACTGGGTGCTGGAGAAGGCCGTGGCCACCGCACAGGAATGGCGTGCCGCCGGTGTCCGGCATCCGCGCATCGCGATCAACGTCTCGATGCCGCAGCTGCTCGACCGGAATTTCGTCGAGCGCGCGGGCCAGCTGCTCGCCCGCCACGGGCTGCCACCGGATACGCTCGAGCTCGAGCTGACCGAAACCGCCTTCCAGACGGGCGCCGCGACCATCGAGGCGCTGCAACGGGCGCGCGAGCTCGGCCTGCCGATCGCGCTCGATGACTTCGGCACCGGCTACTCGTCGCTCAACTCGCTGACCCACCTGCCCCTGAAGCGCGTCAAGCTCGATCGCAGCCTGATCGCCGACCTCGACACCAACATGCGGTCGGCCGCGATCGCGCGCGCCATCGTTTCCGTGTGCCACAGCCTCGGGCTCGAAGTCACGGTGGAAGGCGTCGAGCGGATCGAACAATTGCGCCTGCTCGCGCGCACCGGACCGATCGCCGTGCAAGGCCACCTGCTCTCGATGCCGATCGCGGGCGACGCCGTGCCCGCCTTCGCGCACGACAGCCGCGCACGTCTCGGCATGCTGCTCGCCGGCAGCGCGCGGGAGGGGGACCGCGAGGCCGTCGTGCCCTTCCGGCCGCGCAACTGACGCCGCGGCGAAAATTGGTAGCATGTCGTTTCCATCCGGCGAGGGCGGCGTGCAACATGAGCAGGGGATACCGAACGAGCGTGTTCCGATCGACCGCGCTGGCCGCACTGGCCGCCAGCTTCGTGGCGCCGGCCATGGCCGCTCCGCCACGCAGCATGGGGGAGTTGCTCGCGGGCTCGGCGCCCTCCGACTGGCGCACTCCCGACCCGCAGGACACGCTGTACCTCGATCTCGAGTCGGGACGCGTGGTCATCGAACTCGCGCCCGGGTTCGCGCCGCATCATGTCGCGGCGATTCGCGCACTCGCCCGCAGCCATTTCTACGACGGCCAGAAGATCACGCGCGTGCAGGACAACTTCGTCGTGCAGTGGGGCGATCCGGCGGCCAAGGGCGTGAAAGTCCCGACGCTGGCCGCGGAGTTCGCCCGGGCGACGACGCCAGAGTTGCCTTTCACGGCGCTACCGGACCGCGACGGCTACGCGCCCGTCGTCGGCTTCACGCATGGACTGCCCGCGGCACGCGATCCCGCCGACCGGACGACCTGGCTCACCCATTGCTATGGCACGCTCGCGGTCGGCCGCGACGTGGCCGCGGACTCGGGCAGCGGTGCGGAGCTCTATGTGGTGATCGGCCACGCGCCGCGCCAGCTCGATCGCAACGCCACCGTGGCCGGGCGCGTGCTGTCCGGCATGGAACGGCTGGCCGCCCTGCCGCGCGGCACGGGAGCGATGGGGTTCTACGAGCAGGCCACCGAAGGCGCGACGATCCGCAGCCTGCGTGTCGCAGCGGATGTCCCCGCCACCGACCGCACGGCACTCGAGGTGCTGCGCACCGATACACCGCTCTTCGGCCAGCTCGTCGAGCTGCGGCGCAACCGCAGCGACGAGTGGTACAAGCGGCCCGCGGGCTACATCGATATCTGCAGCGTGCCGCTGCCCGTCAGGATGGCGGAGCGGGGAGCCAGTTGAACCCGGGGTGGCAGTGCGCTACTTGCTGACCAGGACCTTCTTCACCCAGCCGCTGCCCTTGCCCGACTCGATCTTCACGAAGCCGTTTTCCTCAGTGCCCATGTAGATGAGCTCGTCGCCCTTCGTGAGCGTGGCCACGGCCTTGCCCGACTCGCCGGCGCTGCCCATGAGCTTCACGCCCGCAATCTTCGGGAACAGCACGTCGCCCTCGTTGTAGATGGCGCCCGCCTTCGTCTTGCCTCCCGAAGCCGCCTCCTGCGCCAGCGTGCCGACATTGCGCTGCAGGTTGGGGTCGTTGCGGATCACGCCCACGATGTTGTTGTAATTGTCGGCGAACGAAGCCGCGATGATCTTGCCTTCATTCGTGTTGCCGTAGCCACCGATCGCGCCGCCGCCGCCGCCGCCGAACAGCGCCGCGCCGAGCGCAAGGTCCGCCTTCTTGGAGCTGCCTTCCGCCGACGCCACCTGCACGCCGGAGCGCGCATCCGCCACCAGCATGCTCGTCTGCGCTTCCTTGAACTTGAGGCCGCCCACCACGGCGCCGAGCAAGCGCCCACCGCCGCCGAACAGGCCACCGAGCCCCGCGCCGACACCGCCGGCGTTGTTCTCGCTGAAGACCACGGCGGGCGTCAGGATAAAGTCCGCCGCGACCATCTGGCCGCCGCCGACATTGGAACCCCCGCGCAGTTCGCCGCCGCCGGCGAGCGCCCGCTCCTGCATCATGTTCTGCATGCCCTGGCCGCGCTCGACGACGATGAAGCAATTCGACTGCTGGATCATCATGCGGATCAGGCCGACGGGCGATTGCAGGTTGTAGCGCGACAGTGCGCTCATCACGTAGTCCTGCGGCTCCACGACGGCGACCGCGCCCATGGGCTTGTCGCACCTCTGGAGGTCGCTGGCCGCGCCCTGGGCACCTTGCGTGCCGGCCGCGCCCTGGACATCGGAGCCGCCCTTGCCCTTCTTGATGCTGAGGGGGTTATCGGCCTCGGCGGCTGTCGCGAGGAGCATCCCCGCCAGGAGAACCGAAACCAAGCGAAACGCGGTTGAACGCGAAACCATGGAAATCTCCCTTTCCCTTGTCGGCTTGCGCCGAATATACGCCCAGCGGCGAGCCGGCCGCCATTACGGCGAGGCGGGCACCATCGGCTCGGCGCTCAGGACGCGGCGGCGGCGCCGTACCGGGTGGGGCCGCGGCCGGCAGGCCGCATGGGGATTTCGTCGTACCCGTGCTGGGGGCGATGAGGGCCCGGCCCGAAGCGCTCCCTGGTCCGCCCCTGCTCCATCCTGGGCCGTATTCCGCGCGCGAGCCCGATGACCATCAGGCGCAGGTCGTGCAGGGACCCGAGACCGTTGCAGCTATCGGGTGCATG
>WBZN01000593.1_pt1 | contig 26540 bp, 20 predicted proteins | sample 5204281 | NCBI WGS metagenome assembly WBZN01 (sample SAMN12344347, study PRJNA552823) | activated sludge metagenome | biome: Activated sludge suspended growth; feature: Nitrification reactor; material: Wastewater; isolation source: activated sludge from nitrification reactor of wastewater... | reverse complement strand
TCCAATTGGTAGCATGAGCGTTACCCCCATGTGGGCGAGATAGTGGATCGTGGCAATCAAAACAGGAGATGGTTGCACTTTGAGTACGAGTGCATCTATACCGCAGGCAAAAGCTTGCCGTGTGGTGTCGGGCTCATCAAGGCCGGCTAACAGAATGATTCTCGTTCCCGGTGCTGCCAACCTGATCTTCTGAATGAGTTTCGGTACTGCGTCTTCAGTTTCTGTATCGAGGATAACGATCTGTGGCCGTTCCCGTGTGAGTGTGGCGTCTAAATTCGGTTCATGAGCGGACTGCCCGATCAGCCGTATCCAGGTTTCATTTTCGACAATTTTCTGCAAGCCAAGACGCAAGAGATAATTACTGCTGACGATTCCTACTACCGTCTCGCTTTTTCGCTCTTCAATTCCGCTCATCTATCCTCCTGACACACACTCGCTTTACGGATGCCGTTTAGCGCCTGAATAATACCTACGTAGGTTATGGATTTATTACGCAGTGAGCGCTAGGTTAAATATGTGATGGCTCGATCATTCATACGCGCATAATCTCACACCGCTTAGCGTTCGTGCAATCGTGAAATGGTGGCCTCACATTGTCCATAAAGCCTTACTGGCAAACAATTTGCGCGGAATATTGGGGCAAGAAATAATAGGACCTGTTGAGTGCACATTTGTGTCCATTCGCATAGGTACGGGGGGCATAGCTGGTGTGCTTACTAGGCCTTCACGTCAAGCCTGCCTCGTATGACCGCTGAATTGCAGCGGAATTAATACGGGCATTCTTTTCTCTCATGTTTGGAAACAATTTTCGGCACATGGATCAGCACAAACGTACGAGAAGTATTCGTGCGTTCGGTACAACGGCAGGCACCATTATCCGATGTGCGTGGAATGGCAACCTTGTATAAGGGGCTCCGCTAGCAATGTGTGGGAAGTGATGGGTGAGGGATGAGTTTGCCGGCGCGTAGGCCAGAGGTGATGCAATGGTATCAGTGCTCCGCACGACTCGGTTTCTGGTCATGTTGTTCGGGGGAATGGCAAGCCGATCGCTGGAGAACCGGCGAACATGCTTTCTACGCAGGGTTCCGGACCATTGCGGCAAAGACGTTCGGTTATTTGATTCGAATGGAAAACGTTGAAGAATGCGCTCTCGATTTACCGAACAGAAGAAACAGCAAATCCTGAAAGAGGGTGCCTCCAAAGGGGGGGTTAAAGATGTGTGCCGGAAATACGGCATCTCTGCAAGCACGTTTTATCGCTGGAAAGCGAGACAGGGGTACCAAGTTACGGACCCCATCCGGCACATGAGGTCTCTGCAACTTGAGAACAGGCGTTTGAAACATCGAGTCGCCGAGCTCTCTTTGGATTACAACATTCTCCGATCTGCTCTTGTCAGCGACCGGGAAAGTGAATGTTAGCTCCTGTGGAAAATCCGGCAAGTCGTGGTGGAAGCCTATGAAACTGGAAAGGAATGATCCCCAGAAGGCAGCGCCGGATTCGGCCACGTCATTGCCTAGGCGCATATCTTTTCCGCGCGTCGTTGCCGTCAATTCGCCATCGATGACGGAGTCAATTACATGAAAGCCGTCATCATGGAAGGTGCTCCGTGGGCCGGCACGATGCTGACGTTTCCTGTCGGGAATGAATTGTTGATAGACCATTTGCTGTTGACGCTCAAGAAGCTCGGTATCCGGGACGTCGCGATCGTGTCCTGCGAGCAGGATCTGTCTGTTCGCGAGTTGATCTGTCGCGCCGGCCGTTCGTGTGACATGACGGTGGTGTGGTGTCCACAGCCTGTCTATCGTGGCACGGCCGGCAGTTTGCAGACGGTCGAAGACTTTCTCGATACGCCGACCTTTGTTGGTATCCATGCCAATGTCTACTTGAGGGATGTGGACTTGGCGGCTGCATTCAAAGCACATGACGAACATCGTGCAGGCATCACGCTGGTCACCCAGCGCATGGCAGGTAACGACAACGATCTGGAAAGTGTCGAGGTTGATCCTGCCGGGCTCGTTTCCCGTGTCAATATTTTGCATTGGTCGAGAAACCGTCGAAGTCAGCTCACGCCTTGCGGGGTATATGTATTCAATCGTGAGGTTCTGTCGCTTGTCCCTCGTGACGAATATTTTGATGTGAACGAGCAACTGGTGCCGTTAGTACGAAGCCAGGGAGGTTCGATTCGCGCTCACCAGATCGAGGGAGGGGTATACACGATTACGGGACCGGAGGATTTCCTCTGGTTGAACCGCGAGATTCTGCTCAAAGACATCCGAAACGGCGCGCGTGGCGACAGTCGTCACGGCGGCATGGACGACATTGTTATTGGTGAAAACTCAGACATTTCTCCCCGCTCATTTCTGCTGGGCCCGCTGGTGATCGGCCCCAATTGTGTAGTGGAAGATTATGTGCACCTGATCGGTCCCGCGGTGATCGGTCCGACCTCCCACTTGGAAAAAGGGAGCCTCGTGCGCGAGAGCGTGCTCCGGTCCGGTACGCGGGTGCAGGGAAATGCCAGGGTTGAATATTCCGTGGTAGCCGGCGATGAGACGGTGCCCGAGGGCATGCGCCTCCGAAGCACGTTCTGGACCACGGCGCAGCCGGCCATGTATGAGCCGCATGGACCGTCGAACCAGGCTGCGCCGAACAAGCTGCTGCAACGGACGAGGCGCGCTCAACGGTCTTCCGGAAAAGCGCAGAGGGGCAGCGGTCAACGGTCGATGTATGGCCTGATCAAGGCTGTCGTCGATATCGCGGCAGCTGCCGTCGGGATGGTCCTTGTGGGTCCGCTCATGCTGCTCATCGCACTGGCGGTCAAGTTGGATTCTCCGGGTCCGGTGTTTTTCTCTCAAAAGCGGTGCGGCAAGAACGGTAAGGAATTCTGGATGCACAAGTTCAGAACCATGGTGCCGGATGCCGAGCAACGCCAGAAGGACTTGCGGACGCACAATACGGTCGATGGACCGATGTTCAAGTTGGAGGAAGATCCGCGCGTCACCCGCATGGGCAAGATTCTTCGCAAGACGAGCCTCGATGAGTTGCCGCAGTTGTTGAACGTCTTGCGCGGAGAAATGAGTCTGGTCGGCCCCCGGCCGCTGGCCTATGACGAGATGAAATTCTGCCCGACATGGCGGGATGCGCGGCTGAGTGTGCATCCCGGACTCACAGGCCTCTGGCAGGTGAAGGCGCGCAATCGCAACCGATTCTCGGAGTGGATCCGATACGACCTCGAGTACGTCCGCAAGCATTCGCTGTTGTTGGATCTGTACATTCTCATCCGGACCGCTCGCGTCCTCCTGAAAGGAGTGTGACTGTGCCGTACACGACTGGGCTCCCTGAGGCGAACTCCGCCACTGCCGGCCGATCGGCGTTCGGCCTGCGAGAACACTTGATCACCGTGTTCCGCCAGAAACGTCTGTTGCTCACGATTCTCGGAGTCGCAACCATGGTGGCCGGGCCGGGCTCGTTTTTGATGACCAATATCTATAGCGCCGAGGTTCGATTGCTCATCCAGAACGCGCGGACACCGTTCAGCATGAGCACTCCATTGACGGGACAGGTGTTCACGCCTTCCGACATCACCCAAAAAGACGATGTGGCGACCGAAGTGCAAATTTTTACCAGCCCGATCCTGCTGGATAAGTTGGTCGATTACTTTGGGAACGAGCGGGTCTTGGCTTCCATGCGCACCCGGTGGGACTGGTTTGCTGAATTGCCGAGCCTCGCTTTCAAGCAGGTCGTCCGACTGCAGCCGGTGGCTCAGGTAATGGCGGCGGCGGGCTATGTCCCCAAGGCAGAGGATCTGCACTATCAAGCGGTACAAAAACTACGGGCGCATTTGAATGTAGAAGGTGTGCGACAAACCCATGTGTTCGTGGCCAGCCTCGATTCGCCTGATCCGGATTTTTCTGCCGATGCGCTGAATGCCTTGGTCGGCATCTATATGGACCATCAGCTGTCGGTTCGTAAAGGCAAAGGGGCGCGTGAATTCTTCGATGAGCAAACGAAGCAGATGCGCAGCGAGTTGCAGCAGGCGGAACTTCGGCTCCAGGCTTTTAAGGACAAGTGGAATATTGTCTCCATCGAGGACCAGAAACGACACCTCTTGCAGCAGGTAACTCACACGGAGGCCGCGCTTCGCGAAAGTCAGGTACAGGTCGCAGAAACGGAAGTGCGCATCACCAAACTGAAGGAACGGCTGGCCGGGCAACAAGAAGCGATTCCCCTGACGAACGTCTCGGAACGGAATCCGATGCTGGATCAATTGAAAAACCGGTTGATGCAGATGGAGTTGGAATACTCGCAGTACGTGCCGGACAGTCCGGCTGCCGCTGAGTTGGTACGAGAAATCGCCGCGGTCCGTGCCCGGCTGCAAGCGGAGAGTGCAAAAGTGACAGGCGCGGCTACCTCCGGTGTCAATCAAACGTATCAGGAACTGAAGCGTACCCTGGTCATGGAGGAAGGTCGCCGGGAGAGCCTGCGTCCGCGTCTTTCAGAGTTGACCAAGCAATTCAAGTCCTACCGGGACTCCCTGAATATTCTGGATCAACGTGAAATGGAACTGCAGGGCTTGATGCGCGAGGTCAAGGTCAAGCAGGAAGCGTTTGACGTCTACCTCAAGAAGGAAGAAGAGTCGCGTATCAATGAAGTGTTGGACCGAAAAGGCATTTCGAACGTCAATGCGATCGAGCATGCGATGGCCCCTCAGAAGCCGGTCAGACCCCGCAAGTTTCTCAATGTGGTGATCGGACTGTTGATCGGATTGGTCGGAGGATTCGGCTCGGCCTATGTGTCCGAATATATGCGTCGGACGTTCGTCACCCGTGAGGAAGTGGAAGAGATCCTGAAGCGGCCTGTGCTCGCCGCATTGCCGTTTGTACGTCCCGGTACATCCGATGTGGGCAGTTTCGATCTTGAGTTACGGCAAGCGGCGCAACAGGTCATTCGCTCCTACCATGAGCGTGGTCTCAGAACAGTCCTTGTCACCAGTGCGCTGCGCGGAGAAGGCCGCTCGTATGTAGCTGCCGCGCTCGCGCGTGTGCTGGCCCAGCAGAAGTTTCGCATGCTGCTCATCACCTTCGAGGAGGCCGGGTCGGAGCAACCAACGCCGGGTGATGCCGCTGCCGGACTGAAACAGGCACCGGGGGCGGGTCGACCGCTGCAGGAGCCCCCCGAGCCGACTGATTGCCCGCAGTTGCATCGGTTACTGGTTCGGCACAGGGAGGGCACGGCGCTGGAATTTGCCGAACATCTGGCGGAGGTTGCTAAGACCATGCGGGATCGTTTCGATTTGATCGTGATTGACGGTCCCGCGTTGACCTCATTTCCTGAAATGCGGGTCGCCATCGCCGGTATCGACGGTACGATTTTGGTGATCGAAGCTGAGCGAACGGTGTCGGTGGCCGCGAGTAGAACGATCGCGGCGATCGAGGCGGCCGGAGGCCATCTGCAGGGACTCGTGTTGAACAAGCGGCGGTACATCATTCCGGACTGGATTTATGGGCGGTGGTTGGCGGCCGGTGGGAGGGAGGGCGTATGAGTGACTCGATCGCGGGAGTAATGCAGGTCAATGACAAGACGGTCCCTGCAGAGGGATTCGTTCGAGAAGACGGGTGGTATGCGCCCTATGATTATTGGCTCACGTTATGGGGCCTCTATGAGCTGTATGCTTACGCACTGGCCTTGCTCGGTAATGTGAAGGACAAAGTGCTTCTGGATTGCGGCTGTGGTCCCGGCCATACCTCGGTGATGCTCGCGAAACGCGGCGCCATCGTCACGGCCTTCGATACGGCCGACGGTCAACTCGAGACGGCGCGCCGATTAGCACAGGCGAATGGAGTGCACGTGACCTTTCTGTGCAAGCCGTTCGAGGAGCTGGATTTTCCCGACGAGAGTTTCGACGTGGTCTTTGGCACATTCGTGTTGCATCACGTGGATCTTCCGAAGGCTAGCCGGCAATTGGCGCGCGTGCTGAAGCCGGGGGGAAAGGCGGTGTTCATAGAAAATTCCGCGCTGAATCCATTGCTCATGGCGGCCAGAACAAAAGTGTGCGGAAAGTTCGGCGTACCTCAATACAGCGATGAGCATGAGCACCCGCTCACTCGTCATGATATTGCGACGCTACAGAGCGCTTTTCCCGGTGCCTGCACCATTCATTTTCCGAGTTTCTTGTTCTTTCGATTGCTCGATTTCTACGTGTTCAAGAAGCGCTGGGCGTGGATGACGGCCCTGCTACAACGCTGTGATCAGGTCGCCGGCTCGATGTCGTTCGTGCGTCGATATGGCTACCTGCAAGTCGTCGAACTGGGTAAGGGAATCGTACGTGCGTAACGATCTGATCGAATCCGGACTGGGCGTCTGCCGGGGGTTGGTCATCCTATCCGGGCTGTTCTTTGCGGCAACGGGTACCTGGGCTTCGCCCGCCCCCGAGGCAGTGGCGGGATGTCGGGCCGAGGTCCCTGCGCCGAAAAATCATCGTACCTCCTTGCCGGATCGCGTCATGCTGATCCCGCCCTCGAACGGCACCTACATCGGCTTGTATAGCATCGGTACAATCGCGGAAGACCAACGACGATTTGTTGAGAAAAGCGGGCATCGCCCCGCGATTGTGTACACGTTTCACGATTGGGTGTCTGACGACGATTGGGCCTCGTCTTCGCCGCATTTCCGGACCTTCACCGACCCGTTAGAATCATCCCGAGTGAGTCCGCTCCAACTGGCCGAGCAGGTGAGAAAGGAAGGCGGTCTGCTGGCGGTGGCCTGGGCCATCCAGTGTTGCGATTGGGAGTCCTACTTGTTCTGGTATGGATTTCGGAAGCCGACGGTAACGGTCGATCGTCTTTTGCAGGGCGAATACGATTCGTACATCACGAGTGTGGCCCGTCAGATTAAGTCCTACGGTCACCCGATCATGCTGACCCTGTTCAGCGAGTTCAATTACCAGGGAATGATGGGATTCGGTAAGCGAGGGGGAGAACGGCTGGATGAGGTCGCCCATGTCTGTCGTCTGTATGGGGATCCGACATGGCCGGACGGGCCCGAACGCATTAAAGACGCTTTCGTGTACGTCATCGACAGATTTCGAAAAGAAGATGTGCGAAATGTGACGTGGTTCATGTATGCCGGGTCCCACTATATGAATCCTCGCCACGAGGACTACTCGCAATGGCTGCACCCTCAATATTTCTATCCCGGCGATGACTATATCGATTGGGTGGGGCAGAGCGCGTACTTCATCGATCCCAGAGCTATTCCAAAACTCCGGCAGCAGGAGCTCGCCACGTCAGTCACGGAGGCATTGGCGCCTGGCTATGTCGCGTGGGGGGCGGTGACTGAGCGGCCGCTGTTTCTTCCTGAGTTCGGGGTGTTGGGAGATAAGACGCGCAGTCGAGCGCGAGTGCTGGAAGAGGTCTTTCGCGACGTGTTGCCCCAGTTCCCTCGAGTGCAGGCCATCACACTGGCTGATTTCAAAATTGCCGAGGATTACTACGAAGTGCCCAGGCTTGGCACATTCGAGGATGAAACAGGCGCCTGGAAGCGGGCGGTTCGTGAGAACCCTCACTACCTCAAACAGGTTACCATCAAAGGCGGGGAGTAGTCCGACGATGGCGCCGAACCGGTCCTCCAAATGGCTGTGCCTCTGTGTGGTCTTTGCGCTCTGTTTCTCCCTACGCGTGGGGGTTGGCGCGATCATCGATGCGACGGTGCCGGTCGTCAAACGCGCGGATGTCTATTCGGTCGTTGCCGAAAACCTGGCGCGCGGCTATGGCTTTGTCGCGGAGCCGGGCGGCGAACCCATTGTATGGCGTGCCCCGCTCTATCCGGCATTTCTGGCGGCCATCTATGCGCTTTTCGGAGAGCATAACGAAACGGGGGTGTTCCTGGCGCAATCCGCGTTGGATTCGCTCACCGCCGTAGTGATCTTTTACATGGGAACCCGGTTGTTCGGTGAAACCGTCGGATTCGCCTCTGCCGTGACCTTTGCGCTGCATCCTCTCTCTGCCTACTACTCCCTTCGTTTCCTGTCCGAGCCGCTGTTTACCCTGGCGTTTACGGCGGTCATCGCATCCTGGATCGCGGCGGCCACGAGTCGTCGAATCATCGCGTACATGACTGTCGGGGCCGTGATTGCTCTCGCATCATTGGTGAAACCGATTGCGCTGGGCTTATGGCCGTTGCTTGCGACCTGTGCCCTGTATCAGTTGAGAGAGGAGCCTGTTCGCGCAGTGTTCGCCGCGACTGCGTTGACCCTGGCTTGCCTCATCGCGTTGGTTCCCTGGGCGCTTCGGAACTATCGTGTGACGGGCGAATTGGTGGCCGTGGCGACCGGAGGGGGCTACGCTCTCTGGCTCGGCAATCAAATGGTGAGTGAAGGGAAGGAAGACTGGGAAGTCGATGACATGACCCGGGCACACCTGTTTGCGCGGCGCAGCGCGGTGATTACAGGAAATGAAGAGACCGATCGATTTCTCATCCCTGTCCCAAGCCGACCGTCGATCCGATCGGCCACACAGCCGGTTCACATTTCGGTTCCGGAAGATGATGCCTTTTTGAAAGCAGCCTGGCGCGAGATGGTATCTCATCCGTTCGACACGGCGTTGTTGACGATCAGGAAACTGTTCAGGTTTTGGTTCAAGATTTTTCTTCCCGATAATCGCTGGGCGCAATCCTACATTACCTTGTTTCAAACCTTCTTCCTGGGTGTGGCGGTTCTAGGCCTGCTGGAGGCGAAGCGAAGGGAAATTCCTGTGTTTGCGTTGATTCTACCGGTCATATTCCTTGCGGTCGCGCATGCGCTGACGTTTGCCACGATTCGCTACAGTATTCCGATTATTCCGTCCGTGACCATTCTGATGACGGCAGGGATGCGAGGAATCGTGCATGCGCTGAATGAGCGATGGGGTTTGACGCTCGGTGTGTCTTGGGCCCGGTGGCTGCGGGCTGCGCCGGTCGGCGCAGTGGCCACGTGGTCTCGGGAGACACGCTCATGAGCATGCTGGCAATGCTGATTGAGCTTCAGGAGAATAGGAACGGGTAATGAAGCCGATTCGAGTTCTGATCATCCGCAATTGCCGTGGAATCACCGGTATGACGGGGGGGGAAACCTATCTCCTTTCTCTCTTGAAGGGTTTCGATCCACAGAAAGTTCGCTGCCTATTGGTGTGCATCGTCAATCCCGCGCTGGGCGAAACGTCGTGGTTGAGGGAATTGAAGCAGACGGGCTTTGAATACATCACAATTCCGATCGGCAACCCGTTCAATCTGCGCGATGTATTTGCCGTACGGGCGTTGATCAAGAGCTATCAAGCGGATGTGATTCATGCGCTGGATCATCGCTCCGATCTGATCGGAGTCCTCAGTGCGAGATTGACCGGTCGGCCGGTCGTCGCCTCCTTTCTAGGGTGGGTGAATTTTGCCAAGGGATCGTGGCGCGCCACCGTGTATCCCTGGATCGACCGGTTGATTCTCCGCCGACTGGATGCCGTCATCACCGACTCTGTAGCGATCGGTTCTGAGTTACGGATGGGGGAGCAGGATCCCCCCGTGGTGGCCATACGCAATGGCATCGATACCAGGTGGTTTGATCCGAGTCGTGAGCTCACGCCATTTTCTCAGCAGGCTTTTTTATTAGAAGGGCAGTTTATTTTCGGCATGGTAGGGCGGATTCATCCCGTGAAAGGGCATCTTAACTTCTTGCGGGCGGCCCGCATGGTCTTGGATTCACATCCTAACTGCCGGTTTCTGATTGTGGGGACAATACTGCCAGGTTTTGAGTATTACCGGCAAAGTCTTGAAGAGTTCATTCGGTCACACCATATGGAACAATCGGTGCTGATGACACATGTGTCGCTAGCTGAAATTCCTGCTGTATTCGACGGAATTGACGTCTTAGTGGCCCCATCCTTTGCGGAGAGCTTCAGTTTTACTCTGTTAGAAGGCATGGCAATGGGAAAAGCAGTCGTCAGCTCGGATGTGGGCGGCGCCAATGAAATGATCACCCATGGCGAAACAGGCTATCTCATTCCGGTTGATGATGTGGCGCGTTTGACCGAGACCATGTTGATGCTCAAGGAGTCTCCCGAGAAAGTTCTTGAAGCCGGTAAGCGGGCCCGCGGAAAAATCCTTCGTGATTTGGGCGTTGAGGCGATGGCGGGTCGAACCGCAGAGGTCTATCGTGCGCTGGTTGAATCCAAGGGGCAGGGCGCCGCAATAGCAGAATGTCGACAACGGTTGCGCGAGCAGCTGTCGACGATTGGTGTTCACTAAGTTCCACGTGTATCCGGAATGGATGTCTTTGCATCATGAAAATTGTGATTACAGGTTGTCAAGGTTTTGTCGGGAGGAGTCTCGCGCAGTATGCTCTTGGCATGGGGCACCAGGTGATGGGCGTGTCGCGTTCCGATCATGGCCGCCTCGCGCCAGGAATGTTGTTCTTGCCGTGCGCGTTGGATCAACCTGGTTTTGTAAATCTCCTCAACGAGTTCGTACCTGATGTGATCGTTCACGCCGCTGGCTCCGCGTCCGTCGGACATTCCTTTCAGCAACCTCGGGAAGATTTTCTGATGGCTGTTGAAACATGGGCGGCTGTACTGGACTCGGTGCGACGGGCGGAAATGAATCCGCTGATCATTTTCCCGTCTAGTGCCTCGGTGTATGGCAATCCTACGCGCTTACCCGTATCGGAAGCCGCCAGCCTTCGACCGATTTCCCCGTATGGATTTCATAAGGTCATTTGTGAGCAGTTGGCGCAAGAGTATTGCCACTGCTTCGGGTTGAATGTGGTGGTAGCCAGACTCTTCTCCACAATTGGTCCCTACCAACAGCGTTTGCTGGTGTGGGAACTTTTTCGTCAGGCGATTGAGGACCAGCCGTATCTGACTGTTCAGGGTACGGGAACTGAAACGCGTGATTTTTTGTACATCGACGATATCTGTCGATACTTTTTGGGTATTGCAGAGCGGAAGCCGAAAGGTTTTTGGGCTGTGAATGTTGCATCGGGCGAATCGACGTCAGTGAAAGCCATGGCGGAAATCGTAACGCGTCTCGCGGGAAGCCATCAGGCGATCGTGACGTTGAATAAGGAGTTGCCGGGCGATCCCAAACATTGGCAGGCGGATACCACGTTGCTGCAGGAGTTAGTTCCTTATCAGGCGCCGGCGATCGTGCACGGTCTCGCAAATTGTGTGCGGCACTGGTTGGCGGAGGGGGCGGGGCTTGCCGAACGGCCTCGCCATTACGAAGTGGAGAAGACCTAGTGAGCATCGACAGTGGTCTGCTGTTCAGGGGAAGAATCTTCATTAAGCCATGATGTTGCTGAAGCGGTCCAGCATGAAAGCGTTGTCGAAACAGACCGCACTGGTCTTTGCCGGGAAAATGACCGGTGCCGGCTTGGGCTTTGCGATGAGCTTGATTGTCGCTCGGTGGATGGGACCTGAAGAATTCGGACTGTTCTCGTTGTTCATCGTCATCTTGATTTTGGGTAACGACGTTCTTGGTGATGGATTGAATCCTGGAGTGGTGCGGTATTACGCACTCTACAGTCAAACGAATCCATTCAAGGCTTCCGAGGTGCTGACGCATGCATTGATCCTCAGACTTGCCCTAGGTATCCCGGCCGTTGCAGGGGGACTAGTGCTGGCGACGCAGTGGACTGAGCAAGTGTTTCATCACTCGTACTACCAGACACCTATCTTGCTGGGCATACTGGGCTCGTTAGGTGCCGCTCTCTGGAGCTTTAATCTGTCGGTCTGGCAGGCGCGTGAAGAATTCAGTTGGTATGGAGGGATGGTCGCGATAGTGAATGTAATCCGAATTGCCAGTCTGCCGCTTCTTTTCGTCGCGGGAAATCTCACGCTCGGCATGATCATGGGGCTGCATGTGAGCGTTTACTATCTCTGTGCGTTGATTGGTTTGTGGATGCTTCGTGGGCATTTGGCAGACGTACGCCTCAACCTGCCGTTGTTGCGGGAGCTATTTCGTTTCAGCAAGTGGCTGGCGATAGCCAGTCTATGTTTCCTGTTGCAAGTCAATCTAGGTGTGCCGGTGCTGAGTTACCTCGCAGACGCGCGCGAAGCTGGTTTATACGGTGCCGGGTCTTCCCTCTTGATGGGAGTGGACTTCTTGACCGTGAGTCTTCTCACGACGCTATTGCCAAAAGTGAGTCAGCTGACCGGGCTTGACCAATGCAGGACGTATGTGCGGCGATCCTTCCCCATCTACCTGGCCATTGCAGCCACGATTCTTCCATTGCTGTTCTTCGCCCGGCCGCTCGTACTGCTGTTGTTTGGCTCTGCCTATGAGGGCACTATCTCCATTTTTGAGGTGCTGTTTATCGGGACGCTGGGTACGTTGGTCACGCATCCCTTGTATCTGGTGTTGTATGCGCTGAACCGCCCACAGCTGCATGCATTGACCGGGATTGTGGCTCTGGCCGGGTGGCTGTCGGTGGGATATTGGCTTATTCCGGCCTATGGAGCAATCGGAGCAGCATGGACGACTTCGCTCGCCCGTCTCGTTCAGTCGCTGATGATTGGTCTAATTCTTTGGCGAACGTTGGGGTTCGGTGCCGCGTCGGACTTGTCCGCTAGGTCCATAGTTACGAACGTCAGGGGATCATGAAATCGGCACAGCTGACAAATGCAGCTCCGGTCCTTGTCGGAGCTGCGCTGGGCGCTTCGGTGCTGGCGCTCTCCACGAAGGCCCTCGCGATCGTCGTCGCTGGATCGGCGTTTGCCACTATGGCTGCGTCCGTCGTATTTCCCTATTACATTCTCGTCGCCACGATTCCCGTACAAGTCGACCTCCTTGGCGGTCTCACGGTGACGAAGCTCATTACGCCCCTAGTCATTGCGATGGTGACGTTCAATGCGCTGATTCATCGGGGACCTTGGCCGACTATCTGGCGATGGCCTGCAGGTTATCTAGCCTTGGCGTTCTTTGTCACCTCTATCGTTTCGCTGACTCTTGCGGAGGGATTGCGCGGCTTACCCGGAGAGGCGGCCAAGATTCCTGTCTATGGAGCACTGTTCTTCCTGACGCTCACTTTCAACAAAACGCCTGATGATCTGCGACGCCTTCTCTGGGTGATCGCTCTAACCGGTCTTGGGGAGGCCCTGATCACCGCTGCGCAGGTGCAGTATGGTTTTGTGATGCCGGGAGACTGGCGAAAAAATATCGGATTACCAGGGGAGGGGGGGGTTGATGGGTCGTTCATGTCGATTTCAGAAGGGAAAGTCCGAGCGGAAGGTACCACGGCCCATCCCATCTTCCTTGCCAGTTTCTTTTTGATGACGATGCCTTGCACGGCGTTACTCCTTGCACGAGAACAGAACCCTTGGGTCAAAGCTGCGTTAGGAATCATGCTCGGACTAATGGGATACGCGTGGTTTTATACGTTTGCTAGAAGCTCGGTCATCGGATTTGCCGTCCTGATTCTAGTGGTCCTGTGGTTCCATTCAAGGCTGCTCCGGAGCCTCTCGCTCGTTGTTCTGGTGCTCGCAGTGACGGGCGGACTCAGTTATCAGATGCTCTCCGAGTCTTTTCAGAGCGGATTGCAGAGCGTCGAGAGTCAAAGTTTGTTCGGGAAGGCCGACTTGAACGAAGGAAGCGGCAGCTTCGCATTTCGACGGGAATCAATTGTGGGGGGATGGAATCTGTTCTGGGCCCATCCCTGGTTCGGGGTGGGATTTGGCCAGGCAATCAATCATTACGTCAAATACCTGCCCTCCTGGGCGGATCATTACTACCACCCGGCGGTCATTCATAATATGTTTTTGGAAGTGGCAAGTGAACTCGGTGTGTTTGCGTTGTCGGCATTCATCGGATTGTGGGCGTGGGCCTTTGTGTCGTTGCATCGTGGACTGCGTGATCCAGATGTGCGCCCCTACGCCATTCTGCTCATGAGTCTTCTTCTTGGTCAGATCGCGTTTCTGATGATTACGCCGATGGTGCGTGAGGTTTGGCTGACTGTGCCCCTGGCGATTGCGATTGGAGCCATGGCGAAGCCTCCGGCTCAGACATGAGCCAGTGGAGCGGGGATAGCCTGGCGGCAGTTCAGAAATGAGGCACTTATGGGAATACGTGTAACGATCGTCATCCCGGCCTATAACGCCACAAAGACAATCCACGACGGGTTGGACGCCTTTGCACGACAGTCCTTCCCGGCCGACGAGGTCGAGCTCATCATTGTCGATGACGAATCGACGGATGGCACGCCTGAATATATCGAACGCTACGTCAAGGATTGGGGCAGCGCGCACCCGAAGGTGCGCGTGCTTCGTCAGAAGCATCGGGGCCCGGCGGCGGCTCGGAACCTTGGCGCAGAGGCCGCTCAGGGGGAATTTCTGCTCTTTACCGATGCCGATTGCGTTCCCCATGTCGATTGGATCAAGGAAATGGTGACGCCGTTCCAGTCACCAGATATTGCAGCTGTGAAAGGTGCCTACAAGACAAAACAACGCAGCCTCGTGGCGCGATTCGCGCAGGCCGAGTTTGAGGCCCGCTATCGCCAGCTGGCCGCTGCCGAATATGTGGACGTGGTCTTTTCTTATTCGGCGGGTTTCCGTCGCGAGGTGTTTCGTACGATCGGCGGATTCGATACCAGCTTTCCCGTCGCCGACAACGAAGACACGGATCTCTCTTATCGGGTAGCGACGGCCGGCTACAAGATCAAGTTTAATCCTGCGGCGATCATCTATCATCAACATCCGGCGACACTGAAACAGTATCTACGGAAAAAACATAGCCGGGCCTACTGGCGAGTCATGGTGTACAAACGGTTTCCGCGCAAGGCCATCCGTGATTCCTATACTCCGCAAACGCTCAAGCTTCAGATCGGCTCGGTCGTGCTGGGTGCGGGGGCGCTTGTGATGATGCCGCTTGTGCCTAATGCCGTCTATGTCGCGGCACTTGCCGGCGGCCTCTTCACGGCCACCGCGTTGCCGTTTCTTTGGCAACTGCCTCGCGAGGATCCGGGATTACGAATCGCCGCACCATTTCTTCTGGTCTGTCGGGCGGCTGTCATGGCGTCAGGTTTGATGCGAACGGTACCGTTACTCATGAGCAAGACCAACTGAGATTCAGGTTACTGAGAGGGAGGCGAGTCATGCGACGTATTCTTCACACGAGCTGGGCTGTTTGTTTCATGGTCCTCTGTCTGGCTGCCGCCGTACAGGCATCCGAGACCGAGCCGGTTGTTGTTCCGTCTGCTGAGGCGGGCTGGAGCGGTCCGTTCCGATTGGGCGCGGGCGACGTCCTCAATGTGTTCATCTGGAAACACAAAGAACTCTCGACCATTGTCACTGTCCGTCCCGACGGAAAAATCAATTACCCGTTGATCGGCGAGATTGAGGCCAAGGGGCTTACGCTGGGAGAGATCGAGGAACGGATCAATAAGCAGCTCAAGCAGCATATCCAGGATCCGCAGGTCACGGTGATCTTGGAGGCGACACACAGCTTTCGCATCTTCGTCCTGGGTGAAGTGATGCAGCCGGGCGTCTTTGATCTCAAGGGACCGGTGACCGTCATTCAGGCTTTGGCGATGGCCCGCGGGCTTACCACGTTTGCGTCTCGGAACAAGATTTTCATCGTCAACCCCGCGCGCGGCAATGAGCAGCGTATTCCGTTCAGCTATAGCAAGTTTGTTCAGGGGGAAGACACGAATCAAAATGTGATGCTTCGGCCCGGGGATACGGTGATCGTGCCGTAGTGTCGGCGACCGTTCAACAATCCGGGACGAAAGCGAAGTCGAGTGGCACAGGGAATTCAGGGTCTGGTCACGTCTGCAGATAGCGTGAGCGGGCGAGGTATCGTCCCGAATAGGGCACGAGGTCCGGCTGGGTCGGCCTTCCGTTGGTTGTGTGTTCCGGTGGCCGGAATGGCATTGGCTGCCGGTATCTTGCTGATTCCGTCGATGCTCTTCGCCCAGGAATCGGACAACACGGAGTTTGTTCGACCGCAACGAGAGTTCGGTGAATTACCGTCCTGGCAGAATCAGATGGGATATGACCGGATGCCGGCGTCGGAAAAATTGCTGTTGGGTGCGCCGATCCGCCGCGAGGGGTTTACGCCTCGGCTCACGGTCACCGAAGAATATACGGACAACGTCTTTTTCACGGCGCAGAACCGTGGAACCGACTACATCACCAAGATTGCGCCAGGGCTGGGTTATCGGACGTCGGGGCGAGATGGTCAGCTTTCCGTGGATTATTCGGTAGAGTCCAGAGTCTATGCGAATAACACCAATCAGAACCGAGCGGTGTCGCGACAGAATGGAGAGCTGTTCGGACTCTGGAACCTTTCCGGTCGGACGTCGCTGACCTTGTTTGATCGCTTCGAATCATTCCAAGACCCGACGGAGCAGCAGGTTCCCGGCATCCTTGGTTCATTCGGACGCACCTCGATCAATATCGGGGCCTTGATGATGAGGCACCGCCTCACTCCGTCCGTGGATCTCTTGGCGAACTATGGCAACTTTCTCTGGTCTGTCGATGCGCCGGGCGCCATCAACAGTATGACCCACGAAGGCGAGGTGGGCGCGAGGGTACGGGAGACGCAGTGGGGACGTACCACTGTGAAGTACCGATTTCGATTCTTTGATTTTCAGCAGGGACGTGATTTTCAGTCGCATTCTGCGCTGGTGGCCCAGGAATTCGATTTGTCTGAGACGCTCGTGGTCAGCGGGACGATCGGTGCGGTTCGTGTGGAGCCGAACCCTTCGACGGTCGAAGTCCTCGCACAGGCGTCCATTAAAAAATCGATCGGGGACGCGTTGTACGAGCTGAGTTATATGCGCGATGTGTTTCCTCCGTCGGGAGGGCTCCGTCAACCGCTCGTCGGAGATTTTGTGCGCGCGTCGGCGAAGATCCGCCTCGCAAATAATTTTCTCTTTGATGCCGGGCTGACGTGGATTCTAACGAGCACCAGCTCGGATGATTTGACGGTGCACACGCTGAAATGGAATGTCGGCATTTCGTACACGCCTGCATCCTGGCTTGTCACCAGATTGGGGTACGACATGTTCGACCAGCGGGAAGACATTTTGGGTACGTCTGCGAATCGTCTCGCGAACAAGGTCAGCCTGCGAATGATCGCGACATTCTGACGTTGTGTGCGGGCGTATGAATCGGTGAAACCTGGTGGGCCTCCACATGCAGGGCAGTAAGGTGGCGGACGATATGGAAACAGTGACCGACGGGCTTCGCATCCTGTTTATTGCCCCGGCTCCTCGTGCCGGGACGGTGCAGTATACCCACAACTTGGCCAATGCACTGGTGGACCGAGGCCATCGCGTCACGTTGGTCACGGGCTTGGGGTTCGAACTGGCTGACTATCCTCGAAAGTATACGGCGATGGAAGTGTTTGATCGTTATCGGCCCAGGCCGTTTCGGCTCTGCCGCTTGCTCTGGCATTGCGTGACCTTTCGGCCACAGATCATCCATTTACAGGGTGCGCAACATCCGGCGCTGTATATCCTTTTGTGGGCAATGTTGCGACTCATTGGGAGTGCCTCATTTGTCTACACTCCGCAGGATGTTTTGCCCAATTCGTTACGGCCGTATCACATCCGCGCGTTCCGCTTTCTGTATGCCCGTATGCGGCACGTATTTCTCAATGCCAAACAGAATGAGCCTCTGGTCGTTGAACATTTTGCGGTGCCTCATGATCGCATCACGGTGCTTCCGATCGCCGATCTCACGGCGTTCGTGCGGGAGCATGTGGCCGGTGAGCCGCCTGAAATTCCTGCCGCGTCATTGGTGGTGTTGTGCTTTGGCTTGATTGAGCCGAGGAAAGGCATTCATACGCTGCTCTCCGCCGCACCGGAGGTGCTTCGGCAAGTGCCGGAGGCCTTGCTGCTGATCGTCGGAAAGCCGCTGATGGACATCGCACCGTTGCAGCGCCAGCTGATCGATCTCGGCTTGCAAGAACGGGTGCAGCTGGTGCCGCAGTACGTGAGTTTTGCACAGATGGCCGGCTACTTTACCGCGGCTCGGATGTTGGTCCTGCCGTATGAGAACGGCTGGAACAGCGGGGTCCTGGCTTCCGCCTTCGGATTTGGAAAGCCCGTGATTGCCACGCGGGTGGGCGGGTTCGATGAGGTCGTAAGCGATGAATCGACCGGGTTGCTCGTCCCTCCGAAGGATCCGGTTGTACTGGCGCAGGCCATCGTCCGACTGTTGCGCGATGATGCGCTGTACGCGCGCATGGTCACGAATGTTCGACAGGCAGCAGCGGAGATTTCGTGGGAGACGATTGCGCGGATCACCGAGGCCCGGTATGCGGACGTAATAGGGATCGGAGCGGATTGTGCAGTATCGCAAGCTCGGTAACACCGGCCTCACGCCCTCGGTGCTGGGATTTGGGTGCTCGATGATCGCCTCGTTGGCGACACGTTATTCGCGCGCCGAAGTGGAGGCGTGTCTTCGCGAGGCCAGGGACGCGGGTATCACGTTTTTCGATACGGCTGACGTCTATGGTCAGGGTGATAGTGAGCGCCTGCTCGGGAAGCTGTTTCGGAGCCGGGGCGAAGGAATGATTCTCTGCACCAAGGCGGGTTTAACGGTCGGTCCGATGGAACGCGTGGTTCGACTGGTAAAGCCGGCTGCCAATTTGCTACTGCGGCGCTGGCGGGCCGCACAAGTCGCCACCACGCAAGCACGTCGCCGGCAGGAGCAGCAATGTTTTGCTCCGGACTATCTTTCCGGACGAATAGAGGGGAGTTTGCGTCGCCTCACTGTGGATCGGATCGATCTCTTTTTGCTGCACAACCCCCCGGTTGATATGCCACTGCGGGATGCGGTGTTCGAACTGCTCACCCGCTGTAAGGCCCAGGGCAAGCTGCGGCAGATCGGCGTATCCTGTCGGACGTTGGACGATGCCTATGGATGGCTCGGACAGCCGGAGGTCGCCTGTGTGCAGATTCCCCTTGATGGCACCTGCATTGACTCAGCCCGTCCACTATTAGAACGCGCGCGAGCCCAGCAAGTGGGCGTCATTGCGCGGGAGGTGTTTGCACACGAGGCTTTGGTCAGGGGGTCCGTATCCGAGGCCTTGCGGCCGCTCGTACAACACCCAGAAATCGGCGTCGTGCTCGCAGGAATGAGTTGCCGGCGGCATGTGCAGGAGAATATACGCGCGCTCGACGTCGCGATGAGGTGTGGTCATGTTGCTTGATGCACGATCGATCCCGGACGGACAGACCCTCACAGCTGACCTGTGTATTGTGGGCGCGGGTGCCGCCGGTATCACGTTGGCAATGGAGTTGCTGGCGACCGGTCTGAACGTTATTTTACTGGAAGCGGGTGGGAAGACGCGAGCAGGAGACAGCCAGGCTCTCTATCAGGGCGCTCTCAACGATCCGGTCCGTCATCTGCCCCTGGATCAGGCTCGTTATCGCCAACTGGGAGGTACGACATCGCTGTGGGGAGGCCGCTGCATTCCGTTCGATTCTCTCGACTTCGATCAGCGGGAGTGGGTTGCCCACAGCGGCTGGCCGTTCCGGCAAAAAGCCATGGAAGACTTTTACCGGCGTGCCCACACCTACTGTGAGTGCGGCGGTTACGACTACCGAGTATCCTCGGCGCTTCCTGGTGCGCCACCTTCTATGCTGCCCGGTTTCGAGGATGGAGATGTGAGTACGTCGGGCATCGAACGGTGGAGTCCCCCGACACAGTTCGGGAAGGTCTACCGTCCGATTCTCGCGCGTGCAGAGAACGTACGTGTGCTGCTGCATGCTCCTGCGGTTGAGTTGCAGGCCTCACCGGACGGCAAGCGGATTGACTCGGTCGACGTGGCGACCTTCAGCGGCCGTCGCTTCACCGTACGCGCACGCACCACTGTGCTTGCGGGTGGTGGGTTGGAAACCACGCGGTTGCTGCTGGCTTCGCGGCGCATACATCGAGAGGGAATCGGCAACCATTCGGACTGGTTGGGGCGCGGCTACATGTCGCACATTCATGGCGTGATTGCGAGTGCCACGCTCACCGCGGGTCAGGAAGTGATGTTCGGGTATGAAGCCGATCCGCAGGGCGTATTCTGTCGGCGACGCATTGGCTTCTCCGAGGAGGCCCAGCGTCGTCATCGCCTCTTGAACCTGTACATGTTGCTGGATCGGCCCTTGGTGGGGGATCCGGACCATGGTAACGCGGTACTTTCCGCGGCGTTCCTGCTCAAACGTCTTTTGGGGGGGAGACAGCAGGAGCAATTGGGGAAGGGCAAGTACGCCCTCTATTGGAGGCATATCAAGAATATCCTGGCAGGATCACCCCATGCCTTGTCGGTGCTGCCAAAGTTCGGACGAAAGCGCCTGCTTCAGCGGCGGCGCATTCCTTCCTTGCTGATGCGATCCCGCTCGAATGCGTATTATCTGTATTTTCAGAGCGAACAGATACCACATCGAGACAACCGTGTGACGTTGGGTGACTCACGGGACGAATTCGGCACGCCGCGCTTGCGCCTGCATTTTGGAGTTACCGAGCAGGATCGAGAGAGTGTGCAACGAGCCCATGAGCTGCTTGATCAGGAATTGCGCCAACAGAATTGTGGTTACCTGACCTATTTGGGGAACGATGTGCCGCAGTTGATGCGGGACGTGAAGGCGGTGCTCGGTCACCACATCGGCACCACGCGTATGTCCGCAGACCCTTCCCAGGGAGTGGTGGACGAGCAGTGTCGCGTGCATGGCATGGCCAATTTGTTTGTCGCCAGCAGTTCAGTGTTTCCGACATCCAGCCATGCCAACCCGACATTGACCATCGTCGCTGTGGCCGTACGGCTCGCCGATCATCTCAAAGCATCACATTCTGTTGCCACGCAAGTCTGAGGAATTACTTCTGCGGGAAAGGGGATCACTATGTCTTGGAAAAATAAACGCGTACTTGTGACCGGGGGCGCCGGTCAAATCGGTTCTCATCTTGTGGCACGCCTTGTTGCCGCAGGCGCACAGGTGACTGTGGCGGACAATCTGTGGCGAGGGAAGAAATCGAATTTGCTCGGCGAGAACGGAGTGCCGGTAATCGATCTGGAAGGTCAATTCCTTGAACTCGATCTGTGCGACTATGGTAACTGTGAGCGGGCGACGGAAGGTCAGGATATTGTGTACCACCTCGCCGATGTGGTCGCCGGGATTAACTACGTGTTTGGTAACCAGTTCTCACTCTTCAACACAAATCTCATCATCGACTCCAACATGCTGCGGGCGGCCATTGCTAACAAGGTGTCTTCATATGTGTACGTGGGGACTGCGTGCAGCTACCCCGCGGAGCGTCAAAGCAAATTAAATCCGCCGCCCTTCAAGGAAGACGACGTGTATCCGGCCTCTCCGGAATCGTCCTATGGTTGGAGTAAGCTGATGGGGGAGATGGGGTGTGACCTGGCCCGCAAAGAGAAACTGCTGGATATCGGCATCCTTCGCTTCCACAACGTGTATGGGCCTCATTGTGAAATGTCTCCTGAAAAATCGCAGGTCATTCCCTCGCTGATCCGCAAGGCTATTCGTCATCCTGATGAAGAGTTTGTAGTGTGGGGATCAGGAAAGCAGCGCCGAGCGTTTGTGTTCGTGGAGGATATCGTCGATGCGCTCGTCTCTGTGGCCACACAGGGCATGAACCAGGGGGTCATTCAGATCGGCCCCGACTATAGTACTTCGATCAAGGAAATTGCCGAGCTGGTCTGCGGAATTTCCGGGAAGCAGATCACCATCCGCTTCGATATCAGCAAGCCGGAAGGCGACGTTGATCGCGCGGCGGATTGGAGTAAAGCGCGCGACATTCTCGGTTGGTCACCCAAGACCAGCATTCAAGAGGGGCTCGAACGCACGTATGCGTGGTGCGAACGGCAAGTCTTCCAAGGCATCGGGCGGGTGTGAGGTCGTGCGACATCTTCCCGACAGTCCGTCCGCAGATGGGTGTGTGACGATCCGGACCGAATGGATTGGACGTTCCAGGTTGTAACAAAAGAAGTGAGGCAAGATCGTGAAAAAGGCGTTAATCACCGGCATCAGCGGACAAGACGGGTCGTATCTCGCAGAGTTATTGTTGGCGAAAGGCTACGAGGTGCATGGCATTATCCGGCGCTCCAGTTCCTTTAATACTGGCCGGATCGATGCCATCTATCAAGACCCGCACGTTGCGGAACCGAGACTGCGCCTGGTCTATGGAGATCTTAATGACGCCAGCTCGCTGAACAAGATTCTGCGGACTATTCAGCCGGATGAGATCTACAACCTGGGCGCGCAGAGTCATGTACGCGTGAGTTTCGATGTGCCGGAATATACCGCCGAGGTGACGGCGCTGGGAACCGTCCGTCTCCTGGAAGCCATTCGCGAATCCGGTATCCAGCCTAAGTTTTATCAGGCGTCCTCCAGCGAGATGTTCGGCAAAGTGCAGGAAATTCCACAACGTGAAAGTACACCCTTTTATCCACGCAGTCCCTATGGGGCAGCCAAGGTCTACGCGCACTGGATTACAGTGAACTATCGCGAAGCCTACAACCTGTTCGCCTGTAGCGGCATCCTATTTAACCATGAGTCGCCTCGAAGAGGTGAAACGTTTGTCACCCGAAAAATCACGCGCGCCGCGGCTCGAATCAAGCTAGGGGTGCAGCAGGAGTTGTATCTCGGAAATCTCGACGCCAAGCGCGACTGGGGGTTTGCCGGTGACTATGTGCAAGCGATGTGGATGATGCTGCAAGCGGAACAGCCGGATGACTATGTCATTGCCACCGGTGAAACGCATACGGTGCGGGAATTTCTCGACCGCACCTTCAGCTATCTCGATCTGGATTGGAAGCAATACGTGAAGATCGATCCGCGCTATTACAGGCCTACCGAAGTGGATCTGTTGATCGGTGACGCCTCGAAGGCAAAACGAGTTCTGGGATGGGAGCCGAAAGTGTCTTTCGAGGACCTTATCGTGATGATGGTCGAGGGCGATCTTCGTACCGAACGGGGCATCCTCGACGGCACGAGGGGAGCACGCTGATCATGTCGTTTTGGACGAACAAGCGGGTTGTCGTGACCGGTGGGGCCGGGTTTTTAGGGGCAGTGGTGGTCGCTCAGCTTCATCAGCTCGGCTGCCGGAACATCGTCATCCCGCGGAGCCGTGACTATGACCTTGTAGACATGGACGCCGTCAAGCGGTTGTATGCGGATACAGCCCCCGATGTGGTGTTGCACCTCGCGGCTCGTGTGGGTGGGATCGGGGCGAATCAAACCCACGCCGGTCAGTTTTTTTACGACAACCTGATGATGGGAACTCAGCTGATGGAAGTGGGCCGCAGGCAAGGGTTGGAGAAGTTCGTGGCAGTAGGCACCATCTGTTCCTATCCGAAGTACACACCGGTGCCGTTTCGCGAAGAGGATCTCTGGGCCGGGTATCCCGAAGAGACCAACGCGCCTTACGGCTTGGCGAAGAAGATGATGCTGGTCCAGGCACAGGCGTATCGGCAGCAATATGGCTTCAATGCCGTCGTCCTGTTTCCGGTGAATCTGTATGGTCCCGGGGACAATTTCGACATCCACACCTCACACGTCATTCCCGCGTTGATCAGGAAATGCGTGGAGGCGAAGGAGCGAGGTGATGGCCGGGTGGTGTTGTGGGGCGACGGTTCACCGTCCCGCGAGTTTCTGTACGTGGATGACGCGGCACGCGCTATTGTACTCGCCGCGGAGCACTATAATGGGAACGAGCCGGTCAATCTGGGCACCGGGGCTGAGATTACGATTGAGGCTCTGGCGCATCTGATCGCGGATGCCGTGGGGTTTACGGGTGAGATCGTCTGGGATACGACGAAGCCAAACGGGCAGCCGCGCCGCTGTTTGGAAGTGAGTCGCGCCAAACAGTTGTTCGGGTTCGAATCGACTACGGTCTTTACCGACGGTATTCAGAAGACCGTTTCGTGGTTTCAGGCGAATCGAGAACAGATCCGAGAGGTGGTGTTTTGACCATACATGAGTTGCATCCATGCTAAGCGGGTTCAGCTGCTTAGCATGGATGCTCTTACCGGTTTGTGTCGTGAAACCGTAGGACCGAGCCCGCTTGCCGCCGGTCAGCCGTATCTGCGATTGACCGGACACGGTCATGAATCTCGCCGGCTAATTGACGCAGTTCGGATGCAATTTCCCATCAGACAGATACACACAAGAGTGAAACATCGCCGGGTTTGCGGTGATCGCATTTTTCAGCGCCGTACCCTGCTGTGTTCCTGGGCGGATTAGGCAGTCGAAAGGGAAGACCCCGGGGATCATCCACGACGGATGTGCTGACCACATCGCAAAACCGTGGACTTGCGGGTACCCTGAGACGATGTACGGCAGCCCTGCGGCAATTTTCTGTGCCGCCCAGCTCGAATTCTGCTGCATTCCGTCCGCAAAGCCCAATTCCATGAAGAACACCGGTTTGGTAGGTGCCACCGTCTTCACCTCCTGCATGACCTTGTCCAGCGCTGCGAAATGATTTTCGATGGGAATGACGTAGTCTTGCGTGAGTCCCGGCCAGTCCTTGGCATAGTAGTCAATCATGTAGAAGTTCAAGCTGATCCAGTCCACGTATTGATCGCCGGGATAATAGTTCGCAAAGGCATGGCAACTTTGTAACAGTTGTCTTGCATATGCTTTGTCTATGCTTGCGGGAAGTTCATTGACATCGTATTCAATCTGATTCACTTGATTCACCGACCATCCCATCGTGTCGAACGTGAGAAATTTCAGACCTTCCCGACGGACGAAGAAATCATAGTAGTACCGCTGTGCGGCCTTCAGACGTTCAGTCCCATCGCACACTTGCGGACTTCCGATATCGCTGTAGAGTGAAGCATACGGAAGCGAGGATGGATTGAACTCAGAAAGCCCGCGTTTGTTTTCGATGGCCCAGCGCAGCGATTGATCGCCAGCCGGTCCGAATCCGCCAAAGTAGTCGGCTCCGACACCATTCGGTTCGCGCCCGGCAATAAAGAATACCGGCTTGCCATATTGCCTCAGCTCGGCAGCAAACCTCCGGAGTTCCACGTCATAAACGCCGTTGAGCAGTTTGTCGACCGTGAATCCCTGCGGTGCTTCCGATTCACCGGGGGCCGGGTGTGTATTGTAGGCTTGGACTACGATCACTTTCCCTTCCTGCCATGCCAGGTTGGCTGCTTGGACATCTAGATGGGGTTGGCCTGCCGCGTCGTATCCATTGCCCCAAGAGCCTCGATATTTCGACCAGAGCGCAGTTTTCCGTCCACTTGCCAATTCAAAGGTCGCAATATCATTCTGGACCCATTCGTATTGGCCCATGTAGAGGCCGCCGACTGGGGGAGGAACGATCTTCAGTATCGAATAGTCACGTGCAGGTGTGGTTTGCGTCGTCGGCGGTGTGACGGTTTGTGTTTGCATCTGGCGTTTTCGAAATAAGCGCGTTTGGGCTTCCGCCGGTGTGGACGAGTCGATTGAGACCCAGATGCTTGCAATAAAACTGAGAGCGAGGATTGTTGCAAAATGTGTTTTCACGATAAGCCCTCCGAGTATCTAATCCCGATACTCAGCAAGGGTCGTACCATGTTGGGAAGTGAATCCAAGCTCAAAAATCCAGGGAAACGGGGGTTACGTACGGTCATACACTCTGCAGCCAGGCACATTCTTGAACAGAATGCGGGAGGGACCATTCAGTTCAGTAGACATTCGCAGGGATGCTTGTTTAGAGAGGCAGGGGTGGTTCTTTACGATTTCCCAGGCTCTGTTCCCGGAATACATTCCGTCGGCATGAGCTCGCCGCCGTGGAAATGGGAGAGCTGTTTCCATTTCTGCAGCACGGCCTTGTCGTCGAACGTGAGGAGATATTCTTCACACCAGATGCCGGGCGGCGTCAGTCGGTTGCCGGACTGCTGTTCGCGGAGTTCATAGACCCACACCGTCTCTCCTTCTTCGCTCTTGCGAACCGCTTTGGGAGCGCCCAGTTCCTGCCTCACCTCTGTTTGTGTCGCCCGCCCTTTGGCCGAATTCAGATAGGCCGCTTCTCTATTTTGAAAATGACTGCATGCGGTGATCCCCATAGACATGGTCACAAGGCCGAGTGTCCAGGTGAGTTTTATCATGTTGCCTCCCGATTCGACGGTGATCCGGTCTGCGCGGTCTACGGTGCCATGCGGGATTGTACATCGATAGAACGGATCCGTCTCCTCCACGGTAGATACGTATCATGCGTTGATGCTGTACTTGCTGGAGCCTTGTACCCGGCCTAGGACGCGAATCAGGGAGAACGGCGCTGGAATCAGTTGCCGCCTTGCGAACTGTGACGGTGTGGCGGTGGGGAACGGCGCGAGCGGGCACACCCCGAGTGTGAAATCAGATCATGGATCGAAAAGATGGAAGGAAAGAGCGGGGAGATCAGACCGCTTTTTTAACCAGACCCGACCGCAGGCAGCGTGTGCACACGCGGATGCGCAGAGCCGACCCGTTCACGAGTGCCTTCACGCGTTGCAGGTTGGGATTGAAGACGCGCTTCGTCTTGTTGTTTGCGTGGCTGACGTTGTTACCGGTCTGATGTTTTTTCCCACAGAGATCACAG
>WBZN01000592.1_pt1 | contig 26573 bp, 24 predicted proteins | sample 5204281 | NCBI WGS metagenome assembly WBZN01 (sample SAMN12344347, study PRJNA552823) | activated sludge metagenome | biome: Activated sludge suspended growth; feature: Nitrification reactor; material: Wastewater; isolation source: activated sludge from nitrification reactor of wastewater... | reverse complement strand
TCATGGCAAGGGTGGTCATCATCGGTGCATCCATCGGCGGGTTGCCGGCAGCCTATGAAGCCCGGGAGTTATTAGCGAAAAAACACAAGGTGACGGTGATCTCCAATGTGGACTCGTTCCACTTCGTACCGTCCAATCCCTGGGTGGCGGTCGGCTGGCGAACGAGGAAAGACATCAGTTTCGCCCTGGGTCCGGTGCTGGAGAAGAAAGGCGTGGAATACATTCATGCCATGGCCGAGCGGATTGAGCCTGAACAGAATCGAGTCATCACCTCAAAGGGCGAAGTCCCCTATGATTACCTGATTATCGCCACCGGGCCGAAGCTGAATTTCGGCGCGGTGCCCGGGCTCGGGCCGAGCGGATACACGCAGTCGGTCTGCAATGTGGATCATGCCGAACAGGCCTGGGGCACCTACCAGGCGTTCCTGAAAGATCCCGGTCCTATCGTGGTAGGGGCGGCACAAGGCGCCTCTTGTTTCGGACCGGCCTACGAAATGGCGTTCATTCTGGATGCCGATCTTCGCAAGAAAAAGCTCCGCAAGAAGGTGCCGATCTATTTTGTGACGCCCGAACCGTATATCGGCCATATGGGGCTCGCAGGCGTGGGCGCCTCCCGCCGTTTGATGGAAGATGAGTTTGCCGATCATTCGATGAAGCCCATCTGCAATACGGCGATCAAAGAAGTGCAGCCGGGCAAACTCTTGCTCGACGGCGGGCAGGAGATTCCGTTTCGTTACTCGATGATCATTCCGCCGTTTGCCGGCGTGGATGCCGTGGCCGGGACGCCGGGGCTCTGCAATCCCAAAGGGTTTGTGAATATCGATGCGTATCAGGCCAATCCGAAGTATAAAAATATCTATTCGGTCGGCGTCTGCGTGGCCATTCCGCCGGTGGAGCAGACTTCGATTCCGACCGGTGCGCCAAAGACCGGGTACATGATCGAATCGATGGTGTCGGCGGCGGTGCACAACATCAAGGCCGATATCGACAACGATTCGAAACGCGAGACCGCGACCTGGAATGCGATCTGTCTCGCCGATATGGGGGACACGGGTGTGGCGTTTGTGGCGTTGCCGCAAATGGCGCCGCGGAATGTCACCTGGGCGAAGAAGGGCAAGTGGGTGCACCTTGCCAAAATTGCGCTGGAGAAGTATTTCTTGCGCAAGATGAAAAAGGGCGTGAGCGAGCCCTACTATGAGAAAGTAATTTTGAAGGCCATGGGGATTGCCAAGTTGGAAGGACCGGCCTAAACGATATGGGGACGGGGCATCGCGTGGCGACGATCGAGAAGGAACCGGCATGATCGACCAGGCGTTGCGTTCCCTGCTGGCGGGCGTCCCCATCGGTTTGCAACTGGGCGCGACGGGGACGGGTGGCGCGATTCTGGGCCTCCCCCTCATGGTCTACCTCGCGGGGATTCCCATGCAGCAGGCGGCGGCGATGTCGTTGATCATCGTGGCAACCTCGTCGCTGCTGGGCGCGTGGGAATATGGACGGCAGGGACAGGTCAAGGCCAAAGCCGCCCTGGCGTTCAGTTGGACCGGCGCGATCGGTTCGTGGGCGGGCGCGTTCGGGCATCGCCTGGTTCGTGAGGAAGTCCTGCTGGTGCTGTTCGGGCTCCTGCTGCTGCTGGTCAGAGGGGCGATGACTCGCCATCGCCGGATGCCGTCCGGCCCTGACGGGGAAGAAAGTTGTGCGACCCGCTTTCCCCGAACCTGTTGGCTGAAGGTCGGCGGCATCGGACTGGCGGTGGGAACCATGAACGGTTTGTTCGGAGTCGGTGGCGGATTCATGGTTGTCCCGGCTCTGATCCTCATCCTCGGGTTCCCGACCAGGCTGGCGATCGGGACCTCTCTGAGCATCATCGCCTGTATCTCTATCGGCGGGGTGGTCGGCCATCTCCAATTCGGGCGGATCAACTGGCTGTTGACGGCGTGGGTGCTGGTTGGGAGTCTGGCAGGGATGTTACTCGGGGTGCGGGTCGGCACCTGGCTTTCTCCGACCACGATGGGTCGCATCACCGCCTTCATCACGGTTTCGATCGCGGTCAGCATGATCGTGGTGAATCTGATGAAGTTATGGGGGCCGCAAATATGAACTTTGTTGACGGGAGGCTCGTTCTGTCGGACGCTCGGGAACAGGCTCCTGCGGGATGGGCTCTGTTCCGCTCGCCAGATTGACGGGGATGTGTTCCCCATTCCATGCTCCTGTGGGCCACACGAATCGATGATGCGGTACCCGCATTCCCTCCTGCCCAACCTATGCCGCGCCGCCCTGTGGGGCGTGCTGGCAAGTCTGATGTGGGGGCCGGATCGGCCGGCGCAAGCCGAATGGTCGGCCGTCGCCGAGCAGAAGACGAGCTATACCTCCGATGCCTTTCAGTTTTCTGCCGCGCGCAGGCTCCGCCTGACGGAAGATCCTTCGCAACCGACGGTGGTGTCAGACGACAAGCCGGAGGATGTGATTTGGGAGCCGGCGCTGGAGGTGGTGCACTCGACGCCTACGGCCCAGGGGAAGAATGAACTCTCTGTGAAGGCCCAGGGGGCGATCTACACCAACAACCCGATCTTCAACCATGCCGACTACCGTATTCAGGACCGATTTTCGCTCGACCGCTCCACGTCGGTTCTGGTTCGCTATCGGTATGTGCCGAATCTCTTCCTGGGACCCAATTTTGAGCGGCGCACCGGCACCCGCTCGATTCAGGAGGAGCGGGTCAGCTCGCACCATTGGCGCGCCGAAATCGAACGCCGATTGACGGACAGCGTCACAGGCACGCTGATTACCCGGTATGGGCTCAGGCGGTACAACGACTCATTTGCGGAACGGAATACGAATTTTTTTACCCTGGGCCCCCGCGTCGACTACCGTGCCATGGAGTGGCTCACATTGACGCTGACCTATCTCTATGAACGGGGGCTGGCCGACGGTCACAAGGACACGCAGTTTGCGGACGACGTGTCCTACTACCTCCATATGGTGTCGGCCGGTACGGAGTTTCGGCTCAATCGGCAATGGGATCTCGGGTTCACCTATATTCACCGGCGAAAAACATTTACCAGCGGCCTCGCCGGCGACACACACGCGGGCCGGTTCGATGCCACGCACCAGGGCATCGCGGAGCTGCGGTATCACATGTCGGCGGCCGCGACGGTGATGCTGTCTTTTCAATACGGCAAACGTACCTCGACGAATGCCCTCCGCGACTTTCAGGACTCGATTGTTTCCATCGGCGGGCAATATCGCTTCTGATCGTTCGCGTGCGGGACGGCGGGGCTCAAGTTGCTGCCGGAGTGAAACGAGAGAGTGTGTGCCGGAGACGAGGGAAGTCCTTGATTCATGGCGGACTTCTACTTTTGTCGAATCCTTTTTCCCCCTGCTCACTCATATAGTGTAAGAAAGGGGGTGCGGCACATGAGACTCAATGAATGGCTTCGTTTGATCGCCGGGGTGTTTGTCCTGGGCGCGGTCGTGCTGGGCGCCACAGTACATCCCTACTATAATTACTTCGCCGCGTTCGTCGCGGCCAATCTGATCCAGTCGTCATTCAGCGGCTGGTGCCCGATGATGGCGCTCTTGCGGAGGCTGGGTGTTCAGGAATAATGACGCATCTGTGACGGCGGGATGGCTTGTGGTCGCTCTCCTGCTCGCGGCAGGCTGCGGGCAGTCTGAGCCGCCGCCCCGGAGCGGAGAGGCTCCGTCGGTGACGGCCGTTCAGCCCGCCCTCCAGCTGGCAATGATCGAGGTGAAGACCAGCCAGGTCCCGGTGACGGTCGAAGTGACCGGGCAGGTGACGGCGGTCTATCAAGCCACGTTGGCCAGCCGCATACAGGGCACCATCGACAATCTGCTCGTCCGCGAAGGCAGCGTCGTGCGCAAGGGGCAGACCCTGATGGTGCTCGACAATCGTGACTTGCAGGCCGAGTTATCCCGGGTGACGGCGGAGCTCGACAATGCCAAAGCGCACCAGACCCGGATGGAAGACCTCTACCGGAAGGATGCGGTGTCTAAGCAGGAGCTGGAGAATGCCACGCGCGGGCTGCGGGTGGCCGAAGCCGCTCGCAAGGCTGTCCTGGCGCAGCTGAGCTACACGATCGTAAAAGCGCCGTTCGATGGTGTGATCACGGAGAAGAAGGTTGAGATCGGGGAACTGGCCTCCCCCGGGCAGCCGCTGCTCAAGATGGAAGATCCCGAACAACTCCGGCTGGAAGCGACCGTGGCCGAAAGCGATGTGCGGGTGGTGTCGGTCGGGTCGCCGGTCCCGGTCGTGATCGATGCGTTGGGTACCGATCCCCTCAAGGGGAAGGTGTCGCAGATTCTTCCTGCCGGCGACCCGCAAACCCATACCTTCACGATGAAGGTGGATCTTCCCAGGACGGGCGGGCTCAAGTCGGGAATGTTCGGTCGGCTCCGCCTGGAGAAAGGGATGAGCACGACGCTGCTCCTGCCGAAGTCCGCCTTCATCGAGCGGGGTGAGCTGGCCAGCCTGTTCGTGGTCGGAAGCGACCGGGTGGCTCGTCTCCGATGGGTCAAGATCGGCCGTACGCTGGAGCAGGGGGTTGAAGTCCTCTCCGGTGTAGACGCCGGTGAGCGAGTCATCGTGGACGGGGCCAAGGGCAGGGACGGCGCCTTGGTGCAGGATATGACGGCCGTGGCATCGCCGCCTCAGGCGCCATGAAGCGCCAAGCGTGAAGGGAGCCTATGGCTGATGGCGTATAGCTGATAGCACGAGACAAGATATGAGGAATGGTCTTCTCCATTGCTGTCCGCCCTCTTAGCCATACGCTATAAGCCATATGCTATCAGCTCCCCAACATTCCCCGGCTCCCCTCGGTGTCAGCGGCCGCCTCGCGGCGCTGTTTGTCGGCAGCAAACTCACCCCATTGATCATCATCGCCAGCCTCCTGCTCGGGCTGTTTGCCATTGTCCTAACCCCGCGCGAAGAAGAGCCGCAGATCGTGGTGCCTATGGCCGACGTCTGGCTGTCGTTTCCCGGGGCCTCCGCCAAGGTGGTCGAAGAGCAACTCACCAAGCCCATCGAGCGCAAGCTGTCTGAAATCAAGACCGTTGAATATGTCTACTCCATCTCCCGTCCCGGCGGGGCGTTGATCATTGTCCGGTTTTATGTCGGCGAGCCGATGGAGCAGAGTCTGGTGGACCTCTACGACAAGTTGATGTCGAACCAGGACCTGCTGCCGCCCGGCGCCCAGCCGTTTCAAGTCAAACCGAGGGATGTCAACGATGTGCCGATCGTCACCCTGACCCTGTCCAGTGAACGGTATACGGATTTTCAGTTGCGGCAACTGGGCGATCAGGTCCTGGAAGATGCGAAGAAGGTCCCCGGCACTGCCGCTGGTTTTGTGGTGGGCGGTCGCGGCCGCGAGTTGCGTGTGCAGATCGATCCGTCACGCCTGAAGGCCTATGGCCTGACGCCGTTGCGGGTGGCCGGCGTGATCCAGGGCGAAAACCTCGCGTTGCCCACCGGCCGGTTCGAAAGCCGGAATGAAAGTTTTCTGGTGGAGACCGGCCGCTTCATCCGCTCGAAAGAGGACCTGGAGGGGGTGGTCGTCGGCGTCAACGAACAACGGCCGGTGTACCTTCGCCAGGTGGCCGAGGTGACCGATGGCCCGACCGAAGCGACCAGTTATGTGTGGCATGGCGAGGGGCCGGGGGAAGATCGCTCGTCGCTCGTGAAGCGTGAATCGCAGGAGGGATTGCGAGAGACGCGTCACGAGGAACGTACCTCGCCGGAATCCCCGGCGGTCACCGTGGCGATTGCTAAACAGGCCGGCACCAACGCCGTGACGATTGCGCAGGGCGTCATTCGAAAAGTGGAGGAACTCAAAGGAACCCTGATTCCCGACGATGTGCGGGTGACGGTCACGCGCGATTACGGAGACACCGCCGATGAAAAGGCCAACGAGCTGCTCTGGCATCTCCTGATCGCAGTGGTCGCCGTCGTGGTGTTTCTCGGACTGACATTGGGGCTGCGCCCCGCATTGGTGGTCTCCATAGCCATTCCGCTCACGCTCGCCCTGACCCTGTTCATTTCCATGCTTATCGGCTACAGCATCAACCGCGTCACGCTGTTTGCGTTGATCTTTTCCATCGGCATACTCGTGGATGACGCCATCGTGGTGGTGGAGAACACCTACCGGCATCTCACGCTGCGGATTCGCCCGCACCGCGAGGCCTCGCTGTTTGCCGTCGACGAGGTCGGCAACCCGACGATTCTTGCCACCCTGACGGTCATTGCCGCGCTCCTGCCCATGGCGTTTGTTTCGGGCTTGATGGGTCCCTACATGCGGCCTATTCCAGTGAATGCGTCGATTGCCATGTTCGTGTCTCTGCTCGTCGCGTTCATTGTCATTCCCTGGTTCTGCCAGACCTGTTACCGGCCCGGTGTGCACATGGCCGGGGTCGATCACGAATCGTTCGAGGGCAGCCGCAGTTATCGCCTGTATCAACGGCTCCTGGCTCCGGTGTTGTCGCATCCGCTCATCGCCTATCTTGTGCTGGCGGTCATTGCGCTGTTGCTGGTCGGGTCGATTGCGCTGTTCTATACCCGGGCGGTGGTGGTGAAGATGCTGCCGTTCGACAACAAGAGCGAGCTCCAGCTGGTGATCGATATGCCGGAGGGCACGACGCTGGAGGAAACGGCCCGGGTGACAAAGGCCCTGACGCAGTACGTGCGCACGATTCCGGAGACCCGCGATTACCAGGCCTATGTCGGCACGGCCTCGCCGTTCAATTTCAACGGACTGGTGCGGCACTATTATCTGCGCGACCAGCCGTACGAGGCCGACATTCAAATCAATCTGGTCGCCAAAGAACGACGGAAGGCGCAAAGCCATGACATCGCGCAACGGATTCGTTCCGCGGTCCAGGACATCGGGCGGCCCTTCGGAGCAAATGTGAAAGTGCTGGAGGTGCCACCCGGCCCGCCGGTGCAATCTGTGCTGGTGGCGGAGATCTACGGGCCCGACTACGAGCGGCAGAGGGCGATCTCGCGGGAGGTCCGCGGGCTGTTCGAGACGACGGCCGGCGTCGTCGATGTCGATGATTACCTCGAAGCCGACCAGGTGAAGTATGTCTTCAGCGTGGATCGCGCGAAGGCGGCGCTGGCCGGGATTCCGTCGGAGGAAATCGTCCGGACGTTACGACTGGCATTGGAAGGCGCCGACGTAGGACTAGTGCACATTCCCAAAGAAAATCGGCCCGTGCAGGTGCGACTGCGCCTGCCGGTCATCGAACGGACCGGCCTGGAGCATCTCGGCGAGATTTCGTTGCGGACGACCGCCGGCCATATGGTGCCGCTGTCTGAGTTGATTCGCGTGGAACAGACCGTGCGGGATCCAGCCATCTATCACAAGAACCAGAAGCCGGTTGTCTATGTGATTGCGGATGTAGGAGGAGTGGGCCCCGACAAGGGGGAGAGCCCCATCTATGGTGTGATGGGCATCGGGAAGAAGCTGGAGCAACTGGTGTTGCCGGAAGGATATGCATTGACGCAGCACTACGCCGTGCAACCCTGGTCGGAACAGCGGTTTGCGATGAAGTGGGACGGCGAGTGGCATATCACCTATGAAACCTTTCGAGATATGGGCATCGCGTTTGCGGCGGCGCTGCTGTTGATCTATTTGCTGATCGTGGCGCAGTTCCAATCGTTTCTCACGCCGGTGGTCATCATGGCGCCCATTCCACTCACGCTCATCGGCATTCTTCCCGGCCATTGGCTCACCGGCTCTTATTTCACGGCCACGTCGATGATTGGGTTTATCGCCCTCGCCGGTATCATCGTGCGCAATTCGATTCTACTGGTCGATTTCATCCAACATCAGGAGGCGGAGGGGGTCTCGCTGTTGGAGGCCGTCATTCGCGCGGGCGCGATCCGGACCCGTCCCATTCTGTTGACGGCTGCGGCATTGATGGTCGGGGCGTTCGTGATTATTCTCGACCCGATTTTTCAAGGATTGGCCGTCTCGCTGTTGTTCGGCGTCGGCGCCTCGACGGTGCTGACGCTGGTGGTCATTCCCGTGCTCTACTACCTGTGGATCGGCGGCCCTCGAAATTCACCTGCCGGCCTGATACCGAAACCCGGGCACACCGAGCTGCCACAGCCGGTCGCGGGCAGCCAAGCGGGATGAGCCGGAGCTGATTCCGTCCCGCGGCTCTGCCGCCATCTGCCACAACCCCGCGAGAAAGCCTGTAGCGGACCTCCACGATTCGGCGCTACGCTGCTCCCCGATCGCTGCCGATCCGCCCGTTCCATCGGCCATGGGGCGGGCTTCAACGTCGACGCGATGGACGGTGTCATCTTTGCACATCGATACGCTATGGATAGGGATGCCGAAATGGTCTGTCTGCCTGCTCAATGTTGAAAGGAGGGTACTGTGAGGCGGTTATGGAGACTCTGCTTATTGGCGCAGGTGTGTTCTGTCTTCATCGTCCAGCCATGGACTCCCGGTTCGGCTGCCGAGCCGCCGCCCGGGCCCCCCGAGCTGCGATTGAGTTTGCACGAGGCGATTCAGGCCGCTATCGACAATAATGCGAATGTGCGGTTGCTGAAAGAGCGGATCGTGGCGGCCCAATCGGCGGCCAGCACCAGCCTGGGGGCGCTATTGCCCAACGTATCCGGGTTCATGAGCGGGAGCAATCAAACCGTCAATCTCGCGGCCTTTGGATTTCCACCGGACAGACTTTCCGGTTTGGGGCTGCAGCGACCCGTGACCGAACCGTTCGATGTCTACAACGCGCGGGCCAATCTCGTGCAGAACATATTCAGCCTGAGTCTGATTCAACGCTGGCGGGCGGCGAAAACCGGCGTCGATGTGGCTGGATTTGAGGCCGAAGTCACCAAGCGCGACGTGATGGCTACGGCAGGACTTCTGTATATGGAAGCCTCCAGGGCTGAAGCGGCGGTGAAGGCCAGGCTGGCGGATCTCGAACTCAGTCAGCAGCTGTTGAAGCTGGCGCAGGATCGAAAACAGGCGGGTGTCGCCACGGGGCTGGATGTGACACGTGAAGAAGTGCAGCTTGAGAATACACGCCAGCGACTCCTGGTGGCCCAGAACGATCACGAGAGCGCGAAGCTGAACCTCATCCGTGCGTTGGGTATCGATTTCAACGTCACCGTGACGTTGACCGACGAGCTCACCCTCGCCACCGTCGAATCTCAAACTCCCGAAACGGCCCTGTCGGTAGCCCGGGAGAATCGCGCCGAACTGAAGGCGCAACTCACGCGCCAAAAGCTGGCGTCGCTCAGTCTCAGTTCCGTGACCAGTGAGCGGATTCCTTCTCTGTCCTTGAACGGCGACTATGGGTGGATCGGGCTCAAGCCGGATGAAGCTTTGGCGACGCGATCCGTCGGGCTGATGCTATCGGTACCCATCTTCGACGGCGGACAACGGGAGGGACGGATTTCCGAAAGCCGGAGCCGTGTGCGGCAGGAACTGATCCGCATGAAAGACGTCTCGGATCAGGTGACACTTGAAGTTCGAAACGCCCTGCTCACGCTCGACTCATCCACGCAGCAAGTGGCGGTGGCCGAGAAAGGATTATCCCTGGCGATGAAGGAACTGACGTTTGCGCGGGACCGTTTCGCTGCCGGACTCGCGACCAATATTGAAATTACGAACGCCCAGACCTCGGTGGCGCGCGCGCGTGACAATCTGATCGAAGCGCTGTTCCGCTTCAATGCGTCTCGCATCAATCTTGCGCGGGCGAAGGGCGAAATCGAACAATTGTTCTGACTCCGCGCATGCCATCGCGCTCAACCATGCCGGACAGGTCGCCGGCTGGTTGAGTGTGCACCTTGTAGAGTCAAAGGAGGCGAACCATGGAAGTGGTCAATGCACGAGAGGCCGATCTCACTGAGAATCCCCATCAGGTCAAGGCGAGCCGGTTGTACGACACGGAGCATGCCCAGGTTGTTCATATCACGTTGGAACCGGGCGAATCGCTCAAGAAGCATGCTACGCCTGTCGATGTTTTCTTTTATGTCCTGGAAGGGAGAGGGATCATCGAGATTGGTGACGACACAAAAGAAGTCGGGCCGGACGTGCTCATCCCAAGCCCCGCTCGAATTCCGCACAGGTGGTCCAACCGGAGCGACAAGCCGTTTCGCGTGTTGGTCGTCAAGGTTCCGCGCCCGACCGAAGCCACGAAGTTGCTGTGAGAGACAAATTGGGTCAGTCGTGACAGGCGCGTGATGAATTGTGTGTCAGAGCGACGCCGGCGCTCTGGCAATTTGCCCGACGGTCTGGCATGCTTTTGCGCCGGATCGAAGCGCCGGGTTCCATGCCCGGGGGATCATTCTGCGCAGGCGAAGAAACCCGCTCGAGCAGGCTGCGGAAAAACTCCATGGGTACGCAGTACATTACGATTCACTCATGCGCTGTGTCGATTTGACAATCACCCGCAGGATGCGCAAAGAGGCCGTCCAGCAAGGCCACAGCAAGCGAAGCGGCGAATCGTACTCGCGCCGTACGGTGAGCCTCTGAGGTTCACGACGCGCTGAATAAAGCGCGTCACGTCTGTGAACGCCGCCGAGCCGGTGAGGCGGCAGTGTCTTGCGAGAACGCCGCTGGCGGACTGTTTCCGCATCCTGCTAGACGTCGTTCGGCAGAACCGTCCTCTTCGGGAGGCACTTGCGAGGGAACAGTCCTGAGATGCGTGGGTATATCCGAAAATGAGGGGAGTGCGAAGGTGTTGGTGGAACAGGTGATGAACCAGGAACGCGCGGATGAACGTCCGCAGTCGAATGCGGCCTTTCGCCGGTACGTTGAAATCGCACTGCTGGCGTTGGTCGGCGGCTGGGCCTATTTTGCCAATCTCCATCTGTCGTTATTGGAAGGCAGCGAAGGACTGTATGCCGGCATTGCGGGAGAAATGGGGCGCCGGCGTGAATTTTTCGACCTGACTTATCATGATGTGCCGTACTTCAATAAGCCGCCGCTGTTCTTTTGGCTGCTCAATCTCTCGACATCGATATGGGGCGACCACGAAATTGCCTTGCGCCTGCCCGGCTCGCTGGCTGCCGTGGGCACCATCATCCTGACCTATGTGCTTGGAGTCAGGCTGGTGTCTCCGGCGGCCGGATTCTGGGCGGCGCTGGTGGTCGCCACCAGCCATGTGTTCCTCTGGTACGGGCGCCGTGTGCTGTTCGATTCGACCCTCACGTTTCTGGTCACACTCGCCCTCTTCGCGTGGATTCATGTGCAATTGTTGGGGCGAAGCTCACGCTGGTATCTGCTCGCCTTCATCAGCATGGCTCTTGGTGCGATGTTAAAGGAGATGCACGGGTTCTTTCTGCCGTTGCTGGTGATGGCGCTGTATGCCGCCATCCAGCGCGATGCTCGGATGCTGAAGGACGGCTATTTCTGGGCCGGCCTGGCTTTGGCTGTCGCGCTGATGGCGGGATATGCGCAGATGCTCGGACCCGGGTACCAGCACCATTTTCGAATCGGCAAAGCCATCGAGTCGACCTGGAATACGGGATTCATCGGGAAACCCGGGCCGGCTACCGACGGGCATCCCCTCTATTGGTATCTGGGGATGATGTGGGCCGACTTTTTCCCCTGGTGCGCGGTGCTTCCGTCGGCCCTCCTGTTGCTCTGGGCTCAGCGACCGTTTCGTGCTCATCCCACGGAGCTGCTGCTGCTCGTCTGGGTGTTGGGTCTCTTTACGGCCTTCAGCCTGGCGACCCTCAAGCGTGAGCCCTATCTGACGACGGTCGTGCCCGGTATCGGTTTGATGATCGGATACTACTATCACCGGGTGTTCGCGTCCGCCGAGGCCTCTGCTTCGATCACGCCCCTGCTCCGCATGTTGCTGGGTGTGTTGGCCGTGACGTTCGCCGCCGGGATGTTCTTCGGCGTAGCCCCCCTTCGTCGCCGCTGGTTGGTGTCCACTGCCGTAGTGTCGCCGATGTTCATCGTGACGATCGTCTCATTGGCCGGTGCGCTGCTCTATGCCGTGGTCAGATCGCGCATACGGTTTGCGCTCACCATGGTCGGCGTCCTTGCGATCGCGTACATGATACTGGTGGTGAACTACGTGTTTCCCGCGATCGATCAGGCCGCATCGCCACGGAAGGCCGTGGAGGAAATCAAAACCCTGGCTCTGGGCACTCAGCCCGCCCTGTTTATGTACATCCCGGGGTGGCCGAAGAATGAAGATGCCCTGTATTATCTGAAGCGGGACAATGTGGTGCCGGATCTGCCGAGTCAGGATGCGGTGCGTGAAGCGGTGCGCAAACATGGGGCCATCCGGGTGGTGACTGAGGAGCAACATGCCGCTGCGCTGCAGGCGCAAGCAGGGTTGGTCGTTGGAACGCTGCAGGAGTTTCGGCAACCCGGTCGCAAACATCTATTCCTGCTTTCTGTGCAGGAACGGACCTCATCCCCGGTGCTGTGAGCGGGGCGGGCGACGGCTGTTCCATACGAAGAGTCGCTCTGTCCCATTCTGATTCATTGCACCTGTTGCATTCTGCCCCAGGGACAAGGAGCCTCGCTGTAGCAGTCCTCCCCGATTCTGCCCCGCCCGGTCAGACTCCCGTCTCTCCGTTTCCGGTCTTGCTGTAAACTTTCGGCTGCCTCTACGCCGGCGTGGAGTAGGGCTCCATCCTTGCACCTCTAATCCGGAGGGCACCGGTTTGGCGCGGGTATCTGCGCCTGATTCCGGATGAGGCTGCGCGGAGCCACTCTGTTGAACGAGGGAGAAGCATGCATCCGATTCATCCGATGGTCGTCCATTTTCCTATTGCATTGTTGTTGGCCAGCACACTGTTTGATGCGTTGGCGTTTCGATGGCGGAGCCAACAGTTTCGGGATACCAGCTTGTCTCTGCTGGTGCTCGGCATCCTGGCAGCCGGCGTGGCGGTGCTCACCGGGCACTTCGCCGAGGAGGCGGTGGAGCGCAGCGGCATCCCGAAACAGGCCATCGAAATTCATGAGGAGCTTGGCGGCTCCGTGTTCTGGGTATTTCTCGGCCTGCTCATGCTTCGGCTGGCCTCCTTTTGGGGTTGGATGCGCGAACAGCCGAGGCTGGTGCTGGCCATCGGCCTGAGCGGCGGGCTGTTGTTGTTGATTGCGAGTTATTTCGGCGGCGATCTGGTCTATCGATTCGGTGCCGGCGTCCTGCCACGATAAGCGCGGTTCCAGGGTCGGGTGTGCCTGCGGCACTTTCGGAGGGAACTCACATGACCACACGTATCATGATGGTGCTGCTCCTGTGTATGCTGCCTGCCACTGTCCAGGCCGATGAACCGTCGTCTCGCGCGCCGTGGAAGGAGCGGGCCGTGTTACGTGCGGGGCAGATTGTGCAGGGGGACTATTTCGCCTTCGGCCCGCATGTGGAAATTTCCGGCATCGTGAACGGCGATCTCTATGCCGCCGGTGGTGAGGTGTTGATCGATGGAGTGGTCAACGGCGATGTGATCGTGGCAGGAGCCAAAGTGATCCTGTCCGGCACCGTGGCTCAAGATGCCAGAATTGCCGGTGCGCAAGTGACGGTGAGTGGAACTATCGGGAGGAACGCCACTCTCGGTGGCGCGGATGTGCATCTGACCGAAACGGCAAAGGTGCGGGACAACCTCATCGCAGGCGGAGGCCATGTGCAACTGGCCGGGTCTGTCGGTCGAGATGTGAGAGTCGGTGCCTGGAACGCGACGCTGTCAAACCAGATTGAGCGAGATTTGATCGTGGCGGCGGGGTCGGTGCGTCTCACCTCGAAGGCCGCGGTCGGTGGCAGGCTGAAGTACTGGGGTGAAGCGGCTCCCTCAATCGACGAAGAGGCGACCGTTCGGGGTGCGATTATACAGCGGCCGTTGCCCGAAGGTTGGAGCATTGAACGGGCGCGCCAGGGGCTCGTCGGCATCCGGCTCACGGCTGCATTCATCGGATTTGTCTCGACGCTGATCCTGGGGTTGGTGCTTCTACGGGTCTACCCGGTGTTTGCCAGGCGGGTCACCGCGACCATCCGTGAACGTCCGACAGCCGCTCTCGGTTGGGGCACGGTCGCTCTGGTCGCTACGCCGGTGGTGGCGCTGAGTTTCGTTGTCACCTTGTTCGCGCTTCCGATCGGCCTGTTTCTGCTCGCCCTGTATGGCGCAACGGTTTACTTGGCGAGAGTGTATGCCATTACCTATGTGGGAGAAATCCTGATTCGTCGGCGGGAGGAGTCGTCGTCGCTTGCCTGGCCCTTTGCGGCGGGGCTGGTCCTGTATTCGGTGCTGTCGCTCATTCCGGTGGTCGGAGGGCTGTTGACGTTGATGACGGTGCTGTTCGGGCTGGGCGCGCTGCTGATGACGAAGAAGGAACTTATCGTGACGTTGCGGGAGCAGAATCAGGTGTAAGGCACGAGTCGAAGCGGCGAATGAATCGCGATCGACCAATGGTTAACCAGCAGCAGGCTGCTGTGAGCTTGGTAGAGGGCCGGACCCTCCGTTGTCGGGGAGCCTGGACCATGCCCGATGTAGCGCCGGTCGAACGTGCGCTCAGACGAATGGCTTGGCCGGCTCGAAGCGCGCTGGTCTTCGAGGCGAGCGGGATCGAGGCGTTCGACACCGGTGGTGCGGTCGTGTTGTATCGCGCCTTGATGGAAGCCAGGCGGCAGGGCTGCGAGGTCTCGATCCAAGGCCTGCGGCCGGATTATGCGCAACTGATGAGCCTGGTGTCGTCCCATTGGGCTGCGATGGTGGCTGAAGTCGCTCTGCGGCAGAACGGGAGTGAGCGGTTTCGGGCGTCGATCCGGAATCGTGTCGCCCAGGGTGCCGGGGCGCTGGAGTTTCTCGGGGAGAGTGCCACCGCGCTGGTGCGATTGGTGGCGTCGCCCCGTCGCATGCGTTGGCGCAGTTGCCTGAATAGCCTCCGGCTGGACGGAGTCCATGCGTTGCCGATCACCGGGCTGCTGACGTTTCTCATCGGCGTGGTGATTGCGTACCAGGGCGCCGAGCAGCTCCGGAAGTTCGGAACGAATATTTTTATCGTGGATCTGGTGGGCATCTCGCTGTTGCGGGAAATCGCCCCGCTGATTGCCGCGATTCTGATCGCCGGCCGGTCCGGGTCGGCCTATGCGGCGCAGATCGGCACGATGAAGGTGACCGAGGAGCTGGATGCGCTGCAAACCTTCGGCTTGTCGCCGATCGAGCTGTTGGTGTTGCCGCGCGTCCTGGCGTTGGTCGTGGCGCTGCCGCTCCTGACCGCCTATGCCGATGCGCTGGGTGTCTTCGGCGGCATGTTGATCGCGTCGAATCAGCTCAACGTGAGTTTCACCGCCTTTCTCTCGCGCTTCGAAGAGGCCGTGGCGTTGCGGCATATGCTCATCGGTCTCGGCAAGGCGCCGTTCTTCGCCGTCATCATCGCGCTGGTCGGCTGTTATCAGGGGTTCCAGATTCGCGGCGGGGTGGATGATGTGGGACGACATACGACGATTAGTGTGGTGCAAAGTATTTTTCTCGTCATTATCTTCGACGCGATTTGCAGTATCTTGCTCAACTGGTGGAATCTGTAGCTACGGGATGTTGAAAATGGCTCCCAGCTTCGTTCTCGCGTCGCGCAGAGCCTCAACGTACCGCAAGGGTACGCCTCGGCTCTTTGCTTGCTGCGGCCTCGCAGGAAACCATTTTGAACATCCCGTGGATCTGAAGGTTTGAGGACGCGTATGCACGAGTTGCCTCCCACGCTCGCAATATCAGAGCAGGTTGGCGTCCCCGTGATCGAGGTCAGCCATGTCTCGACGCGGTTCGGCACGGCGGTCGTGCATCGGGATGTGAGTCTGACGGTCGTGCGTGGCGAGGTGTTTGCCATTGCGGGCGGCAACGGTTGCGGAAAATCGACCTTGTTGCGGGAAATCATCGGATTGCTGGCTCCGACGACGGGGACGATTCGCCTGCTGGGCACAGACAGCCGTCGATTGACACAGTCGAACGGAAGCCCGCTACAGCGGCGGTTCGGTGTGATGTTCCAGCATGGCGCCCTGTTCAGTTCCATGACTCTGGCGGAAAACGTGGCGGTGCCGCTTCGTGAGCACACGCCGTTGAGCGCCGAAGCGATTCGGGATATCGTGGCACTCAAGATCGCCCTGGTCGGATTGCCTCCGGACAGCGCGATCAAATTTCCGAGTGAGCTCAGCGGCGGGATGAGGAGACGCGCGGCGCTGGCCCGTGCGATTGTCATGGATCCGGAGTTGCTGTTTCTCGACGAACCGACGGCTGGACTCGACCCGATGATTGCCGCCGGATTCGACGATCTGGTCCTGGAATTGAAACGGTTGTTAGGGCTGACCATCGTGATGGTCACGCACGATTTGGATTCATTGTGGCGCATTGCGGATCGGGTCGCGGTGCTGGGTGAAGGGCAGGTGCTCGGGTTGGGAACGATGGACGCGCTGGCCCGTTCGGACGATCCCGTCATCCGGAGCTATTTTCACGGTCCCCGCGGGCGTGCGGCCCATCTGAATCATTCCGGAACGGGACTACAGCGGGATTGAGAGGTGGCCGATGGAACCGAAGGTGAACTATATCCTGGTCGGCGCGTTCGTCGTCCTGCTGGGCGCCACGATCCTCGGTGCGATCTTCTGGTTGGGCAAAACCGATTATCGCGGGATCTACGATCGGTATTATGTCTATACGCGTGAATCCGTCGCCGGACTCAGCGTCGATTCGACCGTGAAGTATCGCGGGGTGGATGTCGGGCGGGTGAAACAAGTCATTCTCAACCCTGAGAATACCGAAGAGGTGCGGGTGACTCTGGACATCGTCGGCGGGACACCCGTCAAGACCGATACGCAGGCTGTGCTGGTCACGCAAGGGCTCACGGGATTGGTCACGCTCAATTTGACCGGTGGTTCCCGGGAGGCGCCTCTCCTGACGCCGATTGCCGGGCAAGACTATCCGGTCATCAAGAGCGTGCCCTCGTTATTCGGTCGTCTGGACGGGACGCTGGCGAAACTGTTGTCGGATCAAGGCCTGTCGACCCTCGTAGCCAATCTGAACGGGCTGGCCCAAAATGCTGCTTCTGCGCTGGATGAAGACAATCGTACGGTCTTGAGGCAGATCCTGAAAGATCTGTCGGCGGTCACAAAGGTGCTGGCGGAACGCAGCGGCCAGATGGACCGCGGAGTTCAGCAGGCGGTCCAGGCGGCCGATCAGTCGGCACGTGTGACGGAACAACTCAGCAAACAGCTCCCCGCGTTGGTGGAGCGTCTGAGCAGGAGCGCGGCAGGATTGCAGCAGATGACGGAAGACTTATCGCGGACAAGCCGCTCGGTCGGAGAGATGATCGGCGCCAGTCGGCCCGGCATCGAACAGTTTTCGCGGCAGACGCTGGCCGATACGGGGTTACTCGTCACCGAGCTCCGGCAACTGACCGCCACCTTGAATCGTGTGGCGCAGCAGGTCGAACGGCAACCGAATGTGCTGGTCCTGGGCCGATCCGCCCAGCCGAAAGGCCCGGGGGAATGAGAGGCGCCTGGTGGTAAGCCGACGAGCAATACCATGGGTCGGGGCGGTCATGATGTCATGCGCACTCGCCGCTTGCGTGTTGCCTCGATCCGCAGAAAATCCGGTCCATACGTTTCTGCTGACCATCGATGAGTCCGCCTGGAGGGCGGGCGCTCGCGCTGGGCAGCCGGAAGTCCACGGTGTGCTGGTCGTCGGGTTGCCGCAGGCGGAAGCCGGATTTGAGCAGCCGCGGATGGCGTACCTGCAACGGCCCTATGAAGTGAGCTATTACGCAACCAATGTATGGGTCGATGCCCCGGCCCGTATGTTGGCACCCTTGCTGGTTCGGTCGCTGGAAGCCACGGGGCTCTGGCGTGTGGTGGTGTCTATGCCCACGGTGGTCCGGGGCGACTACCGGCTGGACACCTCGGGGCTGGTATTGCAGCAAGAGTTCCTTCAGCAACCGAGCCAAACCCGATTACAGTTGCGCGCGCAACTGCTGGAGATGAAAGATCAACGCGTGCTGGGAGTCCGGAGTTTTGAGGTCCTCGAACCGGCTTCGAGTGATGATGCTTATGGAGGCGTCCAGGCGGCCAATCGCGCAGTGACCCGGGTGCTTGAGGCGCTGAACGGCTGGATTGCGTCTTGTCTGCGAGCAGCGGGGAAGGAGGCCTGTTGATCCTCCGCTCTGACGTGTTGTGCTGTGCAAGACAGCCTGCCGCGATGACAAGGTAGGGGGTATGCGCACCGCGTTGAAGATCGGGTTCAGCTTCGGGCTTACGTCCGGTGTGATTACCACGCTGGGGTTGATGGTGGGCCTGCATGCGGGCACCCATTCGAAGTCCGTGGTTCTGGGCGGGCTGCTCGCTATTGCGGTCGCCGATGCCATGTCCGATGCGTTGGGCATTCACATCGCGGAAGAATCCAAGAACCATGGGAACACGAATGAGATTTGGGAATCGACCCTGGCGACCTTCGCGGCGAAATTCGTGATCGCCGCGACCTTTGCGGTTCCGGTGTTGTTCATGCCGTTGGATCTGGCGGTGGCGGCCAGCCTCGTCTGGGGGTTGTCGCTGTTGGCGGTGCTCAGTTATGCGCTGGCGCGCGCGCAACGGGTTCCGCCCTGGAAAGTGATCGGGGAGCATGTCGTGATCGGACTCTGTGTGGTCGCGATCACGCACTATCTTGGAGATTGGGTTCGTGTGACGTTCGGGTAGCAGGATGCGGAAAAAGGCCGCCAGCGGCGTTCTCGCAAGACACTGCCGCCTCACCGGCTCGGCGGCGTTCACAGACGTGACGCGCTTTATTCAGCGCGTCGTGAACCTCAGAGGCTCACCGTACGGCACGAGTACGATTCCCTCTTCGCTCGCTGCGGTCTTGCTGGACAGCCATTTTGCGCATCCTGTGGGGATTCTGACGCCAACAGGGCACGTGCGTTGATCGCGACCTCTTAGGCCCAGCCTGAGTTTTCTGCTGCCTGTTAGAGGAGCAGGGAACGAAGGTCGGATACGGATTCATGAGGGAGATTCAGGGACAATGGAATTGAAGACGCAGTTGCCGAAAGTCGGCATCGGACGACGATGCGGAGCGATACAAGCTAATCTGGATGGGTACCGAAAACTGATGAGCGAGGAGGCCTATGAGGAGCTGAGAACGCTCGCGAAGGAACTTGAAGGCGTCAAAGTCTGTCATGTGAACTCGACGGCGGCCGGCGGGGGCGTGGCGGAACTGTTGGCGAGGTATGTGCCGATGCTGCAGGCGCTCGGTGTGCAGGCGGACTGGCGCTTGATCCATGGCGAACCGGATTTTTTTGCCATCACCAAGGCGTTCCATAACGCACTGCAAGGCGGGCATTACGGCTTGGGGAAAGCGGCGCAGGACCTGTACCTCACGGTCAATGAACGCAGCGCCAAGGCGCTCGGCAATGACTACGATGTGTATATCGTGCACGACCCGCAGCCGGCGGCTATTCGACATTTTGCCGGGCCCCGTGATGCCAAATGGATTTGGCGGTGCCACATCGATAGCTCGGCGCCTGATAAGGAGGTCAGTCAGTTTTTGCGTCCGTTGCTCGAAGAGTATGAGGCGGTCGTCTTCACCATGAGCCAGTTCGTGCTGCCCCAATTGGCGGCAAAGCGGGTGGCCTTCATCGCTCCGGCGATCGATCCCCTCGCCACGAAGAATATGGAATTGCCTGAAGACTTGTGTCGGCGCGCGATCGCGGACTCCGGGGTGGATCCGACGAGGCCGTTGCTGTTGCAGGTTTCGCGGTTCGATCCCTGGAAAGATCCGCTTGGGGTCGTCCGGGCCTATCGTCTGGTGAAAGAGGCCATTCCAACCGTTCAACTGGTACTCATCGGCGCGATGGCGGGCGACGATCCGGAGGGGTGGGAGATTCTGGATCGAGTCGAAGAAGAAGCCGCGAAGGATCCGGACCTGTTCGTGTTTACGAATCTCGCCGGGGTGGGGAGTATGGAGGTCAATGCGTTCCAGCGTGGCTGCGATGTGGTGATCCAGAAGTCCTTGCGGGAGGGATTCGGGTTGGTCGTGTCCGAAGCGTTATGGAAGGGGAAGCCGGTGGTTGCCGGGAACACCGGAGGCATTCCCATGCAATTTCCCGAGCCCTTTCAGAAGAATCTGGTCGACAGTGTGGAAGCCTGCGCGGAGCGGCTGCTCCATCTGCTGCAGCGGCCGGGCGAACGTGGAGAGTTCGGCCGGGCCGGGCGTGAACATGTGCGCCGGCATTTTCTCATGCCGCGGCTGGTGCGCGATGAGCTTCGGCTGATCAAGCAGGTGCTGGAGGCGTCATGACCCAGCAGAACAGCCACACCCTCGTGGCGTACTTTTCCATGGAGATCGGCCTGAATCCGTTGATGCCGACCTACTCGGGAGGACTGGGGGTTCTGGCCGGCGACACGATTCGTTCCGCGGCCGATCTGGGCGTGCCGATGGTCGGCGTCACGCTGCTCCATCGACGGGGCTATTTTTATCAGCGACTCGATCAGAAGGGGTGGCAGTCGGAGGAGCCGGTGGCCTGGGCGGTCAACGATTTCGCCGAACCGGTGGAGCCGCGAGTCTCCGTCGAAATCGAGGGCCGGGCCGTGCACGTGCGTGCCTGGCGGCATCACGTCACCGGCATGTCGGGCCATACCGTCCCGGTGTATCTGCTCGATACCGATCTGCCCGAAAACAGTCCGTGGGATCGGACCATTACGGATACGCTCTACGGAGGGGACTCGCATTACCGCTTGTGCCAGGAAATGGTCCTGGGGTTCGGCGGGTTTGCCCTCTTGCGCGCGTTAGGGTACGGAAATATCTTTCGCTACCACCTCAACGAAGGGCATGCGGCGCTGCTGGTGCTGGCGTTGATCGAGGCGGCCATCGGGACGGAACCGCGGAACGGGGAGGTGCCGCCGGAGGTGATCGAGCAGGTGCGGGAACAATGCGTCTTCACCACGCATACTCCGGTGCCGGCGGGTCACGACCAGTTTCCGGTGGAACTCGCGCATCGGGTGTTGGGGAGTCGGCGATGCGAGCTCGTGCAGACCTGCCAGCACCAGAGTGCCTTGAACATGACGTTGCTGGCCTTGCGGGGATCCCGATTCGTCAACGGGGTCGCCATGCGGCACGGCGAGGTCTCCCATTCGTTGTATCCCGGCTATCCGATTCATTCCATTACGAACGGTGTGCATGCCGTGACCTGGACCGCGCCTTCGTTTCAAAACCTCTTTGACCGTCATTTGCCAGACTGGCGTTATGATCAACTGTCGCTTCGATACGCCATCAGTATTCCCGGTGCGGAGATCTGGGCGGCCCACCGCGAAGCCAAGTTGACGTTGGTGGACGAAGTGAATCGCCAGACCAACGCGGGATTCGATCACGATGTCCTCACCATCGGCTTCGCGCGCCGTGCGACTGCGTATAAGCGGGGGACCCTGGTGTTTCACGATGTCGAACGGTTGCGGCGCCTGCTGAGAGAGGCGGGCCCGATTCAATTCGTCTTTGCGGGAAAGGCACACCCGCAGGATCAGGCGGGCAAAGACATGATCCATCGGATTCACAGCATGCGCGGGGAACTGCCGGTGGCCTATCTCGCCAACTACGACATGATGCTGGCACGTCTCCTCTGCGCCGGCGTGGATGTGTGGTTGAATACGCCGCTCCCGCCGATGGAGGCCTCCGGTACGAGCGGCATGAAGGCGGCGATGAACGGAGTTCCCAGTTTGAGTGTGTTGGACGGCTGGTGGGTCGAGGGGCATATCGAAGGGGTCACGGGCTGGTCGATCGGTGAGAAGATCGAGGCCTGTGGTTCGCCCGCGGAGGACATGGAGGCCTGCCATGCCCGGGCTCTGTACGACAAGCTGGAGCAGAGAGTCATGCCCTGTTTTTACAAGGACCGTGAGGGGTTCATCGAGATCATGAAGCATGCGATTGCCGTGAATGGGGCGTTCTTCAACACGCAGCGCATGGTAGGGCAGTATCTACGCAATGCGTATCGGCTAGTCGGGCAAGACGTCAATGGAGCGTAAGGTCATGACTCAGGAGCAAGATGGGTTGCGATCCGACTATGCGCATCTGCTGACGTTGTGGACGTCCGGCGTGCGGGACTATCACACGATGCTGTCGGATTATCTCACCGCCAATTCGATTTTTGTCGCGGTGATCGGGTTGCTGGTGTCGCGAGAATCGCTGGCGCTTCCCTTTACCCTCATCATTGTCTTGTTCAGCGTCATCGGAATCCTCATGAGTGTGCAGATGGCGATCGTGCTCGGGCGGTTCTCCGGACAAAATGCGCTCTGGGAGTGGCAGCTGCGGGGGATCGAGACCATGCCTGAGTGGCGGGAACGAAAGCCGGTGAGCAGTCTCTATCGACTCCGCGAACATCGCGAGACGATCGTCGAGGACACTAATGAACCACGCTCCTTCGAGCCCTCCTGGGCGTTCCGGCAACATCGTCAATGGTGGGCGCATCGCGCGATCAGCTTCCCCTGGTTCTTCGGTACGGTCTATGGGCTCTTTCTGCTCTGGGGACTGACCCAGGTCCTGCGTGCGAGCGCGTTGTCGTGGGGATGACAGGCCCTGCCTGTTTGATGATCTCTGCATCACCCTGAGCACCAGCCGTACGGATAGAGCGCGGCACCGGCAACAACGACCGTTACCGCCTGTTGTAGCCCCCCTTCCAATCGACTCGCCTTCCGGCGCGTGATGCCAGACGAATCTGAAATGCGGATGGAACCTCCATGAAGAAATATTCATGGAGGAATTCTTCATGCTCTGTTCATCATTGATTCATGTTCTGCGGCTACAGTGACATCGTGACGGGGCGAGGTGAGGAGGGCCCGTCTCGCAGATCATGAAAGGTGAACGAGATGAACAAACTGAACACCATCGTGCCGGTCACGCTGCTGCTGTTGTTGGTCATTGGCGCAATAGGACTCATGCTCTTCTGGGGCTTGTCTCTGCTGGATCCATCCTAGGAGTCTGTCAGAGTAATCATTCTGCTGCGGCACACGAGCTGTCGGCATCTGCGTCGGCCTCACTTGCGAGAAACCCCGGCAGCCCTCGGTCTCAATCGCCTCGCGACGGCATTTATGACGAGTCATGGCTAGTAAGGGGCTCGCGTGGCCGGTATCGAGCGGCCGAGGGAGAAGGGGTGACGACATGCTTGTGTTGTTGGCAGTGGGAGGGATTACCTGTGTTGTGTGGGGGACAATGCTGTGGCTGTCCTTCCTCGACGAAAAGCAGGTCGGATTACTGAGGAGGCCCGTGAAGCGCAGCCAGACGCTGTTCGAGACGGGCGAGGTTGAGCATCGGCCGACAGACATATCGTGAGGAAGAGGATGAAGCGCATGTCGTGTAGATCGGAATCGCATGCACCGGCACAGTGCGATCAGGTGAGGCGACCTCGTCGTGGCGGGGTGTATTGCCTCATGGCGCGAAGGGCCTCTGCTGCAAATGGCAACAGTGGAGCATTGGAATCGTGGCCCTCAGTCTTATACCTGCCCAGAAAATAAGCGAGAGACCAAGCGCACAAACGGGAGCGTCGCTGGCACTTGTCTTGCTCGTGAAGGGCGTTATCAGCCGTTGATCGTCGGCGTTCAGACTGCCACCACTCACGCGCGCCGCTCCTTGATCGACCTGCCGTCGCCGCTTGCCGGAGACCGGTCGCCTCCACGGGAACAGTCGCCCAACCGTTTCAGGAGAGCTACCATGACCAAGGCACTGATGACACGGATCCTTCTGGCGACCGATTTTTCTGATGGCGCAGCCTGTGCGCAGGACTATGCCGTCTATCTCGCCTCCCACTGGGGAGCCACGTTGGAGATCCTGCATGTGATCGAGGCCCCCCACCGGCTGAGTGCCGAGACGGAATCCCTTGTCGCGGTCATGCAGGCGCGGGCTGAGGCTGCCCGGCAGTTGGAGCAGGTGCGTGACGATCTGGCGCGGCGTGACGTTTCCGCCAAGGTGCGGCTGGTTCTGGGGAACCCGGCAGAGCACATTAGTTCGGCTGCGAAGAACCAGGGTGCGGAGCTTGTCGTGCTGGGTGTCCGGGGACGAACCAACTTGCTGTATGGGCTGATCGGCAGCACAGCGGAACGGGTGGTAACAGAAGGGCCCTGTCCGGTGCTCGCGGTACCAGGGCTCCATGAGGAAGCAGGCAAGCCCTCTGCGGCAAGAGGAGCGCCGTCGATCCGGCACATCCTGGCGCCGCTGGATTTTTCGAGCCCCTCGTTGGATGCCGTCGAATATGCCATTCAACTTGCCAATGGCCTCGGTGCCACCGTTACGTTGATGCATGTGTTAGAACCGGTCTGCTACGACTTGGATTGCGGCCTGGGCGTAGTCGAACAGGAGGCGGGAAAGCGAGACCATTGGAACAGGCAACTGGCGGAACTCCAGACCCTCGTGACCTCGTTCGGATTGGCAGCCGACGTCGAGATTTCAGGAGGCATTGCTTCCGATGCGATTCTCGCCTCTGCGTTGCGCTCCCGCTCCGATCTGATCGTGATGGGGACCCATGGCCGCCGCGGCGGCTCCGCGGAACGGTTCGGAAGCGTGGCGGAGGCGGTGTTGCGCCGGGCGACCTGTCCGGTCTTAACGGTCAAGACGCCGAAATTCTCCTCGGGCCACCGTCGGATCGTGCCGCAAGCGATGAGTGAGGCGGACATTAAGGGAGTAGAGCCATGAATCAGCGCGAAATCTATATCACCGAATTCGATTTAGCCCGATTGAGAGATGTCCTGCGGGCTCGTACCAGCGTCGGGGCGCGAGACCGGGATCATCTGGAGAGCTTGGAGAATGAGCTTGATCGCGCCCATGTCGTCGACCCATCCGCCATTCCGCATGATGTGGTCACGATGAATTCCCAAGTCCGGATCGAAGACGTCGAGACCGGCGCGGAAAATCTCTATACGCTGGTATTTCCTTCCGATGCCGGTATCCAGGAGAAGAAGCTGTCGATCCTTGCGCCGATCGGGACCGCTCTGTTGGGGGCCCGCGCGGGTGAGACGGTGGACTGGCCCGTGCCGGCGGGGGTGCGAACCGTGCGCATCAAGGAAGTCTTGTACCAACCGGAAGCCGCAGGGCATTATCACCTCTAGCAAGCTGCGGAAAAGGTCCGCCGGCGGCGTTCTCGACACCCGTGAAGCGTGAATCGTGAAACGTATCTCGCGAGCATGTCGAAACTGATTTTGCAACGAGAGACGAACGACGTTTCACGAACGACGGATGAGGACATGGCCGTTTGCGCAGCCTGCTAGGACCGGCGGTCATGAAGGTATCCGAATGAGGGGTGGGTGAGAAGGCCGGCGATCAACGATTGCCCGGTCGGGTGCGCCCCGAATATCTGGCCGTCCGATCGATCGCAGGGACGGTGATGCCGTGGTAGGCTGTGGTCCACACATCATGAACCATACCGGAGGGAACGATGGAAGTTCGCAGTAAGGTCTATACGTATCGAACGGCAGTGAGATGGACGGAACAGAAAAAGGGCACGATTACTTGCGAAGGAAAACCGGATATCCAGGTGGCGACGCCTCCGGAGTTCAAAGGACATGAGGGGATCTGGTCGCCGGAAGACTTGTATGTGGCGTCGGCTAACATCTGCCTGATGACGACATTTCTGGCGGTCGCCGAACGGGCCGGATTGGCCTTCACGTCTTACCACTGTGAGGCGGAAGGACGGTTGGAACTCGTAGAGGGAAAGTTTCAGGTCACCGTGATTACGTTGCGTCCGCAGATTGCCCTTCAGTCTGGCAGCGATGCGGCGAAAGCCAAGGAGCTCATCGAGAAGGCGAAAGCCAACTGCCTGATCTCGAATTCGATGAAAACTCGTATCACCCTTGAACCTACCATCACCTAACGCGCTAGCAGGCTGCGGAAACACTCGGTTTTTGCACAAGAGCTCCCGCCGTCTCAGGTGCCGTGTTGGCGTCAGAATCGCCTGCAGGATGCGCAAAATGGCCGCCAGCAAGGCCGCAGCGAGCGAAGGGGCGGAATCGTACTCGTATCGTACGGTGAGCCGCGAAGCGATGCGAGAACGCGGCTGGCGGCCTTTTTCCGCATCCGGCTAGCCCGCATTATTCATGACGGTTCGTCGCGAAATCGTCGAGCCACGTCGCGAGACCGGCGCGCGGAGCCGTGAGGGCCCGAGGCGTACTCGTACAGTACGTCGAGGGGCCGAGGGGCGAGCCCGTCGGCCGAAGGCTCGTCGCAGCAGCGGATCGGCGATTGTCGCAGAAGCGCTCATGAATAATGGGGGCTAGATTGGGGAATCTTGCGCCAGTCACGATCGGGTGATGGGGTGATTCTCTCCACGGCCGTCCCGGTTAGGCGTCGAGTTTTTCAGCAGATCGGTTACTCTCACCGCGTTTCTCTCATTTCACTTGGTTGTCCCTTCCTGTCCGACTGGCACGAGGATCGCATTCTCATCGTCCTATGTGGGAATGCCACGGATGTGCGGCAGCTCTTTGCAAAGGAGATGATGATGAACGCCAGAGTCACTGGTCCGGTTCTCCTGTCGATGCTCTTCGTTGCGGCGGTGGGCAGCGGTTCGTATGCGGCCGGAGGGAATGTCGCAAAAGGCAAGCTTCTCTACACCAACCTCTGTCTCCGCTGCCATGGAGTCGAT
>WBZN01000591.1_pt1 | contig 26600 bp, 20 predicted proteins | sample 5204281 | NCBI WGS metagenome assembly WBZN01 (sample SAMN12344347, study PRJNA552823) | activated sludge metagenome | biome: Activated sludge suspended growth; feature: Nitrification reactor; material: Wastewater; isolation source: activated sludge from nitrification reactor of wastewater... | reverse complement strand
AACCGCAGTTGCGGGCCGCCGCAGTGGCGAAGATCTCGGGCATGGCCGACATCGACGCCGGCTGGCGCGTTGCGTTCGCCGCCGCCGCGAAGGACCTGCCGTCGTCGCAGGCGCCGTCCGACTGGCTCGGCCTCGAGATGGACGGCGAGCCTTATCTCGCGGTCTCGCTGCACGTGTTCCGGCGGCAGCCCTGGGTGTGGACGCTCGCGCCGGTCGAGCTCGACGCCAACCTCGCGGGCCGGATCGCGCTCACGGCAGCGCTGCGCACCGACGCACCCAAGCCCGCTCCGGATTCCGCGCCCTGAGAAACGAAAGGGCCGCCTCACGGCGGCCCTGGGTACGGCAAATCGCTATCGAAGCGAGCTAGAACGCGGCGCGCAGCGCCTTCTCGAGCCGCCGCAGGCCTTCGTTGGCCTCGGCTTCGGTGAGGCTCACCGGCGGACGGAAGCGGATGGCGTGCGAGCCCGAGGCGAGGCCGAGCACGTCGTTGTCGTTCAGGATCTTCATGGTCTGGTTGCGGGTCTCGGTGTCCGGCAGGTCGAATGCCAGGAACATGCCGCGTCCGCGGGCGTTGCTCACCTTGCCCGGGAACATCGCCTCGAACCGGCGCAGACCCTGCAGCAGGTGCTCGCCGACGCGGGTGGCGTTGTCGAGCAGGCGGTCCTCCTCGACGATCTCGATGATGCGCGTGCAGCGCACCATGTCGGCGAGGTTGCCGCCCCAGGTGGAGTTGATGCGGCTCGACACCTTGAACACCGAGTCGACCTCGTCGACGCGGGGGCCGGCGGCGACGCCGCAAACCTGGGTCTTCTTGCCGAACGGAAACACGTCGGGCTCGACGCCGAAGTGCTCGAACGACCACCACTTGCCGGTGGTGGCGAAGCCGGACTGGACCTCGTCGAAGATGAGCAGGAATTCATGCTCGTCGGCCAGCCGGCGGAGCGTGTGCAGAAACTCGGCGCGGAAGTGGTTGTCGCCGCCCTCGCCCTGGATCGGTTCGACGATCAGCCCGGCGATCTCGTCGGGATTGGCGCGCACCGCCGCTTCGATGGCGGCCACCGCCTGACGCTCGGTCTCGATCACGCCCGCGAGCACGGCGTCGGTGATCGGGAAGGAGAGCTTGGGGTTCACGATGCGCGGCCACGGGAACTTGGGAAAGTAGTCGATCTTGCGGCGGTCCGTATTGGTGAGCGACATCGTGTAGCCGCTGCGCCCGTGGAACGCCTCCTTGAAATGGATGATCTGCGAGCCCTTCTCGCCCTTGCCCTTCGCCAGGTTCTTGCGCACCTTCCAGTCGAAGGCGACCTTGAGCGAATTCTCGACCGCCGCCGCGCCGCCCTCGATGAAGAACATGCGCTTGCGGAAGTTCTCCGGCAGGGTGCGCGCGAAGGCCTCGGCGAATTCGGCGAGATACGTGGTGTAGATGTCCGAGTTGGCGAGCTTGTTGATCGCCGCCGGCAGGATGCGCTCCTTGAACTCCGGCGTCGTCATCTTCGGGTGGTTGTAGCCCAGCGCACAGGTCGAGAACGAGCCGAAGAGGTCGAGCACGTCGCGGCCGCGGTAGCTGTCCCAAAGGTACGGACCGTGGCTGCGTTCGAGATCGAGCACCAGATGGAAGCCGTCGACGAGCAGGTGCTTCTTCAGGACGTCGTGCACGTCCTTGGGATCGACTCGGACGCTGGCGCCGACGCCGGCGGGGACGGTGGTGGTGGTCATGGCTCGCTCTCCTTCGCGGACTCTGGCGATCCGGCGGGGCCGATCGCGATGCGTTCGGGCTGGCGCGGGGCGCCGCGTTTCGATGTTGGGGGCGCGAGGCGAAAACCTCAGCGGTTTGAGGAGTTTAGCAGCGGGGTTTCAGGGCGGTCAACCCCGCCTCCGGGTGCCGAAAAGCTGCGCCGGCGGCGGGGCGAGTCGCTGGGGCCGGGGCGCGCCGGCGCCGGGTGCCCTCCCCGCGGGTCCTGTCCGGTCGCGGTATCCCGTGTGCGTGCTCGCCGAGGGGCCAGAAGCTCGCGGGACGCAGCGCCAACTCGTCGGCTCCGCGCGACCACCGGAACCCTCCGCGCCCGGCCACCCGCCGGGGAGGGCACCCGGCGCGGCGCCCCTCCGTTGGGGCATCGACGGGAAAATGGGGACAGGCACCCCTTTCCGAGTTGAGCGGTCCCGATGTGAGTTTGTCGCCAGGCTGGGATCCGCCGGCCATCACCTCACCCAGCAACGAACGATCCCGCGTCTCGCTGAGGGTCCTCGGTGCGAGACGAGCCGCGACGCGCTCGCAGCGGCCAACGAACCCGCCCGGCGCGGCGTGCGCGCCGCGTTCTGAGAGGCAGTGAAGAAAGAAGGATGACAGTAACGAAACCATTCGGCGAGCCGCCGGAAGGATCCGCTGCGGCCTCGGACGCCGCGTCGAGCGGCTATCGGCTCTCGACGACCGTGGCTTCGAGCGTGCGGCGCACGGGCTTGCCGGCCACGGCGGTCTGGTTGCGGCCGGTTTCTTTGGCGATGTACATCGCCGTGTCGGCGAGACGCAGGAGAGCGCTCTTGCCCTGCTCCAGGCTCATGCCCTTCTGCAGATGGCGCTTGAGCGTGGCGACGCCGATCGAGCAGGTGATGCCGGTGAGCGACAACGGCTCGAGTTGGATCTCGCCCGGTTCCGAGCAGAACACGCTGCCGATGATCTGCTTGCGAATGGACTCGGCGAGGGCCACGGCCGTGGACAGCCCCGAGCCCGGCAGCGCGATCACGAACTCATCGCCGCCGTAGCGCGCCGCGATGGCGTCGGGCTCGGGCACGTTCTTGCGCAGCAACCTGCCGATCTCTCGCAGCACCTGGCTGCCGGCGAGGTGACCGTGCGTGTCGTTGACGCGTTTGAAGTAGTCGAGGTCCAGGAACAGCACCGCGAGGTCGCGGCCGTCGGCGAGGCAGGTCGCGATCGCCTGCGCCAGCGCGATGTGCAGGTAGCGGTCGTTGAACAGCCCGGTGAGGTTGTCGCGCTTCGCCACCTCGAGGGCGTGGCGGCCGTCGAGCACGTTCTGGATCGAGACCGAGATGTAGCTGGCGAAGATCTCGAGCAGATGGCGGTCCTGCTCGCTGAACTCGCGCGAGTTGCGTCGGTTGATGAGCTCGAGAACTCCGCACACCTCCGAGCCGATGCGGATCGGGATGGCCACCAGCGACTCGGTGGTGTAGCGCGTGCCGCGGTCGATCTCGGAATAGAAGAAGGAATCCTCGCGCACGTCCGGCGCGCTGTAGGCGCTGCCGGTGAGGTACACGTGTCCGGCGATGCCGCGATCGGACGGCACGCGCCGGCCGAGGAGATCCTCCGCCGCTTCGCCGAACGCGGCGATGAAGGTCAGCGTGTTCTGCCGGCGATCCGGCAGCTTCTCGTTCGGGTTGTCGAGCAGAATCGATCCCGCGGACGCCGGTACGAACTCGGCGGCCTTGCGCAGCACTTCGACCAGGTTGTCGCCCAGGCTCATTTCTGGCTGCAGGCCGGGCGCGGCACGGCGGCGTTCCAGGAACGCCTGCAGGTGAACTGCGTCCAGGCAGTGGAAGGTATTGCTCATTCGGAGTCGGGATCCACGAGCCCGAGTCTGGCCGGCATGCCCGTAAGTATAAGGCCGGCCGGCGCCTTCGAGCCCTAAGAGAGCATTCGGGCCAATCGCCGCGACAGGTCGCGCAGTTCTTCCTGGACGGTGCCCGTCGCCGAGAGCTGCGGCGCGTTGCGCAGGTAATGGAGATCCTCGACCAGGCGCCGCAGTCCCGGGAGGGTCTCCGTCGGGACTCCGCGCGGCGTCAGCTCGTCGACCCAGCGGTCGCTGGTCGCGCCGGCGGGGAGCCCCCACCGCTGCGCCAGAAACTCCCGCCAGGCCTGTTCCACGGCGTCGGCGACGGCCCGCGGTCGCTCCTCGCGCTGGGAGACGTCGAGGGCGCGGAAGAGGGCGTCGAGGGCCGCTCCGGACCGCTTGCGGCTGCGCCAGAAGCTGGCGAACCACAAGCCGGTGCCCAGCAGAATGGCCCCGCCGATGGCGCCGGCGCCGGCGGCGAGCCAGAGCGACGGCGCCGCCTGCTTCGGCATCTCGGTCGGCGCCGCCGGCGCGACCGCGTTCGGACTGGACGCCGCGGTGCCGGGCGTCGCCACGAGGGTCTGCACGGCGCTCGATGCGCTGGTGTATCTCTGGGTCGCGAGATCGAAGTACGGCACCGCCACCGCGGGGACGGTCCAACTGCCGGACCGTTCCGGCACGAGGACGTAGGACCACGATCGGCGTCCGGTCACGGTCGTGCCCTGGATCTCGTCGCTGCCGCCCTTCTGCGGCGGGAACGTGCGTACCCCGTCGAGCGCCGGCAGGATCGGGTCCGGCACGCCCTGGAGGTTGCCCTGCCCGCTGAGCGTCACCGTCAGCGTTGCGGCCTCGCCCGCCTTGACCTGCGCAGGGTCGAGCTTCGCCTCGAGCTTCAGGCGCCCTACGGTACCCGGGAACTGCGGCGGGCCGGGGGGCAGGGCGCGGGCATTCACCGTCAGGCCGTTGCTGGCCTTCTCGACCGAGCGCAGATCGGGCACCAGTTGACCGAAGGCGCCGAACGTCGGCACGCGGACGCCCAGCTCGAGTCGCGCCGGCTCGATCGCGATCGGTCCGGGGGCGAGCGGAAACAGCGCCTTCTGCAGGATGGCGACGCGCGCGTAACGCTCGCCCTCGAAGTCGACCATGTCCGGCCGCAGCTGCCGTTGCGGCTGCGGGATGTCGCGCGCCCAGAAGCCGCGGAACGACGGCATCGACTCCGGGTTGACGGCGCTCACGTCGGCCTGAGTGTAGATGTACAGCGTGTACACGATCTGCTGACCGACCAAGGGGTCCTGCGGTGTGGCTTCGGCGCGCAGGAAGAGCTTGGCTTCGCGCTGCGGCGCCGCGCGCCGGCTGCCGAACGGGTCGTCGAACAGATCCTGGATCGGATTGCGCGGTCGCGCCTGCTGCGCGCGGCCGTTCGGCGAGCCCTGCACCACGTTCACCTTCTGCTCGGGCAGGCTGTAGACCTGATCGCCGACCTTCACCTTGATGTCGCGCACGCTCGCGGGGCCAACTCCGAGCGGCGCCAGCTCCCAGGTCAAGATGATGCTGCTCGAGGTCTGGCCGTTCACCCACGAGAAGTTCTGCGACTGCGACGGCCCGTTCAGGACCTTGAGGTTCTGCAGCGTGAACTGCGGCACGCCGTCGACGCCGCCGAAACCGCTGCCGGAGATCGTGACGGTGAGCGTCGCGGCGTCGTCCAGTCCGATCTCGGGGTCGATCGACGCCTCGACCTGCACCGCCGCCCGCGCCGGCGTCGGCAGCGCGAGCAGAAGCAGGAGGCCCGTTGCGGCGAGACCACAGGCGGTGCGGCTCACCAGTCCTTCACTCCCTTGGGCGCCTTCCGCACTTTCTGGGCGAGCTCGGCCTTGCGCTGCTGGCGCTCGAGGTTCTCGACCGACTCGAGCAACGCCGCCGCCTGCTGCGCGGTCATGTCGGGCTGGTCCTTGAAGCTGCCGAGGCCCTTTTCGGGCGGCTTCTGACCGCCCTGCTGCGGCGGTTGGTGTTCGTTCTGCCCAGGGTCCTTGGCGTCGGCGCGGTCGTCGCGCTTGTCGTTGGCCGGATCCTGAGCGCCCTGTGCCTTCTGCGACTGTTCCTGTTCTCCCTGCTGTTTGCCTTGCGGCGTCTCCTGCGGCTTCTTCGCCTGCCGCTCCTTCTCGAGCTGGCGCAGCGCCAACTCCAGGTTGTACTTCGCATCTTCGTTTTCGGGCGCGAGCCGCAGCGCCGACTTGTAGGCCTCGACGGCGCCGGAAGCATCACCCGAGGCCAGGCGAGCGTTGCCCAGGTTGTACTGCGCGCTCGGGCGCAGGGCGGGCGGCGCGGCTTGCGCCGCCTTCTCGAGGTAGGGCAGGGCTTCCTTGCCCTGGTCCGCCAGCAGGTGCCCGGCCCCGGCGTTGTACTGCACGGTCGGATTCTCGGTCGCGAGTCGCGCCGCGGTGTCGAGTGCGGGCACGCCCTCGGCGGGCTTGCCGCGCTCGACCTCGGTCATCGCGGTCTCGGTGCGCTCGCGCGGGTTGTAGAGCCAGCGCTCGGCCCAGGTCGGCAAATGCAGCCAGGACGGCAGCGCGGCGAGCATCACCAGTGGCAGGAGCAGAGATTTCATCGCATACCTCGCGCGGTCGGCGGCATCGCTTCCTGGGCGTCGTGCGCGTCGTGCTCCGTTGGCCGCACCGCCAGCAACGTCAGGAGCGCGGCGAGCGCCAGCCCGAGCGGCCACTGGAACCGTTCCTCGAGCAGATTCAGCGTGTCCTCGTCCAGCGTGCGTCCTTCCATCGCCGCGATACGTGCTTCCACCGGCGCCGGATCGTAGCCCGCGTTGACCGCGCGCTGGTAGAGGCCGCCGGTGGCGCGCGCCAGCGCCTCGAGGCCGTCCTCCTGCAGGCGGCTGACCACCACCTGGCCGTCGGCGTCGCGCTTGAGCTCGTTCGGCGCGCCGCCCGGGATGGCGATCGGTGAGCCCTGTGGCGTGCCGATCCCAATCACGTGCACGGCGATACCGCTCTCGGCGAGCTGCTTGGCGGCCTCCTCGAGACCGCCGCCGAAGTCCTCGCCGTCCGACAACAGGACGATCACGCGGTGCTTGCCGGTGCTCTCCGGGAAGAGCTTCGCGGCCTGCAGCAGCGCCGGGGCGAGCACGGTGCCGGGAGTCGGCAGGGACCCGGGCTGCGCGGTGTCGAGCAGCAGGTCGAGCACCGCGGCATCGGTCGTGAGCGGCGCCATGACCACGCCTTCGCCCTCGGCTTCGATGAGCGCCACGCGATTGCCGGGCATGGCCTGCGCCATGCGACGAATGAGGTTCTGCGCGACCGTGAAGCGCGACGGTTGGACGTCGTTCGCGGCCATGGACAACGAAGTGTCGAGCACGTAGACCACGTCGACGCCCTTGCGCTCGACCTTCTGCGTGGTCGCGCCCCAGCGCGGCCGCGCCAGGGCGACGACCGCGGCGAGCGTCGCCGCGCCGAGCAGCGCGACGGCGAGCGCGCGGCGCGCGGCGCTGGCGCCCGGGACCAGCCGCGACCAGAGCCCGCGCCCGACCCAGGCCGCGGTGGCGCGAAGGCGGCGCTGCCAGAGCCACCAGGCGAGCGCGGCGGCGGCGGGCGCGGCGAGGGCCAACCACAGAAGCTTCGGCGCGGCCCAGTTCATGGTTCCACCGTGGCCCCGACCGAGGTGGTCGCGAGCGGCAGCAGCAGCAGCGCGAGCGCCGCCCAGACCAGCGGTTGGAAGGCTTCTTCGTAGCGCACGTAGCGCTTCACCTTGAGCGGCGTCTTCTCGAGCCGGTCGATCTCGGCGAACGCATCGCTCAAGGCGCGCGGATCGGTGGCGCGATAGAACTTGCCACCGGTCTTCTGCGCGATCTCACCGAGCAGCTTCTCGTCGACGCGTACGTCCATGTTGACGAGACGGCGGATCTTTTCGGTACCGAAGGGATTGGGCGACCACATCGGCACCGGTACGACGCCGTTGGTGCCGACGCCGATGGTGTAGACGCGGATGCCGAGGCCCTTGCAGACGGCGGCTGCCGACATGGGATCGATCTCGCCGGCGTTGTTCACCCCGTCGGTTACCAGGACCAGCACGCGCGACTTGGCGTCACTGTTCTTGAGCCGGGCCGCGCCGCTCGCCAGGGCGACTCCGATCGCCGTGCCGTCCGGCAGGGTGTCGAGTGCGACCGAGTCGACCAGCAAGCCCAGCATTCGCTTGTCGGTGGTGAGCGGCGCGCGGTTCATGGCGGCGCCGGCGAACACCAGCACGCCGATGCGATCGGCGGGACGAGCGTCGATGAACTCGTGCACGACGCGCTTGGCGTAGGTGATGCGATCGGTGGGCTTGAAGTCGAGCGCGCCCATGCTGCCCGAGACGTCGAGCGCGATCTCGATGTCGATACCCTCGGTGAGGCTCTCCTCCCACGCGTAGCCGAGCTGCGGCCGCGCCATGGCGAGCACGAGCAGCGCGAAGGCGCCGAGGCGCGCGTAGAACGGCAAGTGCAGGCGCCAGGCGCCGGAGGACTCGGCCACGCTCGAATACGTGATGGCGCCGAGCGCCGGCTGCCGGTGATGACGCCAGGCGAGCAGCACCGCCAGAGGCAGGAGAAGCAGCCACGCGGGATTCGCCAGATGCGGCCAGGTCACGCGGCGCCTCCGCGTGCCTGTACGGCCGCGCCGTCTGCGCTCGCCGCCGGTGGGGCCATGGCGGTGGCGATGTCGGTGGCTGCCCGGCGCGCACGGTCGAGCCGTGCGGTGGCTTCGTCGGCCGTGGCCGGGCGGCGCGCGAACTTGACGCCGTCGCAGGCCCGCAGGACCTCCAGGAGATCGGTCGCGGCCGCGCGCGGCAGGCCGTGCTCGCGCAAGGCGGCGCGGATCTCGCTGGTGGAGCTCTCGAGCGCGTGGATGCCGAGGCTGCGGCCCAGGAAACGGCGCAGCGCCAGGCTGAGTCGGGTATGGGCGGGCTCACCGGCGAGCGCCGCGCCGAGCGCGGCGAGGGCCTCGATCTCAGCCACCAGCTCGGGCAGCGGCGCGAGTAACGGCACCGTCGAGTCGGCGGCACCGCCGGCGTCCGCCCGCCGGCGGAGGAACACCAGCGTGCCGGCGAGCAGGCAGAGCGCGCCGCCGATCGCCGCGGTCCACCAGAAGCGCTGGCCAAGCGGCAGCGCCCGCGGCGGCGCCGGTGGCTTGGGCTCCGGCTTGGCGTCGCCGACGGGTAGCAGGGAGGCCACCTCGAGCGCCGTGTCGGCGGGCGTGGTCAAGTGCTCGGTGCGGTCGCCGACGGGCACTTCCACGGTTTGCGGCGGCAGCTTGAGTGTGCCGGTCGAAAACGGCGTCAGCACGAGCTGCTGGCGGTACACGCCCTCGGCAACGCGTTCCACGGCGCCCGCCGTGACGATGTCCGCCTCGCCCCAGCGATCGCCCCAGGCGGGGAAGCGCGGCTCGCCGCTCGGCGCCGGATCGGCGCGCAGGGTGATGGTCGCCGACACGCGATCGCCGACGTGCACGGTGCCGTGGCCCAGCTCGACGGTGACCGCGGACTCGGCCCAGACGTTCGCGCCGCCGGTCGCGGCGACCAGGCAGGAAGCGAGGGCGAGCGCACGGCGCTGGCGGCGGGTCATCGCGACAGCCTCCTGCGTCGGGCGCGGAAAAAGGCGACCAGCGCGGGCAGGTACGGACGATCGGTGCGCAGCTCGAGGTGATCGACGCCGAGCCCGCGTGTCAGCTTGCGCAGCGCGGCGCGCTCGCCGTGGCGGCGGTCGGCGAACGCCGCGCCTGCCCGCCGCCCGTCGACGATCGCCTGGCGGCCGCTCTCGGCGTCGCGCAGCAGGACGGGGCCGGTCGCGGGCAGCTCGAGGTCGCGCGGATCGACGATCTCGAGGACGATCAGGTCGTGGCGCGCCGCGGCGGCCTTGAGCGCGCGCTCGCAGGGGGCGTTCACGAAGTCCGAGATGAGGAACAGAACCGAGCGTTGCTTGAGTAGCGAGAGCGTGCCGGCGAGCGAGCGCTCGAGATCGGTGCCGCCGCCGGCGGCGCGGCCGAGCACCTCGCGCACCAGGCGCAGCACGTGCGTGCGGCGGCGCTGCGGCGGCAGGAACAGCTCGAGGCGCTGCCCGAGCAGCGCCGCGCCGACGCGGTCCTGGTTGCGCAGCGCGGCGAAGGCGAGCAGCGCGGCGATCTCGGCTGCGAGCTCGCGCTTGAGGATGGCGCGCGAGCCGAACGCCAGGCTGCCTGAGACGTCCACCGCGAGAAACACCGCAAGGTCGCGCTCTTCCACGAACTGCTTCACGTACGGGTGGCCGGTGCGCGCCGTGACATTCCAGTCTATGGTGCGCACTTCGTCGCCGGGCTGGTACGGGCGCACCTCGGAGAACTCCATGCCGCGGCCCTTGAACACCGAGTGGTAGTCGCCCGCGACACCCTGGTCGACCAGGCGCTTGGTGGCGATCTCGATGCGCCGTACTTTGCGCATGAGGTCGACCGGCACGGCAACGCGCCGCGGCTCGGACGACGCCGCGGCGGCGCGCTTCGATTTCAGGAATCCGAACATGACGTTGGCCGCGAGGGCGCGCCGGCCCAGCCGTGAGCGGGCGCCCCGAGCAGGTTCAGGGAACCTCGACGCGGTCGAGGAGTCGCTTCACCAAGTCGTCGGCCGTGACCTCTTCGGCTTCGGCCTCGTAGGTCGGGATGACGCGGTGGCGCAGCACGTCGGGTGCGAGCTCCTTGATGTCCTCGGGCACGACGTAGCCGCGGCCGCGGACCAGTGCCAGGGCCTTGGCGGCGCGCGCGAGATAGAGCGTGGCGCGCGGCGAGGCTCCGAAGGCGATCAGCTCGGCGAGCTCGCCCAGACCGACCTGCCGCGGGTCGCGCGTCGCGAGGATGAGATCGAGTACGTACTTGCGCAGCTTCTGATCGAGGTACACCTGGTCCACCACTTCGCGCAGACGAATCAGCCGGCTGCTGTCGAGCAGCGGCCGCACGTCCACGGGGCGATCCACCAGCATGCGCTCGAGGATCTGCTGCTCCTCCGCGCGGCTGGGGTAGGTGAGCCGCAGCTTCAACATGAAGCGGTCGGTCTGCGCCTCGGCGAGCGGATAGGTGCCTTCCTGCTCGATCGGATTCTGGGTGGCGAGCACCATGAACGGCTCGGCGAGCCGGTACGTGGTGTCGCCGAGCGTCACTTGGCGCTCCTCCATCGACTCGAGCAGCGCCGACTGCACTTTGGCGGGCGCGCGATTGATCTCGTCGGCGAGCAGCAGGTTCGTGAACACCGGACCCTTGCGAGTCTCGAAGGCACCGGTGCGCTGATCGTAGATCGGCGTGCCGAGCAGGTCGGCGGGCAGGAGGTCGGGCGTGAACTGGATGCGCTTGAAGTCGATGTCCAGGGCGCGCGCCAGCGTCTTCACGGCCAGCGTCTTGCCGAGTCCGGGGACGCCTTCGATGAGGACGTGGCCGCGGGCGAGCAAGCCCACCAGCAGACGATCGATCAGGTAGTCCTGGCCGACGATGACCTTGCGGAGCTCCTCTTCTACCTGCTTGACGGCCAGTGCCTCGCGTTCGACGTCGCGGTCGAGCCGGGGTTCGGTGGCGGTGCTGAGGCTGGTATCCATGAGTCCGGGCGTCCCTCTCCGAGATTGACCGAGGTTCGACTGCGACAAGCCGCGGTCGCGTCCACCATCTTCGAGAACTGCAAGCGATATGCCATTGGAAGTGTCTCGCAAATCGGGGGTTGTCGGCCAGTCCCCGCTTTGGAGGATGCCAATTTGGCTGCCTCGGAAGCGCCGCGTGCGCGGGTGCGACGCAGGTGTCCAGGATGCACTCCGACCACTGCCTGGTGCGCTGATACCCTTCGCGCCGTGAGCCAGCCGCCGCTGCGGAAGGAGTTCGGTCAGCATCATCTTCTGCACGGGGAGATCTGTCGTCCGTTGGTCGAGTTTCTGCGTCCCCTCGTCGGCCGGACCGTGGAGATCGGACCGGGCGGCGGCATCCTCACCGCCGAGTTGCTGCGTGCCGGCGCGCGGGTACTCGCCTGGGAGGTCGATCCGGCCTGGGCCTTTGCCCTGCGCCAACGGCTGCCCGCGCCGGAGCTCGAGATCGTCGTGGGCGATGCGCTGGAGATCCCGTGGCGGCGGGCAGCCGCGCGCCTGGTGACGGGCAACCTGCCATACAACGTGGCGACCGCGCTGATCGCGGACGTCCTCGAGTCCTCGGGCGCGGAGCGGGCGGCGTTTCTCGTGCAGCTCGAAGTGGGCGAGCGGCTGCTGGCCGGTCCGGGCGATCGCGAGTACGGTGCGTTGAGCGTGCTGACGCGGGCGCGCGCCGCGCCGGTCTGGCTGGGCCGTGTGCGCCGTGGCAGCTTCCGGCCGCCCCCCAAGGTGGATGGCGCGTTCGTCGGCCTGCATCTTCACGCACCTCCCTTGCCCGAGGAGCAGATGCCGGCGTTCGTGACCCTGGTCCGCCAGGCCTTCGCCAAGCGACGCAAGACGCTGCGCAATTCGCTGGCTGCGGGCCTGGGGACAAGGCGATCCGACGAGCTGCTGGGCGCGCTCGGCTGGGCCGAGAAGGTGCGAGCCGAGAGCCTGGGGCTGGAAGAGTTCTTGCGCCTGTTCGAGGTCCTCTCGTCGCTCGGACCGAGCTGATGCTCCGTCGTTGTTCGGTCGGGGAACTGATCCCACGCGGCGCGCCCGCCGCGACGGGCGGATTCTTGGGCGTTGGACGTGCGCGGGTACCTCGGTCTCGCACCGACGGCCGGCGGTGTTCCGACTCGGCGTTGGTTTCCGGGTAGAGCTCGGAGGTTGGAGGGCGTTGCCGAGTATGGACCCTTACGGCCTGCGGGCGCAGGTTCGCTGGCGTCGACGGAGCCGTGGCCTCCACGGGCGCTGCGCCGGCCACGGTCGTTGCGCTGGGCAGCGAGCCCTCCAGTCACGTCCTACCCGGAAACCGACTTTGCGCCGGGACGAGACCGGTCCACGGTGCCAGACCGAGCTGGCTGCGGGAATCGGTGGCCCAAGAATCCGCCCAGCCGACCTCTCCGCATGGCGGACCGCATCATCCTGCGTGGTTGAGCGCAGCAGGGCGCCGCACGTTCAGCTGCGAACGTGAGGGGAACGCGAGGGACTACTCGGGACGCGCCAGACGGATCAGGCTCTCGAGGGTCTTCAGTCGCCGGTCCTTGGCCGCGAACAGACGTGCGGCGAGGAGGGCCGAGGCGGCGTGTGCCGAGAGCAGATCCAGCAGCTCGCGATCGTCCGCCCGCAGCGGGGGACGATGGTCGAACAGCTTGAGCAGGACCAGCACGCCGAGGACTTCCTGCTGGAACTTGAGCGGGACCACCGCGAGCGCCGGTGAGTCGCTGAACGGGCCCAGCTTGAGCGATCCGTCGGTGAGCGTGGCGTCGACCTGCGGATCGCCGCCGGAATACGCATCGGCGGCGTAGAGCGGGAACGCCTGCGGATCCTTGAGGCCCTCGCGCAGGGCGATCTCGCAGCCCGGCGTCTCGTCCTGCCGCAGCAGCAGGACGAACTGCTGCGCGCCGAGCAGGTTCACCGCGATGTCCGCGATCGTGGCGCGGACCTGCGCGGGATCGGGCACCGCATGCAGCTGGTACGTCGCGACGTACAGGTTCATCAACCGGCCGAGCTGGTTTTCCGACTCGACCAGGCGCGAGGCCAACTCGTGGGCGTCGTTCTCGGCGGAGCGCAGGCGCTCCTGGAAGGCGGGCTCGGTTTCCTGGGGCTGCTGCGGTGAGATGCGGGACAGTGCCTGGCTCAGCGCACCCGCCAGTTGCGCCGCCCGTTCGAGGGCGTCGCGCAGGTGTCGCACCAGCTGCTCGCCATCCACTAGCTGCTGCGGCACGGGCGGGGTGGGCGGTTCGCTCACGACGCTCCCTTGGCCTCGATGCGCGAGATGGTTTCGCGGATCTGCTCGCTGCGGAACGGCTTGGTCAGGTAGGCCGCGGCGCCGGCCGCGAGGCCGCGCGAGGCTTCCTCGTCACGGCCTTCGGTGGTGATCACGATCACCGGCAGTCCGGGCAGGCGGCCGGCGGCGCGCAGCCGGTCGAGCACTTCGAAGCCGCTCACGGTCGGCATGTTGATGTCGAGCAGCACGAGTCCGATGTCGCTGCGCTGCTCGATCAGACGCAGCGCCTCGTCGCCGTCGTGCGCGTGCAGCATCGGCCGGTCGCGCAGCATGACCTCATACACCCGGTGCATGAGTGCGGAATCATCGACGACCAGTACTGTGCTCGCTGGATTCAAGAATTGCACCTCTTCTCGGCACCGGCAGCATAGCCAACGCCTCCTGCGCCCGCAAGGCGCGCGGGTGCTGACGCGCGGCGCTCCTTGCCGATGGAACGAACGCGAGGCTCGATGTCATTTTGCAGATGCGTGCATTCGTCGGTCTGCGCTTGCCAAGGAGTCGCGAGTGCGCGACGATTGCCCGATCGCGTGCAAGGAGGCCCATCCGGGATGGAGACGCAGGGATACCGTCCGAGGACAGAGGAGACCACCGTGGCTGCCGCGGGGCGGCTGACGTCCATCTGGCTGGGCTGGGCCCTCGGCTGGGTGCTCATCCTGAGCGGCGGCGGACTCCTGTACTCGGCTGCTCGACACGGCGCGCCTACGTGGCTGCTGCCGGCATTCCTGGCGGTCGTCGCGGCGGCGGGAGTTGCGCACTATCTGCTGGTCGTGCGCGAACACGCCGCGACGCTCGAACCCTGGTGGCAGGGGGACGACGTGGCGCGCGCCTTCGAGGAGCTGGGGGCCGGCGACCTGCTGCAGGGTGTGGCGCTGTCCCGCGCGCTGCCGGTGCAGCTGCGGGCGCCGTTCGCCGACGGCACAGCCGTCCTCGGAGCCCTGGCGCAACGCATGCAGGACGGCTCGATCCAGCTCGCCGGCGCGGCCGAAGGGGTGGAGTCCGTCGCCTCTGATCTCGCCTCGGGCGCCTCGCAGCAGGCCGCCTCGGTGGTCGAGATCACCGCCGCCATGGAGGAGCTGTCGCGCACCGCCGCGCAGATCGCGACCAGCGCCGCCGAGCAGGCGGATCTCGCGGCCCGCGCCGAGGCCAGCGGACAGGCCGGCGCGCTGGCGGTCGAGCACGCGGTGCAGGGCCTCGCCGAGGTGCAGCAGCGCATCCTCGCGATGAGCGCTCGCGCCGACGCCCTGGGCACGCGCTCGAAGGAGATCTTCCGCGTCCTCGACCTGATCACCGAGATCGCTCAGGAAACGCACATCCTGTCGCTCAACGCCGCCATCGAAGCGGCGTCCGCCGGCGATCGCGGCCGGCGCTTCTCGGTCGTGGCCGACGAAGTGCGCCGTCTGGCGCAGCAGACCCGCGAATCGGTCGACTCCGTGCGCGGCCTCCTCGAGGAGTTCGCCGGCGCGATCCGCTCGGCCGTGGTGGCCACGGAGGAAGGCAGCAAGGAGGTGGCGCGGGTTCTCGAGCGCGCCCGCGCCGGCGCCGCCGCGATCGGCGAGCTTCGTGATACCGCCGCGGAGACGGCGCGCGTGGCGCGCCAAATCTCGGGCGTCACGCAGCAGCAGACCGCCGCGTCGGACGAAGTGCTGGTGACGCTGCGCGATCTCAACCAGGTCGTGCAGCGGATGTCGCGCGACCTGCAGGAGCTGTCCGACAACGCGCGCCGCCTGCGCCGGGTGGGCATCGCGACGCAGCTGCTGGCGCAGACCTTTCACCTCGACTCGCCGCGCTCCCTGAAGCACGCCGGCGCGGCGTGGCTCGGCAGGTTGCAGGACGTGCCCGAGCACGAAATCGAAGCGGTCCTCGGCGAGCTGGTGCGGCAGACACCGTTTGCCCAGGGCGGGTTCTGGGCGGATGGCGACGGACGGGGCGTCGCCCTTTGGGTGCGCGAGGAAATCGGCGCCCCGCCGCATCGCGAGGACGCGCGCCGCATCAACGTGCGCGATCGCTCCTGGTACCGCGACCTGTTGCGCGAGCGCCGCGCCGTGGTGTCGCAGCCGCACGTGTCCCTCGCCGGCGGCGAGTCCTGCTTCACCGTCGCGGTGCCGCGGTTGAGCGCCGATGGTGACCTTCTGGGCCTCGTGGCGATCGACGTCAGCGTCTCGGGTTGGACGCGAATCTAGGCCGGATCCGAGATGACCGCACGACGACACCTGCTGGTCCGCTCGGGCGAGACGCTGTGCGCGCTGCCGCTCGGACAGGTGCGCCGCGTCGTCAAGGCGGTGGCGGTGCACGCCCTGCCGGGCGCTTCGGCGGAGCTCCTGGGGCTCGCGGAGTTTGCCGGTGAACCCCTGCCGGTGCTCGACCTCGGCCGCCTGGTGGGAGCCGTCGGCGAGCCCTCGTCGGGCGCGGCGGTGACCGTGGTGGCGCGCATCGGTCGTGCCGATCCGCCGGAGATCGTGGGGCTGCAGGCGGACGAAGCGCTCGAGATCTTGGACCTCGCGGCGGGCGCCACCGCGCCGCGCCGCGGTCTGGTGGTCGGAGAGATTCTCAACGCCGGCCGGCGGATCACGATGCTCGATCTCGAGGCTTGGGAGGCGGCATGAGCGGCGGCTTCTTCCTCTTGCGCAGGTCGGGGAGTCTCTGGGCGGCGCCGGAGTCGGCGGTCGCGGGCATCGAGCGCACGGCGCGCGGCGTGCGTCTACGGCTGGTCGAGGGGGGCGCGCTCGAGGCCGATCAGGTGAGCGCCGTGGATCGCGATCTGCCGGTGCGGGCCCTCGGCGCGGTGATGCGAGCTTGGTGGAACCAACCGGTGCGCGGGCTGGCCGTCTATCGGGGCGAGCCGTGCGTGGTCATCGATACTGCGCGGCCGCCGCTGGCGCTCGGCCTGCGCGAGGAGGAATCGTGACGATCGACCGCTCCGTGGCCCGCCGTGGGCTGTGGCGCGAGGTGGCGCGCTGGCAGGGCGCCGCCTCGATCAGCATCGCCGGTTGCCTTCTGCTGGTGGTCGCGCAGGCGTACGGCGCGCCCGGATGGTACCTGGGGTTCTTCGCGCTCTCCGCCGTCACGGTGCTGGTGGCGTACCGGGCGCTGGTGGTGCCGTCGCTGCGCGAGCTCGACGGCCGCATCGCGGCGACCGCGGCCGCCGAGGTCGATCTGGGCGAGGCGCTCGAACGCCTTCACACCGGCGATCTGGTGAGTGCCACCGCTTCGGGGGGCAAGGTTCCGGGCAGCGCCGGCGCGTCCTTCGTGGGCGCGATCGGCGCTCTGGAGGTCGTGGGACAGCGCATTCAGGCGAGCTCGAGCGACGTCGCGGGCGCCGCGACCGCGGTCAATCGCATCGCGGCCGAGCTCGCGTCCTCGTCGTCGGAACAGGCCGCCTCGGTGGTGGAGATCACCGCTGCGATGGAAGAGCTGGCGCGCACCGCCGGGCAGATCGCCGACAGCGCGCGCTCTCAAGCCGCCCTCGCGGATCGCGGCGAGTCGACCGGTCATCACGGCGCGGCGGCGGTCGAGGAGGCGCTGCTCGGCATCGCCCAGGTGCGTGAACGCATTGCCGGCATCGCGGCCCGCGCCGAGGCGCTCGACGCCAGCGCGCGCGAGATCTTCCGGGTGCTCGATCTGATCACGCACATCGCCCGTGAGACGCATTTGCTGTCGCTCAACGCCGCCGTCGAGGCCGCGGCGGAGACTGGCGACAGCGGACGGCGATTCGCATTGGTGGCCGACGAGGTGCGGCGGCTGGCGCAGCGCTCGCAGGAGTCGGCCAATTCGGTGCGGGCGCTGCTCCAGGACTTCGGGGCGTCGGTGAGCGCCACGGTGGTGGCGACGGCGGAGGGTGGAGAGCGCGCGGCCCGTGTGCTCGAGGAAGCCCGCGCCGGCGCGGTCGCGATCGACGACCTGCGAGCCGCCGCGGCCGCCGCGGCAGGCGCCGCGCGCGAGATCTCGAGCGCCACGGCGGAGCAAGACGCCGCCGCCGCGGAAGTCGTGGCCACGCTGCGCGAGGCCAGTCAGGTCGTGCAGCAGATCGCCGAGGGCCTGCGCCGGTTCTCGGAGACCGCGGCCGAGCTGCAGGCGCTGGGGCTCGACAGCCAAATGCTGGCGCAGACGCTGCGTCTGGACTCCGAGCACTCGCTCAAGCACCTCGCCGAGAGCTGGGCCGATCGCCTGCGGCCGCGTCTTGGACACTGGTCGGGTGTCGAGGGCCTGCTCGAGGATCTGGTGACCAAGCTGCCGTACGTCGAGTGCCTGTACTACATCGAGTCCGAAGGGGGTCGCACGGCTCTGGTGATCAACCGGCAGATCCTCGGTGACCGCGAGATCCCGACGGCGGTCAAGGAGGGCGTCGGCTTCACCGAACGCCCGTGGTACAAGGCGGCGGTCGGCCAGGGCAGCGCCATCCTGACCACGCCGTTCGAATCGATCCTGTCGCACGAGCGCATCCTCACCGCCGCCGTGCCGGTGAGCGAAGGCACCCGGCTGCGGGGCGTGCTCGGTCTCGACGTCAACGTCGACGTCTGGACGCGGATGTAGAGCCCCCGTGCTCGACGACGAACTCGCCGGGCTGCTCCCGATCTTCATCGACGAGACGCGCGAGCGTCTGGAGCGCCTGGCCTCGGAGGTGGCGCGGCTGGGCTTCGAGCCGTCCGCGATGGCGGTGGTGAAGCGCGAGCTCCATACGGTGAAGGGCGCGGCGCGCATGATGCAGCTCGGAGCTCTGGCCGAGCTCTGCCATGCCGCCGAGGACGCGCTGCTGGCGCGCGGCGCGGCGGCGCGCGGCCTGCTGTTGCGCACCAGTGACCGCCTGAACACGCTGGTCGAGCGTCTCGCCGCGCACGACGAGCTCCCCGAACGGCAGGGCGACCTGCTGCTCGAGCTGCAAGCCGCGAGCGCCGTCGCCGAGACTCCGGCGCTGCCCCTGGTGCCGGAATCCGCTCCACGGGCGAGCCCCGAAGGGGGCGTGAGCGCGGCGGCGGGCGAGCCTCGTGAGGCCCCGGCGTCGCCCGTCGCCGCGGCGGAGTCGCCGACGCTCGGCGCCTCGCAGGCCGCCATGACCGGCGAGGCGGATGCCGGGACGCTTACCCGCGATTTGCGTATCGCGAGCCCGGCGCTCGATGCCCTCGCCGAGCGCGCGACGCAGGTGCGTCTCGCGGCGCTCGGCCTCGGTCGCGTGGTGGAGCGCCTGCGCGAGCTCGGCACCCTGGCCGAGGAGGGCGTGCGCGAGCCGCAGCCGGCGCAGGTCCTGGCGGTGCTTGCCACGATGCTGCGGGGCACGGCGGGCGATCTCGAGGGCGGCGAGCGCCAGCTGACGCGCGCCGCCGACGAGCAGCTCGAGACGCTGCTCGCCGTGCAACTGCAGCCGCTGCGCGGCCAGCTGCAGCGCCTGTCGCGCCACGCCCGCGCCGTGGCGCGCGAGCTGGGCAAGGAGATCACCATCGAGCTCGAGGGCGAGGAGACGCGACTCGATCGCCGCGTGGTCCGTGACCTCGAGGAGGCGTTGTTGCACCTCGTGCACAACGCCGTCGACCACGGGTTGGAGACCATGGCCGAGCGACAGGCCGCGGGCAAGGCGCCGGCGGGGCTCTTGCGCCTCGCCGCCCGCGCTCGTGGCGCGCGCGTCGAGTTACGCGTCGAGGACGACGGTCGCGGCGTCGATACGGAGGCGGTGCGCCGGCGCGCCGTGACCGTCGGCCTGGTGGATGCCGCGGCGGCGCGCAACTTGTCGGAGGAGCAGGCGCAACAGCTCCTTTTCCTGCCCGGATTCTCGACCCGCGCCAACGTGTCCGAGCTCTCGGGGCGCGGCATCGGGATGGACGCCGTCGCCGAGGCGGTGGCGCGGCTCGGCGGCGAGGTGCGCCTCGAATCCAATCCAGGACGCGGCACCGCCGTGGTGCTCGAAGTACCGGCGGCGCGACGCGGCGAGCGCGTGTTCGTGCTGCGCGTGGGCCGCTTGCGGCTGGCGTTGCCCGCCGGTGTCGTGCGCTCGGTGGCCGCGGCCGCGGACCGCGGCAGCCTCAACGCGGGCAGCGGCGGGCGGCTGTCGGTGCGGGTCGGCGACCGTCTCCTCGCCTGCGTTTCGCTGGCCGCGGCGTTCGGCCAGGACGAGCCCGAGCGGCCCATGGTCGTCGAGGGCCAGGTTGTCAACCAGTCGTTCGCGCTGGCGGTCGAAGCCGTCGAGGGCGAGGAGGAGATCTTGCTGCGTCCGCTGCCCGCGACCGCGTCCGCGAACCGCCTGCTCGAGGGGCTGGCCATGCTCGGCTCGGGGCAGCCGGTGGGCGTTCTGTCGGCGGTGGCGCTGGCCCAGCACGAGGGAGTGGCACGCGCGCTGCCGATCATGCGCGCGGCGGCGCCGCCGCGGCGGGTCCGCATCCTGCTGGTCGACGACTCCCGCGTGACGCGAGAAATGGAACGCCGGCTGCTCGAAGATGCGGGATTCCTGGTGCTCACCGCCGGCGACGGCGAGGAGGCCCTCCGCGCGCTCGGCGAGCATGCCTTCGACTGCGTGGTGACCGACATCGAGATGCCCGGCATGGACGGATTCCGGCTCACACGCGAGCTGCGCGCCTTGCCCAAGTTCGCGAATCTGCCCATCGTCGTCGTCTCGACCCGCGACCGGCCGGAGGACCGCCTGCAGGGCATGCAGGCGGGCGCCGACGCCTATCTCACCAAACAGAGCCTGAATGCCGGCGAGCTGGTCGAGCAGGTGCGGCGCCTGGCTGGGCGCTGAGCCGCTGCCGAGACCCGGCGCCGCTGTTGCGCGAGGGTGCAAGCCCCTCTCTGGTGCCCCCGCACGGCGCCGGCGGAGGCGCTCCACCGCGCTCGGCCCGGAGGCACCCTCGCGGGTGGCGACGCACCGTTCGGGATCGCGGGGTAGGCCGCAGCGCTCACGGATCCGATCGATCGACGCCCATCTCCGGAAGTCGAGTCCGCTCCTCGCTGGTTGGCGGCGCGGCCGATCGTCGCCCACGCACAGACCGCCGGCAGCGATGCGCAAGGTGCGCGCCGTCTCTTCCGAGACGGGTTCGGCCCGCGGGCGCGGCGGTTCGCCCGTCGACGGCGAAGTCATTGCGCGAGCCGTGGCGACGGGCCGATCGGATGCTCCGCTCGCGCCGCGCCGGGCGTAGACTTGCGCTGTGTCCCCATTGCGGGTGCTTCTGGTCGACGACTCGGTGTCGGTGCGCGCCGTGGTGCGGCGATTCCTCGCGCAGGATCCCGGGCTCGAGCTCGTGGGCGAGGCGCCGGACGGCGAGGCCGCGGTCGAGGCCGCGGCGCGCCTGCATCCCGACGTGATCGTGATGGACCTGCAGATGCCGGTGCTCGACGGGCTGATCGCCATCGAGCGCATCATGAGCACGCGTCCGGTGCCGATCGTGGTGCTGTCGTCGCGCGCCAATCGCAATCTGGCGCAGACCGCGTTCGAAGCGATGCGGCGCGGCGCGCTCGAGGTCCTGCCCAAGCCGGAAGACACGGAGAGCTGGCGCGAGCTGGCCAACAACCTGCCGCGCGTGCTGCACGCCGTGGCCGCGTCGGCCGGTGAGCGGCCGGTGGCACGCCGGCACGCGATCGTGCGGCCCGCCGCTCCCGCCGGCCGTCTGCGCTGGGTGGTGATCGGAGCGTCGACCGGCGGCCCGGTGGCGCTGCGCGATCTGCTCGCCGAGCTGCCGCGGAGCGCGCCGGTGAGCGTTCTCATCGTGCAGCACATCGCGGCCGGCTTCGAGCCCGGCCTCGCGGAGTGGCTCGGCCGCTCGACGGAGCTCGACGTGGCCCTCGCCGCGGACGGCGAGACGCCCGCCGCCGGCACGGCACGGATCTGTCCGCGCGACGTGCATCTTCAGCTGCTCGCCGGCGGCGTTCTGCGGCTCGACGCCACGACCGCGCCGCGTCGCAGCCACCGACCGGCCGTGGACGAGTTGTTTCTGTCCGCGGCGGTAGCGAATCCTCGCGAGACGGCTGGCGTGCTGCTCACCGGCATGGGCTCGGACGGTGCCGAAGGCCTGCTCGCCCTGCGCGAGGCGGGCGGCCTCACCATGGTGCAGGACGAGGCGAGCTGCGCCGTCTTCGGCATGCCGCGCGTGGCGCTCGAGAAGCTGGCCGCGGAGCTGGCGCTGGCACCGACCGAGATCGGGCGCGCGCTGCGTCAGACCTGGGAGCACGGCGGTTGAGCGAGCCGGCGCAACGCTTCGCCACGCTGGTGCGCGAGGAAACCGGCAACGCCATTCCGGCGTCGCGCCTGGCCAGTCTCGATGCCCTGCTCGCCAAACGCGCCGCGGCGCACGGTCGCCCGGTCGTCCAGTATCTCGACGATCTCGCCGCCGGCCGGTTGCCGGCCGAGTGGCCCGCGGTCGTGGCCGAGGTCACGATCAAGGAGTCGTCGTTCTTCCGCGCGCCGCAGCAATTCGACGCCATCGTGCAGCAAGTGCTGCCGGCGCTGCTGCCGGCGCGCACCGCGCAGCGTCGACTGCGGCTGTGGTCGGTGGCGTGCGCCGGCGGCGAGGAGCCGGCGACGCTGGCCTTGCTCTGCGCCGAAAGCGCCGCGCTTCAAGGCTGGGATTGGAGCGTCCTCGCGACCGACCTCGACACCGATGCGCTCGAGCGCGCGCGGCGCGGGCTGTACGGCGAGCGCGCGATCGCCGGCGTGCCGGAGGACTTGCGCCGCCGCTGGTTCACGCGGCGCAGCACGCTCTACGAGCTGGCGCCGGCACTGCGCGAGCGCATCGACTATCGTGAGCTCAACCTGACGCGCTCGCCGTGGACGCTGCCCGAGGCGGCGTACGACGTTCTGCTGGCGCGCAACGTCCTGATCTATTTTCGCCGCACGCTGCAGCGGCGCGTGCTCGGCGCGCTCGCCGAGCGCATGGCCGCCGACGGGTTCCTGTTCCTCGGTGCCTCCGAGACGCTCTGGCAGGCGCAGGGGGAGCTCGCGGTATGCGACTTCGGCGGCGTCTTCTGCTATCGCCATGCGCCGCCGGCGCACTCCGTTCCCGCGCCGGTACCGCGGCGCTCGAGCAGAGCGGCGCCACCTCCGCGCGCGGTGACGAATCCCGCCACGCCGCCGTCGCGGTCTGCCGCGCGGCCTGCAACGCCGCACGCCGTCGCTCCGGCCGTCGCGCCTCCGGCGGCTCTGCCGCCGCTCGGCAGAGCGATCGCGGCGTTCGCGGCGCAGCAGTTCGAGGACGCGCGCACGGCCATCGCGCTGGCGATCGCCGGCACGCCGCAGGATGCCGCGGCGCACGCGGTCTCGGGCTTGCTGCACCAAGTCATGGGGCGGGAGGTCGAGGCCGCGGCCGACTTTCGCGCCGCGTTGTATCTCGATCCCGCGCTGTTTCAGGTGCGGGTGCAGCTGGCGGAGGTGATGGCGCGGCAGCGCGAGACCGAACGCGCCGAGCAGCAGTGGCGCGCCGTGCTGCGCGACCTCGACAACGGCACGGCGCGGGCTCTGTCGGGCGGCGAAGGCCTGCCGTGGGTCGATCGCGAGCGCGCCCGCACCCGCGCCCGGCAGGCGCTCCGCGAGATCACGTCGCCCGCGCGGTGAGCCCGCATCGAGCGCTCAGCTCCCGGGAACCTGGCGGCGCAGCAGCTCGTTCTCGAACGCGATGCCGACCTGCGCCGCCGCGAGCTCGAGCAGCTCGATCGAGTCCGCCTGGCCGTCGGTGTCGCCGTGGTCGGCGTAGACCAGGGCGATGGGCCGCTGCACGCCGAGCACCGGGATGATCACGAACTGATGGCTGCGCGGCTCACCCAGCCGCTCGAACAGTTCCGGCGGCAGGTTCTCGGCGGCGAAGCGAGCGCGCTGCGCCTCGCCCGACGCGAGCGCTTGGCGGAAGGGTTCGGCGCTGTCGAGCGGCAGGCGCAGGCTGCGGGTGAGCAGCGCCAGTGGCCGGCCCTCCGGACCATGGCCGAAGGCACCGATGGCGCTGAGCTGATCGCGCCGCACCAGGAACAGCACGGCGCGGTCGAACGACTCGGAGATGATGCGCATCAGATTGAGCGCCACCGTCGCCGAGACCATGCCCGAGCGCAGCTCGCTGAACACCCGCCGTAGACGTTCGACGTCCTGCTGCGGATGTGCAGCCGCCGCGGCGGAAGGCCGGCGGGCGTTCGCGACCCGGCGAATCCAAGTGGCGACGGCGGTGAAGTCGGTTCCGGGCAAGGCGGCCAGCGCTCCCGCCGCGTAGACGTCGGCGACCGCGGTGTGGGGTCCGATGAGCGCCAGACAAGCGGCGCGCGGCGCGCGCCGCGCGACCTGATCGATGACCGAGATCGGCGTGCCGTGCTCGAGATCGACGATGACCACGGGCGGCGTGTCGCTCTTGCCCGGGTCGCCGGCGCGCTCGGCGTCGACGGCTTCGATTTGCAGCCGCTCGCCGACCAGCTCGATGCGCAGGCGCAGGACGAGATCCGGTTCGTTCGACACGATCTGGATGCGCTGGGCGCCCGACGGGATCGCGCCGGCCGTGTCGTCGCCCGACGGCGGCGCGGCGATCTCGGCGGGTGCGCTCGGCATGTCGTCGCGGTGGTCCTTCTCGTCGAACAGCCGCGCGGCCTCGAGCAGGACCATCTGGATGTCGACGTCGGAGTCGGGCAGCACGTCGCTCGGGTAGATCGCGATGTCGTCGATCGGCGCTTCGTCGTCGACCACGAAGGCGAAGCCGCCGTTCTCCCAGTTGACGACCTCGCTCACGGCCTGCGAGATCTGCTGACTCACCAGATCCCGCAGGTCGGTGGCGGAGATCGACCCGCTGTCGACCAGGATCTGCCCGAGGGAGCGTGTCTCGGCGGCTCGCCGCTGCTGGGCGACGGCGGCCAGGAGGCGGTCCTGCGAGAGGCGGCCGCTCGCGATCAGCATCTCTCCCAGCTTGGGCGTGCTCGGAGCGGCGGCGCGGATCATGCGGCCGTTGTGGAAGCGCAGCGATGCCTGCTTGCCTTCTTCTTCGAGCACCAGGGTGCCGCTGCGGCGCCCGATGTGAATGAATTGCAGGACGTCGGTGACCGAAACGTCCTTGAGACTGCCGGAGATCGTAACTGGGCCGGAGATCGCGTCCATAGCCAACGGGTCAGTTTAGCACTCGCTTCGGCAAAGCTCTGAGGGTGCTAGACTTCTACGCGCTGCCGAGCAGCTACGATGGCCTCCGAGAGCCCCGACGTCCGCCCCAGCCCGCCCGCCCGTGAAGGTCTGCATCCGGCCAAGGGCAACGAAGTCCTGGGCATCCTGCAGCTCACCCTGGGGTTGCTGCTGTTGACGAGCCTGGTGACTTACGACCCGGCCGACGCGAGTTTCTTGCACGATCCGGGGCCGGCCGCGGCGGCGGGCGCGCACAACATCATCGGCAGCGTGGGTGCGCAGATCTCGGCCCTGTGCTTCGGGCTCCTCGGGCTGCCCGCGCTCATCGTTCCGGTCCTCCTGCTGATCACGGGTTGGCGGCGCCTGCGCCGGCACGAGGCCAGCAAGGTCGTCGGCCGCGGGAGCGGCGCGTTGCTGCTGCTCGCGACCCTGCCCGGCCTCCTGCAGCTCAACCTCGGGCGGCTGTCCTGGCGCGGCGTGGCGATCGACGCCGGCGGTGCCTTCGGTGTTCTGCTCTCCGATTTCCTGGGCCGGCGGTTGAACTACACCGGTGCCTTGCTCGTCCTGCTCGCGACGGTGGTGATCGGCGCCACGCTCCTGGTGCAGTCGACGCTGGGCGAGCTGCTCGCGCACTGGCAGCAGCGCTTCACCGTCTGGCGCGAGTCGCTGTCGCTGCGCATGGCGCGGCGGCGCGAGCGCAAGGAGAAGGATCGCCAGCGTCAGCGCGTGGTGAGCAAGCACCTGCAACGAGTGCAGGAAGAGCGCCTGCGGGACGGCGACGCCGACGAGCCGCCGAGCGTGGTTCCGGCGCCGTCCCAGCGCGCCGCGGCGGCGGCGGTGAACACGCCGTTGCGCGTTCGGATCACCCATCGCCGTCAAGGCGAATCGGCGGTGCGCCGCGTGCAGGGTGCGCCGGTCGACTCTCGGCTGGGACCGACCGAGCTCGGGCTCGACGACGAGCCGCGCCTGTTGCCGACGCGTCCGCCGGAGCGCGACCTGCCGCTCGAGGCCGCGCCGGCGGCGGCCGCGCCGCGTCCGGCTGCCCGCCGCCGCGAGGCCACACCCGCCATGGCGAGCCCGTCGCCGGGCAAGCAGCGCGAGATGGCCTTCGTGGCCGACGTCTCGCCGTCGGAGCTGCCGCCGATCAATCTCCTGCAGCTCGACGCCGTGCAGAGCAGCGTCGACGAGAACGAGCTCGTGCGGCTCGGCGAAGCCATCCGCACCCGCTGCGCGGAATTCGGCGTCGAGGGCACCGTCGAGGGAATTACTCCCGGTCCGGTGATCACGGTGTACGAGTTCCAGCCGGCGCCGGGCGTCAAGGTCAGCCAGATCGTCAACCTGCAGGACGACCTCGCGCTGGCCTTGCGTGCCGAGTCGGTGCGCATCGATCGGCTGCCCGGGCGCTCCACCTTGGGCATCGAGGTACCGAATCGCGATCGGGCGGTGATCCGCCTCGGTCATCTGCTGGCGCAGGAGAAGTTCCGCAAGGCGCCGTCGCCGCTCACCATGGCGATCGGAACGACCATCCACGGCGAGCCGTTCTACGCCGATCTCGCGACCATGCCGCACCTGCTGGTGGCCGGCGCCACCGGCTCGGGCAAGTCGGTGGGCCTGCAGAGCATGATCACCTCGATCCTCTACAAGGCCCGCCGCCAGGACGTGCAGTTCATCTTCATCGACCCGAAGCGCATCGAGCTCGGGGTCTACGCCGATATCCCGCACCTCAAGACCGAAGTGGTGGTCGAGCCCAAGAAGGCTTCGAACGCGCTGCGCTGGGCGGTCGCCGAGATGGAACGGCGCTACCGCCTGCTCGCCGAAGTGCACGTGCGCTCGATCGACTACTACAACCGCGCGATCAGCGATCCGGAGACGCAGAAGCGCCTGTCGCTCACCGACGGCGAAGCTGCCTTCCGTCCCGAAGACTTCGCGCCGATGCCGTACTACGTGATCATCATCGACGAGCTCGCCGACTTGATGATGGTCTCCTCGGCCGAAGTCGAGACTGCGATCGCGCGCCTGGCGCAGATGGCGCGCGCGGTGGGCATCCATCTCATCGTCGCGACCCAGCGGCCATCG
>WBZN01000590.1_pt1 | contig 26669 bp, 19 predicted proteins | sample 5204281 | NCBI WGS metagenome assembly WBZN01 (sample SAMN12344347, study PRJNA552823) | activated sludge metagenome | biome: Activated sludge suspended growth; feature: Nitrification reactor; material: Wastewater; isolation source: activated sludge from nitrification reactor of wastewater... | reverse complement strand
ATCACCGTGCGCTCCTCCGACGGCTTCACCTTCAACCTCGACGTCTCCCAGATCATCCACATCCCGCGCTCCTCGGCGCCCAAGGTGATCGCCCGCTTCGGCAGCATGGACAACCTGGTCACCCAGGTGCTGGAGCCGACCATCGGCAACTACTTCCGGAACGCCGCCCAGAAGTCGGACGCGATCTCGTTCCTCAAGGAGCGCACCCAGCGGCAGGGCGAGGCCCGGGAGCACATCCAGCACGCGCTGGAGCAGTACGACGTGCAGGCGGTCGACACGCTCATCGGCGACATCACGCCGCCGGAGAGCCTGATGAAGACCCTCACCGACCGGAAGCTGGCGGAGCAGGAGCGGATCACCTACGAGACCCAGCGCGAGGCCGAGGCCACCCGGCAGGCGCTGGAACAGTCGCGCGCGCTGGCCAACACCCAGGCGCAGGTGGTGGACGCGGAGCGGAGCGTGCAGATCGCGGAGTTCCACGCGCAGTCGGCGGTGAAGAAGGCCAAGGGCGAGGCCGAGGCCAAGACCACCAACGCCGCCGCCGACGCCGAGGTGACGACCGTGACCGGCACCGCGGAGGCGGGGCGGATCAAGGCCGTCGGCGCCGCCGAGGCCGAAGTGCTCAAGCGCAAGGTGGAATCGGTGGATCCGCAGTACTACGCCGCGATGGACATCTTCCGCAACCTGGCCACCAGCCAGCTCCGGCTGGTGCCGGACATCGCGGTGGCCGGCGGCGGGGGCTCCGGCGGGCCGCTCGACGTGCTGCTGGCGATGGCGCTGCGGGACGCGACGAGGAAGGACGCGGGGGGCAAGTAGGGCGAGCCACCCCCCCAAACGACCGACGCCGCCCCACACGGGGCGGCGTCGGTCACGACATGGCTGGAGAGGGAATCGAACCCCCGACACGCGGATTTTCAGTCCGTTCCCGAGCAGTTTCACAACAATGAGTTACGGCTGTCTCGAGGGGAGATGGGGCAACTCATGACAGGTTGTGCAGAGTTGCCCATCAGTTTGCCCCTCAACCGTGGGGAGGCGCTAGCGGCTTGACTCGTACTCCAAGGCTGCAGAGAAGAAGCTTGCGGTTTGAGGCTCAGATATCTGGGGTGGACCGGCGGCCTCCGCATGCTCCGCGAGCATGACACGGGTGTCCACCAATCCCGGGGCAGCTAACAGCAGATGCCCACGACTACGATGTGCTGAGGAGGAAGGAGATGTTGTCTGCCGAGTTGGGGGATGCTATGCTGCGCATGCAGGGCCCATTTGCATGTCGTGATCTGGATGCCCACCTGGAGCTGTTGTCGGACGTTGTCGAGGTGGTCGATCGCTTCTCGGTTCTCACTTACATGGGGGCTGTGTGAGCTCAGAACGCCTCCTTCGCTTCTATCAGGGTCGGGGGCAAGACGCCCAGGGTCGGACGCTGGAGCGTGTCTGGGCGTTGCCCCGTGCGGAACTCGAGGCCGACCACGGCTTCGTCCAATGGCTCTTCCCCCTGGACGAGCCAAGCGATGAGGTCCCCAACTCTCCCATTCTGTTGCCTGGTGAGCGTCAGGGGTTTCTCGAGGATGCGATGGTTCGTCGACGGCTTGAACTGTCCTTTAGTCTCATGCTGGACTTTTACGCCTTGGAGCGGGTGGACGCCAGCGACGGCGTTGTGATCCGAACAGCGCCCCCTTTCCCAAGGACGAAGGGCACTTGGCTCCATCCCCAGAGCCACCACTATGCGCGCCTCTCGCGGATAATGGGATCGATGGCCCTTCTCGGCCACCGGTCGTTGGCCCTAGCTCTGCGGGAGTGCCTCCTGATGATCGCAGATGACTCGCCGGCAAGCGTCGGTCCGGTGACGCGACTCATCTGGACGGCAGCCGTCAGCGACAACTCCTGAGTGCGGCCGTGACATGTGTAGAATTGGCGACGCCGTCGCCCGCAACCGCCCTGCCTGGCCTTTTCGCCGGCGGCCGCCAGCTCGGCTCGAACCCGCATCAGGATCCGGCCGAGTTGGTTGGCGCCCTCCCCCTTTACCACCCCCCCAAGTAACGGTCGTCCCAGTCGGTCCCCTCTGCGAGGTGGGCCGTTCACGTCTCGACGAGCCGGCGGCCAAGATCCGGGTCTCGGGTGAACTTGTCCCGGACGATCCGCCACATCTCCTCGAGCTTCCGGCTTCCCCAGCCCGGCCGAAGCGTCACCCGCATGCCCGCGAGCTTGACCTTGCCCGGGAAGTCGACGCGACGGATCGCGTCCCTCTTCGTGGCGTCGAGCGTCTTGGCGGCCTGATAGGCATGCTCGGCAGTCTGGTAGGTGACCCCGTCCAGCACCACGGCCGCCGGATGGAAGTTGGAGCGAAAGACGTGCTCACCGGTAAACCAGCCAATGGTCTCCATCGGATTGCCCTGAAGAATCGAGTTCTGCCGCGGGAGGAGGCACGATAGGAGAACCGAGCGATGGCGGCAATGAAGATCGCGGGCCTCCGATGCCACGCGACTGCGGAAAAGTGACAATCATCAGCACGGCGCCAGGGAAGGAAATCCCTCTTGTCGGAAAGCGTGCACGCTTGTAGTGTGGATTCCCCTTCGCAGCGCGTGTCGGGGCACGCCATCCGCGAAGGCAGCAATAGCGCACGGCAACCGGGGCCCTCTGAGCACGATCATCGTCCATCAGGTCAACCCATGGCAGAGCGAATACAACCAGGAAGATGACCTTGTTGTTGAAAGTGGATCATCCAGGGCTGCCAGGCGGAAACGCAAGCAGCCGTTGCTCCCCCCGGTTTCCGGGGAGGGAAGGACCGAGCATCCCTCACATCTGGGGGGCGCGCTCTTTGACAACCGGACCAGGGCAGAAACAGGAAGCAGGGTGGCAGAAGCAATCGCACGATCATGGGCCGCGCTGGTACGGCAGTCGCTCACGTGGGAGCGGCTGGGGCGCGGCGTCCGGACTCCGCTCCAACCACGTCAGGAGGCCTTTGGACCTGTAGGCCGCAGCATCCTCCGTACGACGATCTACGCAGTGCTCTCCCGCGTCGTCCCCACCGCCACCGGTACCCCTCCGCAGATCCACGGCCCCATCAGCGCGCGGAGTTGCCTGACGCCAGCGATGTGAGGCGCCGGGCGGTACCACCTCCCTTTGGGCACTCGCCGGGGGCTTACGCCCTTTCCGGTAGCCCGGGATCCCGGTGGTGCGGGGCCACGTTGGACTCCCGCCAGCTTCTCCCCTGCCCCGTTCCGGTTGTCCGCGTTCATGCCGTACCCCGCCGGGGCACGAACTCGACGCGGGCACTGCCGGTGGTTCCGGGCGGCCGAACCGTTCTCCGCCCCTGCCGGCTTCGACACAATCGTGAAAGGCTTGGCGGCGCGTGGCAGTCAACGACGTTGAACTCTGGACGGCGCTCCCAGCGGGGACGCTCAGCGAGCGCGAGCTGGTCATCCAGCTCGAGGCGCTCGGGCGCGAAGTCCTGCCGGACCGGTGGCCGTTCCTCGGGCACGCCCACGTCGGCCGGCTGCTCGACCACCCCTCCCCGACCGTGCGCGCGGCCGCCGTCCGGTGCTTTGCCGGTGCCACTGGCACGACCGCGTGGCCCCGGCTGGTGCGTGCCTGCCACGACCAGGACGCCGCGGTGCGCCATGCCGGCTTCCAGGCACTTCAGGTCTCCGCGAGGCAAGACCCGCTGCGGTGGGTCCACGTCCTGCTGGGCAGCGACCGGGACCTGATCCCCGAAGCACTCCGGCACCTGCCGCATGGGTTTCCCCGGGAGCTGCTCTTTCCCCTCCTTGCCGAGGAGCGGCACCGCGATGCCGTCCTGCGTGCAATCGGCACGCTGTCGATCCCCCGCTACGCCGCCCACCTGCTGGCCGCCGTGCGGATGGGGCACCTGACCCGTGCTGCCGGGCAGGCGGCGATCGAAGCGATGCCATGGGAGTACGACACGCCAGCGATCCTCGAGGCGCTGATTCCGGACGGCAGCTGGCCCGAGGAGCCGTTCCTGGAGCAACTGGCGGCGGACCCGCGCCTGGAGTCCCTGCGCCTGCTCGTCGAGGAGCCCGCGCTCGCGGACCCGGCCCTGGACGAATTGCTGCACCTCTGCTGGGCGCCGGACGGTGGCCAGCAGGGCGGAGACGCCCTCCTGCGGGTGCTGGGCTACCTGACGACCAGCGACCCGGCCATCGGCTGGATGGCACGCCTGGGGGCCGGCCTGACCCGCCAGGGAGTGCGCCATGGCGTGTGGACCGCGGAACGGATCGCGATCATTGCGGCGGTCTTCCCGATGATCCTCGAGGCACCCGAGCTCCCGCCTGATGCGCTCGATCCAGCGCTCGCATTGATGCGGCCCATGCGTACCGCCGCCGCGCCCGACTGGTGGCAGGCGTCGGTGCGCCGGCTGCTGGAGGGGCCGATCTTCCGAAGCGCGTCGGGTGGCCACCACCTCGAGCGCCTCGCGGGCTTCCCGCTGCCCTGGAGCCCATGGGCTGGGCCGGACGCCGCACCCGTCGACACCCTCCGAGCTTCGCTCGCGGGTGACCCCGCAGGCGCCGTGCAGCTCCTGTACCGCGCGCGCGACTGGGCCGACACCGATCGCGCCGGCATCATCGAACTGGTGGATGCGGCATGGGGGCAGGATCTCGCGTCCAGCCTGGCCCAGCTGGCCTTTGAGGCCCCGATGGGCGCCATGGCCGTCCGCGACTGGCTGGGCGAAGGGCGGCGCGCCGAGGTGCTCGAGATCATCCTCGATCGCCTGGGCGACTGCCCGGGAGCGATCCGGCACCGGGAGCTCGAACTGCTCGCGGAGGAGATCCTTCGCCGGCTCACCCCCGGCACCGTGCTGCCCCTGCTGAGTCAGCTCGAGCGCCTGCAGGACCCGGCCACCCACCCGCTCGGCCGCCGCCTCCTCCACGGCATCGCCGCCCACGAGATGCTGCGCTGGGCCCTGGAGGAGTTGCCGTGGAGTCTCGCCGAGGATCCCGCGCGCCTGACCGCAGCCCGCAACCGGCGCCCGGTCCGGATCGGTGATGTCCTCCCCACCGCCGGCCACCGGCGGTATCGCGAACTGCTCTCCCAGGAGGAGATCACCGGGCCGATCGAGATCTGCCGCGAGGAGCGGGAGTGGCTCGGCCGCCTGGACCCCGCGGCCCTCACCCCGGCGCTGCACCGGTACCTGGGCCGGCCCACCCGCGGCGTCCTCGACGCGCTCCGGAATCGGGAGCCCACCAATGACGAGGCGGATCAGGTTGCCTTCTGGGCGGTCGCCCTTGGATCCTGGGATCCGCCGGAGACACTCGACCTGGCCCTGACGTCCCGCGGGAGGATGGGACCTCGCTTCGTGCGCGAACCGCTTCGGGAGCGCATGGCGGGCTTCACCCAGTGGTCGCTCCCCGCGGCGCTCGTGGCATGGCACCATGGGTTGCGCGAGGAGGTTGAACCTCACCTGCGCGGGCTGCTCGCCCGGGACGGGATCAGGCCGCATGACCTGATCACCCTCGGGCTCCGGCAGCAGGGCTTCGAACTGCTCGAAGCGACTCTGCAAGTGGTGCGGGACCTCGCCGGTGGACTCACGGCCGCCAGGGCCCACGAGGAGGAGGCCCAGCTCGACGTGGCGACCACCCGCCTGCTGCTGGATCTCCTCGGCTGGAGCGCCGGAAGGCCGTGGCCGGAGGACCGTGCCGCCCCGGAGATCCGGGTCCCTCGCTTTCAGGCCGGCAACCTGGCCACCCTCGAATTCCTGGAAGCCGAACTGGTCGAGCTCCTGCCCGCCTCCACCCTCGTCGACGATCCGGAGCTCACCGCCCGACTCCGATGGCGCGCGGCGGAGGCTTGGCGTGGCCGCCACCGCCGCCTGCACCCGGCACCGATGGGCCCCGGAATGACGCTGCCACCCATCCAGTTCGAGTTCGCATTCGAGCGCGGAAGGAAGGACTGGGAGGCGGATGCGATCGCCGACCTGAGGTCGGGCGATCCGGAACGCGCCCTGGCCGCCGCATCGGCGTTGTGGGCCCGTGGCACGGGCACGGCGCGGCACCTGGTGCGAGCCCTGACCGCAGAGCCCCCCGTCCCGCAGGCCCACGTGCTGGTGCGCGCTCTGACGCGCTTCCCGAAGGAGGAGTGGGTCGCACCCATGCAGACGTTCGTGCGGTCCGGGCGCGGGCGGCCCGCCCTGCGGGTTGGTTGCGGACTCGTGCTGTGGTCCGAGACCGGGATGGAACCCGACGGGCTTGGGGCTGCCCTGACGGCCTACGATGCGGTGCCACGCTTCACCGCGCACGAATGGAGCCTCCTGGCGCGATTCGACGCGGCCCGGGAGCGCCTGCTCGGGGCGGCCATCCGGTCCGCCGAGTACGCCGTGTACCAGCCTGCACTGGACCTGCTCCTCAGTGAATCCGCTGAATCGCCACGCGTCGTCGACCACCTGCAGGCCTTTCTCCTGATGGGGACCAGTCGGGCCCATGACCTGCGTGTGCAGGCAGCCAGACGGTTGCTCGCCCTCGGGTGCCGCTCCGGAATCCCGGTCCTGATCGCCGCTGAGGTAAGGCTCTCTAAGGCGTCTGAGGCAGGGGCGGCGCTGGTCGCGCTGGATGCCGCCGAGCTCGACTCCGTGGTTGACGCCGCCGTGGCCGCCGGCAACGGGGTCCTCGAGCGATCCTGCCAGGACGAGAGCCGGAGCGGAATCGACGGCTACGTCCCGTGGCTCAGCTTTGGGCTGGCCAACCTCGGCCCGGACCGGCCCGAAACCGCCCGCGCGCTGCTCCGCCTGGTGACGGAGAGCGGGAGCGCCCCGTGTCGGGCCGAGGCGCTTCGGGCCCTGCGGCAATGGCCGCGGGAGCTCCCGGCAGCGCGGCAGCTGGCAGAACTGCTCGCCTGGGGCGTCCGCACCGGGTACCAGCTCACCGGGCAGCGTTTCAGCATCGAACTGCTGACCGACGGGAGTCACGGCCACACCCGGGTGAACGAGCGCCGGATCCATGTCAATCCACTGCCCCTCCTTCGCGGGGAGGTGGCGGGCGGCCGGATCCTGCAGGGGCTCATCGTGCATGAGCTCGGGCATCACCTCTTCCAGGCCTCCGCCCCAGCCATGGAGGTCTTGCGCATCGCGCACCGGGAGGGTCTCGGTGGAGTCCTCAACCTCGTCGCTGACGAGCACCTCGAACGCAATCTGCGGGCACGGGACCCCTTCTACGGCGATTGCCTCGCCCGCATGGGCGCCTATGTGTTCCAGCATGCGAGACGGGAGGTGAGCGTGGCGGCATTGCTCGACGCGCGGGGCGACTGGACCCTCGACCAGCTGATCGGGCTACCCATGGCGGCGGCCCGGGAGCCTGGACATGTGGCGCTCGAGGCGGGGGCCGCCCTCCGGCACCTGGAGGAACGCGGCAGCAGCGCCGTGCGATTCCTGCGGGCGCTACGCATGGGCCTGGGAGACCGGTACGGCGACCCGAAGGTGAAGGAAGCCCTGGCGCTCTTCGGGCGCGGGTTCCGGCGGACCACCACCGAGGAGCACCTGGCGATCAGCCGCAGGCTGGCGCGGATCTTCGCCGGCGAGCTGCGGATCGTGAAGGCCCTGGCGCTCGACGACCTGCTCGCCGCCACCATGGGGGAACTGCTGGGCGGAGACGAGCTCAGTGACCAGGTGCGCGCGGAGCTCGGCCGACTCCTCAGGGAGTCCCCCAGGCTCGGAACCGTGCGGGTAAACCGCAGCGCCGATGAGCAGTTCGACCGGATCGAGGAGGTCGTGCCCCTTCAGCACCTCGTTCCGGAGCATCTCCGACTGGCCAGCCAGGTCCGGGCGCCGGCCGCCGCGCTGCGCGGGCAGTTCCTGCGCCTGGGGATTGGGGTGAGCCGGGAGCCGCGGTCGGTGCGCGGCAGCCGGCTCGACCGGCCATCGCTGGCGCGCGGACTGGTCACCCGGGATCCGCGCATCCTCGCCCGGCGGAGCCCGCAGCCGATGGCCGACCTGTTCCTTGCCCTGGTCGTTGATTGCTCCGGGTCGATGGCGTCCGGGGGCAAGATCGAACGGGCCAGGCTCATCGCCACCATGGTAGCGGAGGCCTGCCGCAACCTCCCGGGAATCGACCTCCGCGTCTTCGGGTTCACCGAGCGGCTGCTGTACGATGCCGGGACCGCCGAGCGCTGCGCCGCCCACGCCCTGGAGGCGGCCGGCGGCAATAACGACGCCGGAGCGCTCTGGCACGCCGCACAGGAGGCGCTACGGAGCCGCAGGTCAGCCCGGCTGCTCCTGATGATCTCGGACGGCCTGCCAACGCAATGCTCCGTCGGGGCCCTCAAGTCGCTCGTCCGCCGGCTGGATCAGCGGCACCGACTCAGCTGCGCCCAGGTGGCCGTGGACGCCATCTCGGACATCTGCTTCCCGGACTACGTGGAGGTCCGGGAGACCGAGGCCATGGGCGCGGTGGCCCGGTTCGGGGAGGTCCTGGCCGGCCTCAGCATGAAGACCCTCAGGAGGAGGTGACATGGAAGCGAAGCTTGCGGTGGAGGTCGGGCAGGTTTTCGAGGCCCGTTTTGCCCCGAACCCCGTGGCGGGATCACGTTATCCCTGGCGGGCCCGGCACCTGAGCGGCAGGCGCGCCCCGAAGGTTGTGCTGTGCAAGGATCCCCGGGTGCGCCCGGGCCAGCCCTGCCAGGTCAGGATCCGGGAGATCCAGAAGCGTTCCCGCGCCGACCACGGCTCCATCGTCGTCGAGTACCTGCGGGCCGTCGGGTTCGAGCTCGAGGGCGTCTGGGTGGACCCGGGGCTGGCACGAAAGCTCCGGGTGGCCCTGGATCTTGGATTGAACGTGCTGCTCGATGGCCCCCAGGGATGCGGAAAGACCGTACTCGTCAAGGCGATGGCTGCCGCCCTGGGATACACCTACGTGTTCTTCGGTTGCAGCGCGGTGGCCGATGCCACCGACTTCCTCGCGACCCTCGTGGTGCAGGCGTCCGGGACCGGTCAGCCCGTCACGGAGTTCCTGAAGACCCCGTTTCTCGAGGCGCTGGAGGAGGCGCACGCCCACCCCGATCGGCGGTTCCTGGTCTTCCTGGATGAGCTCAACCGGGCGGAGGCCAAGCCGCGCAACTCCCTGATGCCCGCCCTCGACGGGACCCGGCGCATCTTCAACCCCGTCACGAGCAGCTTCCTGGCGATCCCCGACAATGTCCAGTTCGTGGCCGCCATCAATCGCGGCACCCAGTACACCAGCACCTACGACATCGACGTGGCGCAGCTGGACCGGTTCTGCCCGCTCGTGATGGACTATCCGCCCCTTGCGGAAGAGGTGCAGCTCCTCGCGGCGCGTCACCCTGCGCTCGGGCGGGACCTGATCCGGACCATCGTCACGATCGCGAACCGTCTCCGCCTCTCGGAGGAGGTGACCTCCGGGCTGTCGGTCCGGGCGACCATCGAGGCCTGTGACTTCCTGGAACACCCCCTGTACGCCGACAACCCGCGGCAGGAGCTCCCCGAGATCCTCAAGTCGGTGTTCTGCGGCCGGATCGGCGGGGGCCGGTGGAACGAGCTGGGTTCGGAAGCGGGCGCGGCCTGGGCAATCATCGAATCCGCCCTGGGCACGCCCCCGAGCGCGGGGCCGGCTCCGGAGGAGTGAGTGCCGGGTGACGAGCATCAGTGGACCACGGGATGATTCCGGGAGGATCGATGCAAGACTGGCTGCGAACCTATGGCCGGGGGCTCAAGTTCTTCGGCGGACTGGCGCTCTTGTACATCGCCTCGAGCCGGGCCGCCGAGGTGGTCGAGTTGATGGGGTGGCGCTATGCGGCGGCGCCGATCCTGCTGCTCTCTGGTGGCGCATTGCTGCTCGAGGCGTTCGTGATCCGGCGCGGCTCGGACGTGGCCAGGTTGCGGGAGCTGGCACCCGCCAGGAAGGTCGCGGACCATGAACTCGCCCTGCTGGGGGCGGCGCGTGCCCAGGGCATGCTCACCGTCGAGCTGGCCGCCTTGGCGACTGGCCTCCCGATCAGCGAGTCCCAGAGCTTGCTCCAACGCCTGGAGAGGGAAGGACACCTCAGCTCCGAGGTCGATGACCTGGGTTGCCAGTGGTACGGCTTCCCGGGGCTGCCGGGACCTGGGAGGGCTTCCGATCTGGGGGGCCCGGCGGCGGGCACCGGGCTCGAGCGGGAGACTCGACCCCGCTGACCGGTCTTTGGCTGGCACACGGGAGCCCGGCCGGAGACGATCACCTGAACGCCCGGTGCCTTGGAGCGGATGTCGAACACGGTGCCGGCTCCCGTACTTCCTGAATGCCCAGGCCCCGGGAGGCTTGGGTGTAGATGGGTCACTCGGACGCCATACGGCGCGGGAGGAAATCGACTCCAAAGCCGAGGGATTGTCCGGCGGTACCTGAAGGAGGTGCGACAGTGCAAGGCATGGAGCACAAGGGGCTTACACGGCTGCTCATGTATGGTTTCTCACGAACCGGGCAGGGACATGTCGCCCGCCTGGGAAGACTGGCCGCTGAGCTCGTCTGCAGTGGGAGATTCCAGGTCGCCATCGCATCCGACCAGCCGGTTCCGCATTGGGTGCCCCGGACGGTAGCTCGGCACCTGGTTCCGCATCATGACCCCAGGACCGCCGCGCAGCACCACGCACGGCTCGCCGCGAGCGCTGGCATCATTGCGGACCTGCAGCCATTGGCGATTCTGGTTGATCACTTCCCTTTCTCCTCGCGCGACCTCAGCGCGGAGATCCATGGGCTCCTTAAGGTTGCCCAGGATGTCCAGCCGTGCGCAACGCTGTTCAGTGTGTTCCGGGGTTTTGTGGGCACAAATTCAGGGCCAGTGGCCCCTTTCCGCCAGTTCAATCGGGCGCTGCGCGGGCGAATCGCGGCGGCACTCGGTGGATGTGTGCGGGCTGTGCTTGTGACCCAACCGCTGGCACGGGCCGAAGAGGTGTTCTGTCTCTGTCCAGACCTGGCGCCTTTCGCCGAGCACACCCACTTTATCGGATATCCCTCATCCCCCACGTACCCGGACGCGCCTGCATTTCAGGATGGCCTGGCCGTTGCGCAGGTCGGTGGTGGTGGAGCTCGGGTGGAGCAGGAGCTCCGATTCATCGCTGGCCTAATGACGCGCCTCGTGGCCTGCGGGCGCATCCGCTCTGGGTGGCTGTTCGTAGGACCGCATACGCCCCATGCGTTGTGCGAGGAGATCAGAAGGCTGCTTGGTCGCGGCCCCGTTCGCATCCGGCGATGGAGTCATGCACTACAGTCGCTTGTTCCCAGCGCTGATCTGTACATTTCGCTCGGTGGCTTCAACTCTACCCTTGAGGCATTCAACCCCAGGTCGGTACGGATCGTTGTTCCGCGAATAACCGAACTGGGAGCGCAAAGCGAACAGCTGCTCAACGCCCGATACCATCAGGCTCGAGGTTGGCTTGACCTGATCCTCATCCCGCGCCAGATCACGATGGAGACGGCAGTCAGGCTGGTGGCCAACCACCCAAACGGCCCTGCCGTGCGGTCGGCCCCTCCGCAGGACGCCATGCATCTGACCGATGTCCTCGCGCGTTACGGCGTAGGACTGTCAAGTCTGGGCGCGGAGTCCTGCCGCTCGTGATCTGCCCACCGGTTCTCGTGCTGTCCCCCGGACGATCGGGCACGAGGTTCCTGGCCCGCCTGCTCGACCTCAGCCCCGACATCATGATGCGGCATGAGGGCTTCGCTTCGCTGCAGCTGAAACTCTTTGCGCGATGCCCCCAGCGGCATGAATGCGATCGACGTAGTTGTACCATGGCCGGTACGGACGCCGACCACGGCCTGCAGGCCGCCCTGGCGGAGCAGATCCGGCTGAGTCGCGAGTGGCTCGCCGGGCATGGCCTGAGGCTGGGAGAGTCGAGCAGTCACCTCGCATGCCTTCCATCCGTTGTCCGAGACGGTCTCCCTGATGCCTGCCTGGTCCTGCCTTTGCGACATCCAGTCGATGGCCTGGTGAGCGCCCTCGGAAGGAACAAGTGGAGCGAGTGGTTTGGAAACGAGGATGGCCGTTGCCGCTACAGCAATGGAGGGGATGTGTACTGCAGCTCTGCCGGTGTGGATGGACTGTGGGGTTTCGTGGACCGCTGGTTGATCCTCTGGGCTGCGACCTGGAGCGGGCTGCTTGAGCTGGTGGGAGGTCATCGCGGTCCCGTGCATCCGCTGCGGCTGGATCGCCTGCACCTCGATAGCGCTCGCGAGCTCAGCGCCAGGCTGAACCTGCCTCTGGACCCGCGCCTGCTCGCCGCCCGCTGGCCCCGGCTCAACCGCAATTCCGCATTTGACCCCTGCAGCGACTCTCGGCGCGAGCAGTGTACTCGTGTGGCACGAGCAGAGATCTCACCGCCGGTGCTTTCGCTGCTCGCCGACGTCCTGAACCGCGCTGAGGCGTCTCGTCTGTGGGAAGCCGATACCGTCCTTGCCGGGCACGCCCTCTCAGCAAAGGAATGGAACGAATGGACTATCAGATTGTCGGGGCCGTCACAGTAACTGAACCTGCCTGGCGGGCGATGGCGCTCTTGTGGGCTGGCTTCATTCGGGCGCACGAGCCCGACTGCCGTGTCCGGCTCTTCCACCAGGGGCTGGATGAAGCGGCGCTCCAGGCTCTCTCCCGGCTTGATGTGGAAGCTTCATTGCTTGTGGCACCACGACTTGCGATCGGTAAGGTCGCACGGAGCCGTTTTGCGAAGCTCTACGCGATGTGCCAGATGAATGTTCCGTATGTGTTCGTTGACACCGATGCCTATGTACTAGGCTCATTGCGGGATCTGTGGACCATAGCCGAGGGTCCGATCGCTTGCGCTCCTCATCTCGACACAGCGTATGTGCGCGCGCATGGCAACAAACCCAATTCCGGGGTGGTGGTGGTGCGCGACCCGGACTCGCTGTCCTGGCCGCGACTCGCAGCGCACGGACGCAGGGGAAGGTGGGTGTTCGACAGGGATGATCAGGGATTGCTTGGCGCGTGCGTTCCGGAGCTCCGTGCGAGGTACTTCTCGACCAGGTTCAATGCCCGGGCCCGATACTGCCGCATTGTCCCTCATCCTGACCTGGGGCGGGTGCGCGCATACTGTGAGCTGGCAAGTGTTCCCGATGCGCTCGGGCCAGGTCACGAGGTTGTTGTGTGTCACTTCTACGGACGGCATGCCAAGCCCTGGCACGTCGGAGATCCGGTGTACGAGCGCTCCTTGGTGGTGGACGGATCTGCCCCGCGGGGGCCCGGTGCCGCATCGCCCCTGACGCCTCGCCTGATCGTGGCCAAGGTGAGCGGTAGCGGCCATGAGCCGTCCGATGCAAGCGGAGACAGTCCTGAGGGGTCAGCGGACGGCGCGCGGATGTTGGCTGGTGCCCCCGCGGGGGAGTCTCGTCGGTGCACCGGCCCTCGTTCGCCGTCTGCTCGCACCCAGACGGCGGCGGAGCTGGCGGATGCCGTGCTCGACCAGATCGACCAGGAGCCTTGCGCTGGATACCGGATGGTTGGCGCAGTTGAGGCGGTACTCGAGGGACTCTCCCCCGCTCGATCCCCTGCCCGGCCGAAGGTGGAGCTCCGGATCAGCGCATCAGGTGGGGGCGCTTTCCTGTTCATGCGAGGGGTGCCGGATGCCCATGGCCCACCGGCGACCCTGCTCCACGCCATCTCAAATCGCGGCGCAGTCGATCCGTCGATTGGTCGGATCGTCTGGCGTGGCCCCAGCGAAGGACCGCTTGTCGAGGAGGTGCTCAACCTGACGCTTAAGTGGCGGGGAACGTCTCCTCACGATCGGCGGGCGTCGCTTATCCGATGGATCGACGAGCATTCCGGCAAGGCCCTGTACACGCAGTATGCCATCTGGCTGTATGCACAGGCTGTTGAGGAGCGCGCATCCGTCGCTGCGCCGCCGGGTGATGCCACACGGGCGCGGCAGCGCATTGAGGAACTTCTGGAGAGGGCACGAGGCATCCTCGAATGAGCGTCACAGGGGCGCTTGTCGTTGCCGCCTGCCGCGCTTCCATGAGCGCCCCTGCGGCGGAGCGCTGCCGGTCCAACGCGCGAGAATCGCGGCGCCTTCCATGACGCGGTTGCTCGCGGCGGTCCGCGAGCGATCGGCGCAGAGGCTCTCCATGTTGGCGTCCAGGAACCCGACAATCGACCCACCGAGGCACTTCGCCAGGTGCTCTCGGATCACCAGGTCGGCAAACGCTTCGACCAGGAAGCGCTGCTGCGACAGCTCCGTGGTCGAGTAGCCGGTGACGTCCGGCCGGACCATGCAGAAGATGACGCATTCCAGTTCCTTGCTGGCCATCCCCTGAGCGCTGCCCGCCTGGAGCGCGCTTACGCGCCGCGCGACTTCGTGTTGAACCCGCTCCCAATACTCATGGACCAGGCCGTGCTCCACGAATGGACTCGAGCAGTTCACCGCGTCAAGCGAGAGGGCCGCGGGTGCCCGCAGCCAGTCGCGCTGCACGGCGTTCCGAGCACAGATGTAGCAATAGCCACGCAGCGCATCAAGTGTGGGGAAGCGAGCAGCAAACTCCCCGGGCGAAAAGGCTTCACACCGACGGTACACCGCGTAGAGGACCTCGGCCGCACAGTCCTCAGCTTCGCGTGCCCGGTCCTTCGATCCCGTTGCAAAGTGAGCCCTGACCAGCCAGCCCTGCAGTTCCTGATGGTACGGGGCCATCAGCTCCCAGACCCGTGCGCCCATGGCCGCATACGGATCCTGGCTTGAGAAGAGCAAGTCGAATGAATCGTTGCCGTGGTCCGGCATGCCGGAATTCCTGTGCGCTGGGACAGTAGTATATGCATCAAGATGCCTCAAGTCAAGTGGCAAAGCATACAAGAAGCTTATATGCTTACAACGGCGCTCGCGCTGTTGCTATAAGTAGTTGCTGGTATTATCCTTATAGTTGTATCCTACCGGGAATCGTGCTGTGCCTAGTGTGCGCGAGCTGCTCTTTGAGGAGGGCCAGTGGGAGAATGGCCGTACACCCCTCTTCGCCAATGCGAATCAACTGGCACATGCGCTCGTTACGCAGAATCTCTATCCGACCATCACCAACCAGCCGGCGATGGCCGCCTATCTCAGTCAGGTCTTCCGCCGGCAGCGCCCGTGCCCGCCAACCCTGGGTGATGCCATCGTCAAAGCGACAGGAAGGGGGCGGCTGAGCGCGGAGGAGAAGCAGCGGCTCCGTGCAGTGATTCAGGACGAATTGGAACGACCAGTCTCCAGGGTCCAGGACGCCCAATCCGATTCCAGAGTGTCCTTCCAGCAGCGCGCCGGCACTTCATTGCGTCAGATTGTTGTTCCGCCAGTCCGACTGCCACGTGAACTCGGGATGCTGCTCGGGCAGGCCCGATCGCATATTCTCTCCGCGCTCCGGGATGACAATCAGCGAACGCGTGCCGCTTTCGAGTACTACTTCTCGAGCCCCCAGGGGGCGCTCGAGTTCTGGGATCACCTGTTGATCACGGCGGAACGGGAATTCGCCGGGCATCCAGAGAGCTCGCTGCAGGAGGGGAAGCGGCTGCTGGAGCGGGCTGAGCGGGAAGGGGCGGTGCGGGCCTATATCGTGGATCCGGCGATCGGCGTCTGGCCGATGGTCGTGTTCGACCCCCTGTCGGCCGCAGAGATTGCGTTCATCTTCTTCTTTGACGCCCAGGCCGTGACCAGTCCAACGCAGGTCGACGCGTCCACCCTTGAGGACTGGTATCGGGTCGTGCACCGTCCGCTCCGGGAAGGAGTACTCCCGAGGGTCAGGCTTCTCCCAGGCTGGGCTCAGGAGGTGCCCGGATGATGGCGGCTCGGCTCACTCCGCCAGCGGCGTGCCTCGCAGCGCGGCCAGGACCGTAGCCGCCTTGGTCAGTACACCTTCCATGGCCTCCTCTTCCTTCACGCGAGCCTGACGGCGCCCCACTCGCATCAAGGCAATGCGAAGTTGGAAGGTCGCCTCGGCGTCGTCGATCCCGAGCACGCACCGATCGGCCAAGGCAGGGTCCGAGCGCCTGACCTCGAGGTACAGCTGCTCCTTCTGCTTCCTGAGTACTTCTCGTGCTGCCCCGCGAGCGACCAGTTCTTCCCGGATTGTCGCCGCTCGGCAACGCAGGTTGAGCCAGGCGGCGATGTCCTCTGGCCGGAGGGAACACGAGGTCGACAGCTGGCGCTCGAGCGCCTCCCAGTCCCGGAGAAGCTTCTCGGTGTGGTCCCCGCCCCCAGCCTCATCCAGGCCTTGCATGTCGCGAGCCTTGACCGTTGTGAGTGCAGTCCAGTCCTTCAACGCCTGCCACAGTACGACGCTCTCCCTCCCGAGAGCATCGATTGCCCAGAGCCATCCCGCCTCGCGCTTGTCCCTGAAGGCCTTCCACAGCGCGGGCCAGACCACCGACCAGCGCTTCCGGACACCTGCTGTGTAGGAGCTCAGGCGAGCATCAAGAAGGGGATCCGGCGTGCGCCCATGCCGCGGCAGGTGATTGTTCAGGTGTATCAGCAAGCTCCCCAACGCAGGCTGTAGCTCAGACTGTTCCCAGGTGCGTCGCGCAAACTCCCCCAGCGGCTCTGTTGTAGCAGCCGCCACGCCATCTACAGGGAGGCAGTCCAGGGCACCAGACCAGTCGCGTTCCCGGATCTTCACCGCGAAGGCCACGGCGGCTTGTCCGTCGAGGATGTCAATCCGCCCGGTCATCGCTGGGCCCGCCGGCAGGCCTCGATTTCCTTGCCGTCACTCGACACCCGTACAAACTCGATCCGGCGATTGGTTGCCCGCTTCCGTCGGCGTACCGGCTCCGGGTCCCTTCCCCAGTCAATCGGATCTCGCGGCCGGTACGGACCAAACCCTTCGATCACCACCTGACAGGGATCGATGTGCAGGGAGTCAAGGAGGATGCGTGCGGCGGCTGCGGCCCGCTCGCCGCTGAGCTTCCAGTTGTCCTTCGTCGAGAGACTGTCAAACCGCTGGTCATCGGTGTGCCCGCCGACCCGGAGCATGTCCGAAGGACCGAGCCCGTACCCCGCCAACGCGTCGAGAATCTGCCGGATGCCTGCCGGTGTCAGTTCCGCAGATCCCTGCGCGAACAGGGCATCGCCCGGCAGCCTCCGGATCAGTTGAAGCCCAGTGGCCGCCAGACGCACTGTCTGCCGCAGCGTATCTCCGGGAACCAGAGTGAGAACTTCCCATCTGGGGTCGAACCCACGACATTCAAACTGGGCTTCGATACGCGTTTTGCCCGCCAGCGAATCCACCCGGATCACCGCCTGGCCGCCGCCATCGGTGGTCGACAGCACCGCGGAGCGGACAACGATGGGGCAATCGGCGACCGGCGCACCAGTGGCCGCCGAGACGACCTGCACCAGCGCTACCCCGGTTCCGGGTGCTGTCGTGCCGAGCGCGATGACGACAACCAGAAGCAGCGCGGACAGGCTGATCAGGAAGTCGGTGTACGCGATCCATGGGACCGCGTCCTCACCACGAGACGAACCCCTACTTCGGCGAGCCAAGCAGCAGTAGCCGCATCAGTGGTGCGCGCAGGACCCTGTGAATGATCTGCGCAAGTCGATCCAATCGGTTCTGCCCCTCCCACAGATGCTGTAGCACCTGTTGCAGTTGTCTGACCTGGTCCTGTAACGGCTGCAATTCAGCAGAGGGTCCCTGAAGATCCTTGGGCACCTTGCCAGCCGCCTCGGCGGGAGGGCTCTCGGCTGTGTGCTGCGTTGCAGGCTTGCGCGGAGGCGGTGGCGGTTTGCGGTTCAGCACCTCTGCAATCTCCACTACCTTGCGGTCAACCGCGTCAAGGCGCCCAAGGACCTCCTCGGTACCCGAGGCAGTTGCCTTGGCGCTCGCCCGGGACAGATCCTCGGCAGCTGCGCGGATTCCGTCAGCGCTCATCCTCAGCGCGGTTCCGTGGGTGGCCAGCGCTTCTGCCCGGGCATCGAGCCCACTGAGGGTCGCATCCTGCCGCTGAAGCCGCACGGCAAGCGCACCTGGCACCTCCTTCACCAGCCCAGAGAGCCCAGTCAGCACGCCCCTCAGGCTGGCATTCATGGTAGCCAGCGACTCGTCGACCTTGGCCACCGTCTCTCTTAGCTGTTCAACTTCTAGTTTGATTGTCGGTTTGGTACTGTTGTCGATCAGTTCTGCCACTTGTCGGGCGGCTGCCGCAAGTTCCTGCCCAGTGGTCGTCTGCTTTCTCGCCTCCACATCGAGACTTTGCGTCAGTCGCGCGACCTCATTCTTGAGAGCATTCCACATCGCCAGCTGATCAGTAATGGGTGCCGCATCGAGTGGCTGCGACAATAGTGCATAGACCGTCCCCTGGAAGTACTCCCGCGTGAGGGCGTGGAGCTGCTCACGAAGGCTCTCGATATGGGTGGCGACACTTCCGAGCGCGATTGAGCAGGCGATCCCGGTGAGAGTCGAGAGAAGTGCACCCGCCAGCCACCGCGTCGCCCCGCCGGGGGCAAGGGCCGCTCCCCCCAACTCATGGGCAAAGAGCGTGACCGTACCGAACAGCCCCATCAAGACGGCGGTGGTCCTCAGGGAGGCGAGCCTTGTGGCGCCCTCACAGTACGATTCCACCAGGCAGTCCGCAGCGGATCCGAGCAGCTCCCGGTTGGGGTGGCTCCCCAGCCGTTCTAGAGCGGTCTTGATGGGATCGGTCTGCGAGCTGGATGTTCCTTTGGAGTACCTCCACAGTTCGCTCGCAAGGCCAACAAGCCCACCGGTGAGCGCTCTTCGAGCTAGCAACCACGTTATGGAGAGTATCAGCGCCGCAACCAGGCCGACAGGCCAGAGTGAGATCACAGGCCCCGGGAGTTCAGACGCTGCCAGGCCGAATGCCACTACCAGGCATAACAGGGCCACCATGTAATGGCGCCCAAGCACGCGTGTGCTGGCAACCAGTTGCTTATGCAGCTGATTGAACTGGTCACAGTAGCTGCCCAGCGGAGCATTGCGCTCTGTCATGGTGCGTTGCCAGCAGGCCACAGAGTCCATTCGTCTGGCCCGGCGCGTTGTACCAGCGCGAACCTGACGGTCATGTCACTCGGACGGTGCGTCAGGATGGCGTCTGCAGTCGGCAGGCTGAGGGCTGGATTGGGCACCAGCAACGAGCGGGGATCCCGCGGAGGATCCTCCTCGAAGACAAAGAAGTAAGGCTCCTGTCTTGACGAACCCCGGATCCGGTACTCTGTGGCGCGCCCCACCTCTGCGCCGATCCCTGCCTGATCCACATCCACCGCAAGGCACCGTACCCCCGGCACGTCGGGCGGGAAATTCACCCGGCCCGCTGCGGCACCCTCCACGGCTCGGAGCACCGACTCTCTCCAAGCCGGGTCTTGCCGGGTGGAGGTGTCTGGACTCGCGATCGAGTCCACGATGGCCTGATCCCTACCAGGGGGCTTCGGTGTCCAAGGATCGTGCCTCGTTGCACCGGGGGGGCCGGCATCCTTCAGGGATTCGCTGAGCCTCCGTGGGGGCCCGTCTGAACCCTTCTGGGCAAGCGAGGCTGCGCCCTGCGCCGACAGTCTTGCCAGCGCCGTGACCGCGTCCTGAAGCCGTTCGAGCTGAGCCCGTTGCTGATCCAGATCCGCGCGTGCCTGCACCAGCAGGGCTCGCAGCGAGCCCAGTGCGTCGACAATGTATCGCCTGGCCAGCCACACCCCTGCACCAAGTACGCATGTCATGAGCAGCAGTGCGATGCCAGTCATCACTGGTCCCTTCTGTGATGGGCAGGTGACACGACTCTCAATCAACCGGTCGTGTGAATCGTCGTGCACGGAGTCGAGGCAGGGCGTTGGCGTCATTTACTGAGCCAGCACGGAGAACCCGGGCCAGGATCTGAATCCAGGCTACCGTCAGACACCGCGGCTCTTTCGCCTCGCTTTTCCGAACGACATTGACGGGTGTGGCATGGAGGACTTCCCGGATCATTGTAGCCACCTCCGGTGGGAGCGCCACGCCGAGGCCCACCGCCTCGAGCCGCTCCTTGAGAGCGCGACTCTTCGTCGCCGCGCTGGTGAGAGCGAGAACAAACTCGGCGGCAATGGCATCGTACCCTTCCGCATTGTTGCCTGCTGTGCCGCCTGGTGGCGAATACCACGGCATAGCGGGATGCCACTCACCTAGAAAGGTCGCCTCGGTAGGATGCGCGCAATCACCCTCAGGCATTCTGCATAGCCCCTTCGCGACCTCGAGCTTGCTGGGGTCTCTGGCAAACTCTGTCGACAATGTGACACCTGACACACGCACGCTCCCGAGGGCGCGCTCGATCATGGTCTTCGTGAGCCAGGAAGCGGGGTGGCGATCGGGGGCCACAGCTCTTCCGGCGAGCTGCAGCAGATGGGAGCCAAGCCCGACAAATACTATCCGGACGTCCGCTGGACGATCCTGCTCTTCCGCCCCGCGGATCGCGGCGCCGAGCGCCAGGCCTGTGACAAAGGCGAGAAGCGCCCCTTCCATGATCACGACGCCCGCAAACGGGCTGGTGTTGAACAGGTCCGCCTGTGCATCACCCGCCAGCTTCTGTCGCAGCAGGCCGGAGAAGATCGCCTCCGAGGGAACGCGGAGCTCCAGAGTTCTCCACGTCTTGCTGGGCGTCTTCGTCAAGGCAGGGGCAAAACCATCGCACAGCGGCAGGAACCAGCCGGGTGCTCCACCGGCAAGTCGAAACGAATAGCTTCTGGCGTTCTGCCCATGCGCCTCGTCCCCCCTGGATACAAAGACATCCGTCGTGCTTCCCCCGACGTCAGCTACCACCTCCAACCCGTGATGCTGGCCGTCATGCTCGACACCGAACCACGCCGCACGCGCTTCCGGGATTGGATCTGCTATCCGGCTGTGGGCCGTTGCTTCCCGCCACGCCTCGACGATGGCTCTGCGCTGGCTGGGCTCCATGCATCCCGGATACGCAATCCGCAGGGCCTCGGCAAGGCCTGCAAGCCTGAACCCATCCGCCCTGAGCTCGGCCCGGAGCATTTGCCAGAGCCGACGGAGGAAGATGCGGCGTGCGGCATCGTCATCGTCCCACTTGAGCGAGAACGCAAAGCCGTGACCGACCCCTTTCACTTCATCGAGAGACACAACCTCCAGCGGGGCCTGAAACTGCACTCCGCTGGCAAAGGGCTGGTCGCGGGCGTCTGCCGGCAACTGTTGCGTGCACCAGACGGCCGTGTTGAGCAGGCTGGCTCTGCACAGGGGCGTGACGCCGAATAGTCGACATGCAAGTACGTGCTCCACACTCATTCTCGTCAGGTCACTCGGCAGCGGCCGTCCAACCACATTGCAGACCCTGTCGCTGAACGCGATTCCCTGAGGTGCGCCTTCCCGGTGTGAGGTGAACGCTGCGGTAGTGTGGGTACTTCCGAGATCCACCCCCAGCCGCAATACCTGATTTTGCGCAACGGGGAGGTTCTCCGGGGGCTTTACCAGTACCAGGCCGAGGTGCGCCCCGCTCTGCGACAGAACTTGTACGGCAGAGAGGCTACTGGCTTTCCACCACCTCAGGTGTCGCGCAATCTTACCTGTAAGTTGAAGCTCGAATGGCGGTTCTGTACTGACCGGTTCAAGGCGTACCGATTCCGCTTTTGGAGCAATGCGGTACTCGCCGTACCAGTACTCGTCCCAGTCGTCGGCCTCGAAGTCGGGCCACAGGTGGAACCCGCGACGCTCCCATTCGGCTTTATCGATCGTCATCACTTCACTGGCTTCATACGCCCGCTCGGCCCAGATCTCACAATTCGCGATCGTGTCCGGCAACCTGAGCCGGAGGCACAGCCGGTACCCTGATCCGTCGCGGGACAGGCTGACGCTCTCGAGCAGCGCGTTACGGATTGCCTTGGGACTGTCGCCCAGGAAACACCACTCGGTGAAGACGTCTTGCTTGAGGGGATAGAGGAAGGACTTATCTTCGCAGCTGAGGTATTGCCCAGCACCGCGAGTCTGGTGGCCCACATCAATCGGCTCGACGATGCACAGGGAGCTGATCAGCTGATCGCGAATGTCGGGCGTATCGTCAGCGCCAACCCCGGCCTGTGGCACCTCAAGAATGCCATCCGCGTTCGAGCGATACTCGTTGCCCATGATCCTAACAACGGCATTCATCCTGACCTGACCATCTGTAGCTACCTTGAGCTGCCACGGCCCACCGCGATGCGCATCGAAGAGTCGGAATGGCAGCCGGTCGCGGCTAGCGTGACCATTAGCATCAGGCTGTTGATGAAGTCCCGGTGCCACAATGAGTTTCAGAACCGAGCCTAGCGGTGCGCCATTGTCAGGCAGGTACTCCGTTTTGGCGGTACAGGCCGGTCGAATCGCTGCACCGTCGGCCAGGCCCCACAAGTCCTGGTCCGTGTAGGGCAAGTTCTCTTCTCTTGCCGCACGGATGCTGCCCTTCAGGAGCGCGAGGTCCTGTGGATTCAGCATGCCCCAGTTGAGTTTGAGGGAGCCATTCTCGAAGAGGCCGCCGGGTCCTCCCTGGATCACGGCAGGCCCCGGGACGACCAGCGTGGGACCGCCCACGAGGCCGAGCACCGTGGGCAGTTGCTGCCCATCGGGGGTGAACTTGAGGATGGCAAATTTATCAATGGAAGCCGTTGGTGCGGCATGCGAGAGAAACATCTTGAGGGCAGCAAGCACCCCTACGTCATTGTGGTTCCCCGCCATGGGCTCGATCTGGACCTTACCGTGTCGCTGCCCGATGATCAGTAGCCCGATGGCAGCCCGCCAGGCACTCAGGAGCTCGTTCGTGAAGGCGGACGCCGGCCAATTGCCATGTCGATCCAGAAGCTGTTGCAGGATGAACAACCGGGCCCACGGGTTCGGCACCCCGCGCTCACCACCTCGTCGAGGAGTCCCGGCCTTCTCCGCGATCGCATGCAGGTTGGTCGCCAGAAGAGCCTTCTCCTGGCCGAGGGGCTGCCATCTCGCCTGATTGACATTCTCGTTCACATCCCACGGTAGCCAGACAGACATGGTCAATCCCTATGAGAGCCGCGCGTCACATCAATCCCGAGCACACGGTTCGCCACCGATTGCACCAGATCGAAGAGGTTGGCCTTCTCGTCCCCCGTGGTGCGACGATCCATGCCCGAGTAGAGCTGGGCGAGCTGCCGTTCCGTCGGGCCTACTGTGAGAGCGGGGGGCGCTGCGCCCGTGCTCGGCAGCGGCATGAGTTTCTCATGCCAGCTGACGAAGCGTTCGCAATAGGGGCGCATGTTCATCAATTGCTCGAATTGCTCGTCCGTACAACGCTCTCCCCAGCTCAGGCCAGCGGCGTCTTCCCGGCACTTGGGGATCCACTCCGCCACGAATGCTGCTGCGAGCCGGTGTGCCGCAAGGTGCTCGCTGATACCTTCGCCATCCGGCAGCCCTTTCCACCCCAGTTCACTCGCCACCGCAAGCTGGACCCCGGTCGCGCCCGGATTCGACAGGAAGTGCATGCAGGCGGTCGCGGCCAGAAGCTCGGCGAGGTGCGGCTTGTTGTCTTGGCCTGCCACACTGCCTTCGGGGTCCCACGCCGTGGAGGTCTCGGCAAGACGCCGCGGGCTGATCCAGTATGTCGTGTCGTAGATGAGTCGGTTGCTGTAGTACGCCCATGCGGCTGCAGTGGAGAGCATGGACTGCTGCCGATCGGGATTCGGCCCTGCCACTGCCCCGGGCCGTTCGGGTATCTTGAAATAGGCCCCGAGCGCCGCGAGCCCACGTCGGCGCTCGTCAGTCAGGCGAGCACCTATTGCAGGAATGCCCGATGCACCCATCCCGCCGAAGACCGACCCGAACACGAAGGCCGGGTCATTGCGATTGAAGAGCTCGACCAGGGCGTCATCTTGATAGAGGAACTGGTGCAGGGCCCCCAGATGGGCCCGCTGCCTGTACCCGCCGTTCGGCACCATGGTTGTGTCCTCATCCAGAAACAGTGCCTGCAGGACATCCCTGGTGAGCGGATCACCGGCCTGCTGTTCATCGCCCAGCGCTCTGGATTCACCGCTGAACCACCGCAGTTTCTCACTGCCCAAGGCGGCGCCGAGCCGGCGGCTCCCCGGCCTTCCGGAGTATGCGTCCCACAATGATATCTGACTCGCGACGTTCTCAACGGTCTTGTTCCGTTCCACATGCTGATCTACCAGGAGCACCTTAATCTCATCCTGCGGCGTCCACACACCTGCGCTCACGAAGTAGAGCAGGGCTTCCACGCACCTGGCGCCGGTGCCGCCGATCCCGATGACCAGCGCCATCAGGAGGTCCTCCCGCCAACACGCGCGGGCAGAAGTGCATACCGGGCGCTCACGCCTAACGTACGGGTCAGGGTCGCCGCGACGAGGAGGCTCAGCCCGCCGCTTCCGGCCAGCGTCGCCAGCAGCGCCGGCGCGGTGAGGACCCGCAGGATATCCGTCGGCGATGGTACGCTCATGAATCCCTCGAAGAACTGGTTCTGCAGGTCGAGCCACACATAGACGGCCAGCGCGCCGGCGACGAGCACCGAAACGAGCCAGACCCCCTGTCTCACCCGCCCGGTGAAGTCCCCACCGCCCTCCGCCTTCCGGTGCCGTACCGCACCCGCGACGAGGTACCCGAGAAGCCCCCCCGCCATACCGAACAGGAAGGCCAGCGACTGGTATCCCGCGAGGCGTGCGGCGATGGCGTCCCCGCCGACTCCCGCCACATCCGGGAGGGGAAGCATTCCCAGGACGCCGACAAGGAAGAGTGCCAGGGGAGGCACCGCGGTCCAGAGGAAGAGCCAGGGGCGGTAGGGCTGTCCTGCCATCGTCGCTTTCTGGCGCACCAGCGCCGGGTTACTGGTAGCCGATCGTCACCGATCCCCGCCGCCGGCCTGCCGGGATGCTGTCCAGCAACTCCGTGGCCAGGCGCTGTACCAACTCGGCGAGGCGGTAGGTCCTCCCGACGGCGTCGGGCGTGCCGTCATCCGGGGTGCTGAGGCTGTCCAGGAGCGGCGCCAACCTGGCCACGCGGGGTCGAAACTCGACGCCGAGGTGCATGTACCGGCAGCAGGGCAGCTCGCGGGGAGGCTTGAAATGGAACTTCAACGACAGGGATGAACCGTCGGTGCCGCTGGTGGCGCCCGCCTGGAGCGCGCCGGTCGTCTCGACCAGCTTGAATCCGCTCGGCCCCCATGCCCACACGGCGAGCGGGACGTCGGCGGCCATCCTGGATACCGGAAAGCCCTGTGGAACATCACACGAAAGCGTCAGCAGGGCGTCATTCGGGCCTGTCGGGAGCTTGCTGGCATCAATCATGAGCCACCCGATGTCTCTTTTCAGCTTCGGAGCCCCGCTAATCGCGGGCACATTAGTTGCACACTGCAGTTCTTCCCGGGACAGCACCCAAGTTGCGGCCCACCCCTGCCTGGTGGGAAGTGCCAGCCGGCCCAGAAGGCTCCGGAGGGAGGCGGACGTCGGTGCCAGCACCACCAGATAGAGGGGGCGGGCCGTCGTGGAGACCACCGCTCTTCCCTCAACCATGGTATTCAGGCGTTCGGACCACAACTGACCTGAGAACGGCACACGGAAGGCCACAAACCCGAGAGCCCGGCCCGCCGCCAGGTGTCGCGCCAGCAGGTCCACCGTCCGGACGATGGTCCCGCCTTGTTCGTCGGACTGCACCCCATCGGTCAGGTAAAGGGAAATGGCCGTCGAGTCCGCAGTGAGCCGGCGGTAGAGCTCGTAGTCCGGGTTGTTCAACGCGCCGAAGTACCCCTCACAGAAGAGATCTCTTCGGAACCGCTGGCTCTCGATGGCCGGCGCACTCCCCGGGCGCGGCTGCCCGAAGACGGATGCCGAGTCCACCCCAAGCGCGGTGGGCAACCACCGGGTCAACTCCTCCACCGAACGCACTCCGCGGGCACAGGCGCCGAAGCCGCGCATGGACTGGCTGGCATCCACAAACAGCCGCGGGAGTCCTGCGGGAGCGGCGGCTTCCACGGGCGGGGCTGAGGCCGCCCCACGCCACTCCGTGGCCAGCCGCTCTCCCTCCCGGGCAACCCTGGCTCGCTCATCGCTGCCACAGTGCGCGAGGAGCAGGATCGCGAGTCCGGGCAACACGAAACGCTCAATCCGGCTGCTTGGCCAGGTCATTCTCATCATTTTGTGCGATGTCCGCGGGCCTGCGCCCACCCCAGTCAGGTGACCGGGAGTTCGCGCCTGGAAGTGCGAGGAGGGCAACGAGTGTCCCCCGCTCATCACTCCCCGGCGGCCTTTGAGCTGCTCGGCGCGCCACGAGATGCCCGGGGGTCTGCCCCTCATAGTCACAAGCTTCCGGGTCACAACCGATTCCGGCAAGCAAATCAAGTACTTGCTTGAGACGGTCGCTCGGGCACTCTGCAGCGGCCACGTGCAGCGGAGTCCACCCATGGTCGTCCCGAAAGTCAGGCACGACGAAGTGGCCGGTGGTGAGCTCGTGGAGAAGCACGTTGTTATCACGAATCGCTCTCACCACTTCGATGGCACCGCTGGCGGCCGCCAAATGGAGCACCGTACGCCCGCCTGGCGTTGTCCGAAAGTGGAAGATGGCACGGTTGCGTCCTAGCAAGGTGGCGTAAAAGTTGGCGTAAGGTGTGTCATGCCGAGGGTCCCTCGCGGCCTGCTCCAGGAGGGGCCAGCGGTGCTCCGCCTCGTCGGGAATTGTGAAAAGTTCCCAGAACCCCTTCTTCGCGAGGGCCTGCTCGACAAACACGAGATGGCGCATCGTCGTGCGCGTCTCGGGCAGGTCGTTCAGCCGCGC
>WBZN01000587.1_pt1 | contig 26759 bp, 22 predicted proteins | sample 5204281 | NCBI WGS metagenome assembly WBZN01 (sample SAMN12344347, study PRJNA552823) | activated sludge metagenome | biome: Activated sludge suspended growth; feature: Nitrification reactor; material: Wastewater; isolation source: activated sludge from nitrification reactor of wastewater... | reverse complement strand
GAGCACGGCGAGGAACCGCACGATCACCTCGACGCGGTCGTCGATCCCGGCGACGAGGGTGCGGAAGCTCCGCGGGGTGCGGTCGTGCAGCTGCACGAGCAGCGCGTCGGCGGCGTCGCGCACGGTGTGACGGATCGGGTTGACGTGGTAGAGGTCGACCTCCGGCGGTGCCGGCGGCGGCGCCAGGCCCCGCATCGCGGCCGCCCGCATCTGCTCGGGCGTGACCCGGGCGAGCGGGTCCGGCGCGAGGGAGCGGAACGGCTCCTCCGGTCCCATCGAACGCGAGACGACCTTGCCGCCCCGCTTGAGCAGCGTCTCCACGACCCGGGCCGCGTCCTTGAACGTCTTGCACTCGAGCAGCCGGGCGAGCAGCAGGTCGCGCTCCTCGAAGCGCAGCAGCTCCTCGTCGAGCTCGGTCGTCTCCGCCCCCGGCAGCAACCGGCGCACCTTCAGCTCGATCAGCGTCGATGCGATGAGCAGGAACTCGGTCGCGGCCTCGAGATCGACCCGGTCGAGCGACTCGACCTCGGTGAGGAACGCGTCGATCACCTCCGTGATCTGCACGTCCCAGATGTCGACCTCTTCCTTCAGGATGAGGTGGAGGAGGAGCTCGAACGGCCCCTCGTACACGGGCAGACGCACGGCGTACGACATCGGACCGAAACGCTACTTGGCGCGGATTGTCCGGCCGCGGATCACCTTCGGCCCCCTTTCCCCTTTTCCAGCGAAGCGCCCGTCGTCCTGCGGGGATCTCGGTACCGCGGCCGCGGCTCCGCGTTGGAAGCGGTGTCGGCATTCGCCCGTTCGCTCAGACAACGGCCGGCCTCGGTACCGGACCGCAGTCGCCGTGGGCCGGCCGAACTCGCTCGGCGGACGAACGCCGGCACCGCCGAGGCAACCGGTGAGGCGAAGCTTCGAGGGGGCGACCCCCTTCCACCAAGCGAGTTCGCCTGGCCCAGTCGACGATTCGGTCCCGTGAACGGCCAGGCGGTGTCTGAGCGACTGGGAGGGGGTCGCCCCCTCATCCCGCCCGGAGCACGTCCAGCGCGCGGAGAGGTGGGTGCACGAGGGCCCGTAAATGCAAGGAGGGAAAGAAGGAAATGAGTACGTTCCACCCTCATGACCCGTCAGTTCTCCGGAATCCAGCCCAGTGGGGAGATGCACCTCGGCAACTACGTGGGGGCCGTCCGGCGGTGGGTCGACCAGCAGGACGACGGGATCTTCTGCGTCGTCGACCTGCACGCCATGACCGTCCCGTACGAGCCCGCCGAGTTCACCGCCGCCACCCGGCGCCTCGCGGCGCTGCTGTTCGCCGCCGGGCTCGACCCGCAGCGGTGCGTGCTGTTCGTACAGAGCCACGCACCGGTCGTGACCGAGCTGACCTGGATCCTCAACTGCGTCGCCACCGACGGCGAGCTGCGGCGCATGACCCAGTACAAGGAGAAGAGCCGGGGCCAGGAGTCGGTCAGCGTCGGGCTGCTCGACTACCCGGTGCTGATGGCGGCCGACATCCTCCTGTACGACACCGACGAGGTGCCCGTCGGCGAGGACCAGATCCAGCACGTCGAGCTCACCCGTGACCTCGCGATCCGGTTCAACCACCGCTTCGGCGACACGCTGATCGTGCCGAAGGCCACGGTCCCGCCGGTCGGCGCGCGCGTGAAGGACCTGCAGAACCCGACGGCGAAGATGAGCAAGTCGGTCGAGTCGCCGCAGGGAACCGTTCTGGTCCTCGACGACCCGAAGGCGATCACCAAGAAGGTGAAGTCGGCGGTCACCGATTCCGAGACCGAGGTCCGCTTCGACGTCGACGCGAAGCCGGGCGTGTCCAACCTGCTCGCGTTGCTGTCGGTCGCGACCGGGCGGCCGATCCCCGAGCTCGAGGCCGAGTACGGCACGTCGGGCTACGGGACGTTCAAGGGCGCGGTCGCCGACGCGCTCGTCGAGTTCCTCCGGCCGACGCGAGAGCGCTACGAGGCGCTCGCCGCCGACCCCGGCGAGCTCGACCGGCTGCTCGCCGTCGGCGCCGCGCGGGCGCAGGAGATCGCGGACGCCACGATGACCCGGGTCCGGGCGAGCACGGGGCTGCTGGCGCCGGCCTGAGCGCCGGGCGCCGCCGCGCGCCGTCCGGTCAACGATCGGCGCGCACGAGGGCGGCGACGACCGTCGGGTCGAGACCGAGGCCGGCGAGCCGGTCGGGATGATGGTGGCCGGCGGCCCAGGCGACCACCTCGGGTGGACTGCCCGCGGCCGCGAGCTCCCCCGCCCCCCGGTCCGCGTGGTCCTCGTACCGGCCGACCCGTCCCCGCCAGCCCGGCCGGTCGCGCCAGCCCCGCACGCGAGCGTCACCGAGGGCCACCGTCAGCACCGTGGCGAACGAACGGCCCACGGTGCCGAGGTCGGCGTGCACCTTGCCCACGTCGTGGAGGATCGAGGCCCGGACGAGCACCGGGTCGACGTCGGGCCCGAGGAGGCGCACGAGCTCGCGGCCGCCGGCCGCGGCGTGACGCCGATCGGGGTTGCCGAGCCGGGCGTAGAGGGGCCATTCCGACGCGGTCACGGTGGCCCGCACCCACGCGTCGTCGGCGGGGTCGGGCGGCCGGCGCGACAGCGACGTGACGAAGCGCCGGGCGTAGTGGCCGGCCTGACCGATCACTGCTGCAGGACCAGCGCGTTCACCGTGCGGATGAACGGGTCGAGCAGCACGCCGACGAGCCCGGTCCAGAACACGAGCGCGAACAGCACCAGCAGGCCGTAGGGCCGGAACCGGTACCAGTGCGGGAGCCACGACCTCGGCATGATCAGCTCGAAGATCGCCGAGCCGTCGAGCGGCGGGACCGGGATCAGGTTGAACACGGCGAGGAACACGTTGACCATCGCGAACGAGTACGCGATGCGGAAGCCCCACCCGAGCACCGGGTCCTGGAGGACGTAGGAGCCGGTGGGCAGCCGGTGCAGCGCGCCCTGCAGCCCGGCGGGCATCTGGCCGACGAAGTACCGCGCCGCGAAGACCGCGGCGGTGGCGAGGAGCAGGTTGGAGGCCGGGCCGGCGAGCCCGACGGTGAACATGTTCGTCCGCGGGTTGTGCAGACGGTTGGGGTTGACCGGCACCGGCTTGGCCCAGCCGATGACCGGCGCGCCCGTGAGCGCGCCGATCGCGGGCAGGACGATCGAGCCGACCGGGTCGATGTGCGGGATCGGGTTCAGCGTCAGCCGGCCGGACCGCTTCGCGGTGTCGTCGCCGAACCAGTACGCCACGACGCCGTGGCTGATCTCGTGCAGGATGACGGCGACGATCAGGCAGCCGAAGAAGATGACGCTCTGCCCGTCGAGCCTCACCGGGTCAGTGCGGCTTGGACGCGCACGTGATGCAGTAGCGCGCCGAGGGCATCGCCTCGAGCCGGGCCGGGGCGATCTGGTTCCCGCAGTCCTCGCAGGTCCCGTAGGTGCCCTCCTCGAGCTTCGCCAGCGCGGCCTCGATCTCGAGCAGGTTCTCGTTGAGGCTCCCGGCCAGCGCGTCGACCTCGCCCCGCTCGGCGGTGACCTGCCCGCTGTCGGCGAAGCCCTCGTCGAAGTCCAGCTCGCGCGTGCCCGGGGCCCGGCCGAGCTGCTGCAGCTGCGTGAGCAGGTGCTCGCGCTCGGCCGTCAGCTCGTCGCGGTTCGCGTGGAAATCCGTCTCCGCCATGGGCGGGGAGCCTACCGCCCGGTCTCCCCCACCCCGGCTCCGGCGCGCGCCCGTGGATGGGCGAGCTCGTAGACCGCCCGGAGCCGCTCGGGCGACACCTTCGTGTACACCTGGGTCGTCGACAGGCTCGCGTGCCCGAGAAGCTCCTGCACGACCCGAATGTCCGCTCCCCGCTCGATCATGTGGGTCGCGCACGAGTGGCGCAGCACATGGGGCGACAGCCGTCCCGCGAGCCCGACCCGCTCCCCGGCCGCGGTCACGATCGCCCAGCAGCTCTGCCGGGACAGCCGACCGCCGCGCGCGTTCAGGAAGATCGGGTCACCGGCGACGCGCCGCGTCGCCGGACGCTCCAGCTCGGGCCGCCCGCGCCGGAGGTACTCGAGCAGCGCCTCGCGCGCGCTGCGACCGATCGGCACGACCCGTTCCTTGGACCCCTTGCCCATCACGCGTGCGACGCCGTCGGTCAGGTCGACGTCCTCGCGGTCGAGGCCGACGAGCTCACTGATGCGGACGCCCGTCGCGTAGAGCGTCTCGAGGATCGCGCGGTCCCGCAGGGCGCGCGGGTCGTCGCCCTCGACCGCGCCGAGCAGGTCCTCGACCTCGGCCTCGGTCAGCGCCTTCGGCAGACCCTGGGGCACGCGCGGCGCCCCGACCTCCTCGCTCGGATCGGTGGCGACGAACCCCTCGTCGACGCAGAACCGGTGGAACGACCGGACCGCGACCAGGGCCCGGGCGATCGACGCCGGCGCGAAGCGGGGCGTCCCCTCGGGGGTGCGGGCCCGCTTGAGGTGGTCGACGTACGCGTTCACGGTCGCCTCGCTCACCGCGTCCGCGTCGGTGAGCCCCTGGCGGCGGAGGTAGCGCTCGTAACGCGCCAGATCCCTCCGGTAGGCCGCGAGCGAGTTCTTCGCCAGGCCGCGCTCGACCGTGAGCCACGTCTCGTGCTCGAGCAGCAGGCGCCCGAGCTGGTCAGGCGTCAACGGAACGCTCCCGTCCCCGAACCATCGCGTCAGTTTGTTGCAGATCGGTCGCCGAGCGACGCGATCGCAACGAACGCGCCGGGGGGTGGGCAGCGATCGGGCGCGTCAGACGGCGGCGGGTTCGTCGGACGCGAGCGGCAGACGCGGGGCGCGGCCCTCGGCCCGCTCCTTCGCGGCACGCACGAAGCCCTCGAAGAGCGGGTGCGGCCGGTCCGGGCGGCTCTTGAACTCCGGGTGGGCCTGCGTGGCGACGTAGTACGGGTGCACCGAGCGCGGCAGCTCGATGAACTCGACCAGCCGGTCGTCGGGCGACGTGCCCGACATCACGAGCCCACCCTCCTCGAGCCGGCGCCGGTAGGCGTTGGAGACCTCGTAGCGGTGACGGTGGCGCTCGTACACGACCTCGTCGCCGTAGAGCTCGCGCACGATCGTGCCCGGCGTGAGCTTCGCCGGGTAGGCGCCGAGGCGCATCGTGCCGCCCATCTCGACGACCTCGCGCTGGTCGTCCATGAGGTCGATGACCTTGTGCGGGCTCTGGGTGTCGAACTCGGCCGAGTTGGCACCGGCCAGGCCGCACGCGTCACGCGCGAACTCGATGGTGGCGCAGTGCAGACCGAGGCAGAGCCCGAGGAACGGGATGTTCTGCAGCCGGGCGAACCCCGCCGCCGCGACCTTGCCCTCGATGCCCCGGAAGCCGAAGCCGCCCGGGATCACGATGCCGTCGAGCTCGCGGAGGCGGCCCTCGGCGAGCAGACCCTCGGTGTCGTCCGAGGCGATCCAGTCGATCTGGACCCGCGCGCCGCAGGCGTAGCCGCCGTGGCGCAGCGCCTCGGCGACCGAGAGGTACGCGTCCGGCAGCGTGACGTACTTGCCGACGACGCCGATGCGCACGTCGAAGTCGGCCGCCCGGACGCTCTCGACCAGGCCCTGCCACTGCGTGAGGTCGGGCTCGGTGTCGTCGAGGCGCAGCATCGAGCACACGTAGTCGTCGAGGCCCTCGTCGTGGAGCACGAGCGGGATCTCGTAGAGCGTGTCGGCGTCGATCGCCGAGACGATGCCGCGCTCGGGCACGTCGCACAGCTGGGAGATCTTCTCCTTCAGCCGGGTCGGGATGGGCCGGTCGGAGCGGCACACGATCGCGTCGGGCTGGATGCCGCGGCTGCGCAGCTCGGTGACGGAGTGCTGCGTGGGCTTGGTCTTCTGCTCGCCGGACGGGCCGATGAACGGCACGAGCGTCACGTGGATGTAGAAGACGTTGTCCCGGCCGACGTCCTTGCGGAACTGGCGGATCGCCTCGAGGAACGGGAGGATCTCGATGTCGCCGACGGTGCCGCCGACCTCGGTGATGACGACGTCGACGTCCTCGGTGCCGAGCGAGAGGATGCGGTCCTTGATCTCGTTGGTGATGTGCGGGATCACCTGCACCGTGTCGCCGAGGTACGCCCCGTGACGCTCCTTGGCCAGCACCGACTGGTAGATCGAGCCGGTCGTCGCGTTGCTCTTCCGGTTGAGCGGCACGTCGACGAAGCGCTCGTAGTGGCCGAGGTCGAGGTCGGTCTCGCCGCCGTCGTCGGTCACGAAGACCTCGCCGTGCTGGAACGGGTTCATCGTCCCGGGATCGACGTTGATGTACGGGTCGAGCTTCTGCATCGTGACCCGGAGGCCCCGACTCTTGAGGAGCCGCCCGAGCGACGAGGCGGTCAGCCCCTTGCCCAGGCTCGACGCGACCCCGCCCGTCACGAAGATGTGCTTCGTCAACCCACCAACCAACCTTCCGCAGCCGGGCGCGCCCCGTTCCCCGGACCGGAACGTGGTCTCCGCTCGCGCCACCTGCTCACGGGAAGCCGACGGTACCATGCCACCCCCTGCGCGGCGGTGATGGAGAGGAACGAGATCGTGGACCCCGCAGCACTGCGCCGGGCGCGGCCGTGAGACGAACCGACCACCTGACCCGCGACGCGGTGCTCGTCGGCGTCGTGGCGCTCCTCGTGCGCCTCCCGGCCTACTTCGCCCCACAGCCGCTCGGTTTCGACGACGGGCAGTTCGCGGAGTCGGTGCTCGCGATGCGCCACGGCGGCCTCCCATTCCGACAGGTCTTCTCGTCGCAGGGACCGCTGTTCCTCCCGGTCGCCTGGCTCGGCGACCTGCTGACGGGCCGGACGATCGACTCGCCCCGCGCCGCGTCGGTCGCCTCGGGGGTTGTGCTCGCGGTGCTCGTGCTGCTGCTCGCCCGCCGGTTCACGGCCCGCGGGCCCGCGTTGCTCGCCGCGATCCTCGTCGCCTGCTCGGGCTCGGTCCTCTGGACCACCGGACCGCTGACGTCCGACGGCATCGGCGAGGCCCTCGCGGTCGCCACCGCGTTCGCCGGGGTCGTCTACTGGTGCCGGCCGACGGTCGGGCGCGCGGCGGTGATCGGTCTCCTCGCCGGCGCCGCGCTCGCCGTCAAGAGCCTGCTCGTGATCCCCGCGCTCGCCGCCGCGGGGATCTGGCTGCTGCTGCGGCGCCGCTGGACCCACGTGCTCGCGGTCCCCGTCGTCGGCGTGGCGGTGGTGCTCGCCACTTCCGCGCCGTGGGGACTCTCACGGGTCTACGACCAGTACGTCCGGTACCACACCGACGCGGTGGCCGACCGGCCGGTCGGCGCGAACCTCGACAAGCTGTGGAACACCCTGGTGCGCCGCGACCTCCCGCTGCTCCTCGCGTCGCTGGTCGCGCTCGTCGGCTACCTGTCCGGGCTGGCAGCCCGTCGCCGCGCCCCGGCCGACACCGCCGACGCCGACGCCGACGGGCCCGGGCCGCCCGCCTGGCCGCTCGTCGTGTGGTTCGTCCTCGTGGTCGGGGTCGTCCTGACCGAGTCGCCGATGTGGCGCAACCACGTCGCCCACGTCGCGGTGCCGCTCGCGCTGCTCGTCGCGGTCGGCCTCGACCGCAGCCGCCGCCCGAGTACCGTCACCGCGACGGCGGTCGTCGTGGCGGTGCTGGCCGTGCCCTGGTCGGTCATCCACCTGCCCGAGCTGATCCGCCCGGAGGGACCGCCGCCCCGGGTCGAGGCGCTGAACCGGACGCTGCGCCGGCTCCCGCCGGGCGCGCTCGTCATCGCGGACACGCCGGGACTCGTGTGGCGGGCCGGACGCCGCACGCCGGACGAGTTCGTCGACGTGTCGATCCTGCGGATCACGTCACCGACGAAGTCGCTGCAGCTCACGGGAGACGACATCGTGAAGGCGGCTGCGCGCGACGACGTCTGCGCGGTCGTGCGCTGGTCCGACCAGCGCTTCACCCACTTCCCCGACCTCGGCGCGCGGCTGCGGGCGCTCGGCTACGTGCCGCGCCTCCGGCACGGGACCGAGGTGGTGTGGGTCAAGCCGGACTGTCGGCCGGCAAGCGGCCGAGCGAGTCGAACCACCGCAGTGGCGGCACCGCCCGGATCACCCGGCTGAACGAGACGAACTCGGACGCCAGGTTCAGCACGATCAGTGCGACCAGCACCCCGTTGCGCACCCCGCGTCCGCAGACGAGCACCACCATGAGGCCGAGGACGCCACCCAGGATGTTCGCCCCGGTGTCACCGAGCATGACGTGCTCGCGCAGGTCCTCGGGCAGCACCCCGACGGCCGCCCCCATGATCGGGGCGACGGCCACGCCCACCGATCCGGCGCCGGCGACGACCGCGAGCGGCGCGTACGCGAGGAGCGAGTACTTGATCGTCCGACCGGGGGCGCGGTCGAGCAGGTTGGCGAGGTTGGCGGCCAGGGCGATGAGCACCGCGTCCGACAGGAGCCGTTGCCAGGTGACGAAGCCGGGCACGCTCGCGAGGACGAGGGCGATCGCCGCGCCGCCGAGGAGCTTCACCATCCCGCTGGTGAGACGACCGTGGGCCAGCGCCCGCAGGTGGCCCTTGAAGCCCCGGTCCTCGCCGCCGAGCACGTCGTCGAGGAATCCCAGGAACGCAAAGCCGAGCGCGGCGAACAGCACCGGCTGGCGGGCGAGGTTGAGACCCGGCTCGTCACCGAGGCCGATCGCGCCGAGCGCGGACCGGCCGGCCTCCACGATCAGGACCGCCATCGCGATCACGATCCCGGCCGCGGTGTACACGACGACGCCCCGGTAGTTGAGGCGCGCCAGCGCGTCCGCCCGGACGAGTTCCCGCCCCGAGATGAGCAGGAACCGGACCGCGAGGAAGCCCACGATCCATGCGACGACCACGCCCATCCCGGCAGTCTGCCCGGTGCCGGGTGTCCGGGGGTGGCTCCCCTACTTCGCGCCGGGCATCGTGTCGACGTTCGGGGGCACCGAGTTCTCGCGACCGAGCCCGTAGTTCCCGTGGCCACCGGCGCCCAGCTCCGCGAGCGCGAGGGTCGCCGCGACGTGGCCCTCGACCCGCTCGGCGTCGTCGATCGTGCTCACCGCGCCGCTCAGCGCGTCGTCGGCGGCGATCGGGTCGATCCACTGGGACCGGTCGGTGAACGAGCCCGTCGCGCCGAACACCTCGCCGATCGCGGTCTTGGCCTTGCCGCCCACGAGCCCGCCACCGAGCGCCGGCACGACGTCGGTCGGGATCGGCGACGTCGGACCACCGAGCACCAGCGTGCGCGCGACGTCCCCGCTGATCTCCTGCACCGTGGGCGTCGCGCTGCCGTCGACGCCGCTCAGCGTCACGAACTTGGCGTCGACGAGTGCGCCCAGCACGTCGTCGGTCGGCGGCGGAGCGGACGCGAGGCGACGGCCGAGCACCCCGGCCGAGTTGGTCCGGAGCGGCGTCGCCGCCTTGTTGGTGAGCCCGGTGGCGTTACGCATCGCGGCCTGCTCCTCGGTGGTGTCGAGGGTCCACGACGGCTCCATCCACAGCACGCCCGGCACCGTCGCGCCCGCCTGGCGCAGCAGCCGCGCCTGGGCGTCCACCGCGCCGCTGTCGATGCCCCGCTCGGCGACGAGGTCCACCCGCACCCCGGCGAGCGAGCGGCCGACCGCGTACCCGGCGGTCTGCTCGGAGTACTTCGACATCGCGTCCTTGTCGGCCTGCAGCCGGGCGTTCTCGTCGCGCGTGTCGTCGGCGTGCTTGTTGACCGTGTCGACCTGGTTCTGGAGCCGGTCGATGACCCCGCGCCCGACGAACGCCGAGCCGAGGACGGTGCCGATCGCGAGCGCGAGGAAGATCGCGATGATCGAGACGACGTGGAATCTGAAGTTGACCATCGGTCCTAGTGGGTGATCGAGTACCAGAGGTCGTCGAGGGTCAGGCGGATCCCGTCGACGTAGGTGTGGAGCGGCTGCGCGACCAGGCCGATCACAATGATCGTGAACAGCGCGGCGAGCACGAGCACAAGAATGTCGCGGCGCCGGACCCGGCCCTCGTAGAGCCGGTGCACGCCCTTCGCGTCGACGAGCACCGGGCCGAGCCGGAGCCGGGTGAGGAAGGTCGAGGCCATCCCCTTGCGACCCTTGTCGAGCATCTCGACCATCGTCGAATGCGTCCCGACCGCGACGATCAGCGACGCGCCGGCCTCGTAGGCGAGCAGCATCGCCACGTCCTCGCTCATCCCCTCGGCGACGAACTCGAGGTACTCCTCCCCGGGCGTGAAGCCGAGCGCCTCGAGGTTCTCGCGACCGGGCGCGCGGCCGTCGGGGTGCACGTGGTGCAGCAGCTCGGCGCCGCAGTGCACCGCCTCGTCGGTGAGCGAGTCGAAGTCGCCGATGATGATGTCGGGCTTGAACCCGATGTCGAGCAGCGCGTCGGCCCCACCGTCGACGCCGATCAGGACCGGCTCGTACTCCTTGAGGTAGGGCTTCAGCGCCGCGAGGTCGTTCTGGTAGTCGTGACCCCGCACCACGACCATCGCGTGGCGGCCCTTGAACTTGGTGTGGAGCGTCGGCAGCGTCAGCGGCTCGAAGGTGATCTTCGCCTCGTGCTGGATGTACTCCAGGGTGTTGGCCGCGAAGCGCTCGAGCTCGTCGCCGATGTTGTTGCGGGCGCGCTCCATCGCGTCGGTGACCTCGGGCACCTCGCGCACGCAGCCCCGGACGACCTCCCGCTCGCCGCGGTACACGCAGCCGTCGCCCGCGACCCTGAGGGTCTCGCCGTCGACCACCGCGGTCATGACGTCGGGTCCGAGCTCGTCGACGAGCAGGATGCCGGCCTCCACGAGCCGGATCGGGCCCCCGTTGGGGTACCGGCCGGTGATCGACGGCGCGGCGTTCAACACCGCCGCGACCCCGGCCGCGATGAGCCCCTCGGCCGCGACGCGGTCGATGTCGGCGTGGTCGATCACCGCGATCTCGCCCGTCTGCATCCGCTTCGTGAGGTCCTTGGTCCGCGCCCCGACCCTGGCGACCGCGGTCACCTCGGCCGGATGTCCCACCCGCACCGGCGTCGACGTGCCCCGGCGCCTCACGCCGGCCTCACGACGTGACCGGGGCACCGGCGCGCGCGAGCAGCTCCTCGGCATGACGCCGGGCGTGGTCGGACGACTCGACGCCCGCCAACATCCGCGACAGCTCGCTCACCCGCTGCTCCCCGACCACGACCTCCGCGGCGGCCACCGTGCGGCCGCCCCGCTCCCCCTTGCGCACCACGACCTGCGTGCTCGCACACGCTGCGACCTGGGCGAGATGGGTCACGCACAGTACCTGGGCGTCCCGCGCGAGCGCCTTCAGGGCCCCGCCGACCGTGGCGCCCGCCTCGCCCCCGATCCCGGCGTCGACCTCGTCGAACACGAGGACCCGGCCGGGCGGCACCGCACCCGTGGCCACCGACGCCACCCGGATCGCCAGCAGGGCCCGGGAGAGCTCGCCGCCCGACGCCACCTTGGCGAGCGGCGCGGGCGGTTCGCCCGGATTCGCGGCGAGCAGCATGGTGACGTCGTCGGCGCCGTCCTCGTTCGGCTCGGCCGGGGTGACCTCCACGCCGATCCACGCGCCGGGCATGGCCAGGGCGGCCAGCTCGGCCGTCACCGCCGCGGCGAACGGATCGACGGCCGCGAGCCGCGCCGCCCGGAGGTCGCCCGCCGCGCGGTCCCGGCGTGCGGTCGCGCGCTCCCGGTCGGCCTCGAGCTCCTCCACCCGCGCGTCATGCCCCGCGAGCGCGGCGAGCCGGCCTGCCGCCTCCGACCGGTAGGCGAGGACCTCGGCGAGGTCCGCGCCGTACTTGCGCTGCAGGTCCCGGAACAGCTGGCGGCGAATGCGGATCTCGGACAGTCGGGCCGGGTCGTCGACGACCGCGTCCCGTGCGGCGCGCAGCTCGTGCGCGAGGTCCGCTGCCTCGGCCTGCACCGCCCGGAGCCGCCGGTCGAGCTCGGCGAGCGGCTCGCGCCCGCCCAGCTCGTGGACGGCGCGCCCCAGACCGTCGATCACGTCGGCGTCGACGACGCCGTACGCGCCGGCCAGCGCCTCGCGGATGCCGACCGCGTCGGCGAGCTGCTGCTCCTCGAGGTCGAGGGCGAGATCCTCGTCCGGGTCGTCGAGCGCGGCGGCGTCGATCTCGTTCACCTGGAACTCGAGCAGCGCGACCTCGCGCGCCTGGGTGCGGGCGTCGCCGCCGAGCGTGGCGAGCTCCTCGTCGATCGTGCGCAGCTCGTCGCGCGCGAGCCGGTAGGCGGCGAGCGCGCGCTCGGCCCGCTCGCCTGCGAACGCGTCGAGGATGCGCCGCTGGGCCGCCGGCGCGAGCAGCGCCTGGTACGCGTGCTGGGCGTGGAGGTCGAGCAGCTCCACGCCACGCGTCGCGAGCTCGGCGGCGGTCGCGAGCCGGCCGTCGACGTAGGCCCGGCTCCGACCTTCGCGCGGGATCACCCGGGCGAGCACGACCTCGTGGCCGTCGCGATCCTCGAACCGGCCCTCGACGCGCGCCTCGTCGGCCCCCTCGCGGACGAGTCCGGAGTCGGCCCGCTCCCCACCGAGCAGCGCGAGCGCGCCGGTCACGAGCGTCTTGCCGGCACCGGTCTCGCCGCTGATGGCGGTGAGGCCCGGGCCGACCATGAGGTGCACCTCGGCGATGATCCCGAGATCCGTGATCCGCAGCTCCAGCAGCACGGCTCAGCTCCTCCCCCGCGGGCGGGCGGGCCGTCGCGGCGACCGGGTCATCGGTCGCTGAGGCCGAACTTGGCCTTGAGGATCTGGTGGAAGTCGCGGGGCGCCAGCGTGACGACGCGCGCCGGACGCGCACCGCACTCGCCCCGCACCGTGGCGCCGGGCTCGAGCTCGCCCAGCTCCCGACCGTCGAGCGTGAGGACGCCGGGCCGGTCGGTGACCCGCAGCTCGAGCACGTCGCGGTCGTCGAGGACGAGGGTCCGGTCGAAGAGCATGTGCGGCGACACGGGGGTGAAGAGGAAGCACGCGAGGCGCGGCGACACGATCGGACCGCCCGCCGAGAACGCGTACGCCGTCGAGCCCGTCGGGGTCGACACGATCGCGCCGTCGGCGGCGTAGCTCGTGAACGGTGCGCCGTTGATCACGACCTCGAAGCGCACGAGCTTGCCGGGCTGGGGCTTCTCGAGCACCGCCTCGTTGAGCGCGGTCCACGTCCCCGCCGCGGGTCCGGTCGAGGTGACGGTGACGGCCAGCACGGTGCGTTCGCTCACCGCGAACGTGCCGGACCGGAGGCGCTCCAGCGCGTCGACGAGCGCCTCGGGCTCGACCTCGGTCAGGTAGCCCATCTGCCCGCAGTTGACCCCGAGGACGGGCAGGCCCTGCTCGGCGACGAGATCGACGGCCCGCAGCATGGTGCCGTCGCCGCCGAAGGACAGCACGGCCTCGCAGTCGAGCGCGGCGGGGCCATCGACCACCGTCGCGGTCATGCCGTGCGCGGCGCACCACTCGACCGTCGTCTCGACGAGGCGCGCGGCCTCCGGCCGGTCGGGATGCGCGACGAGCCCGAGCCGGGTGAGTCCCGCCACCTCGCTCATGCGGCGACCTCGAACAGCGCGTCGAGCTCGCGGTCGGTGACCCTCGTCGCACCCGTCGCACCGGGACGGGCGTGGGCGAGGAACTCGACGTTGCCGTCGGCGCCCGTCAGCGGCGACCGGATGACCGCGGTCACTACGAGGCCGTGCGCGGCGAGACCGTCGACGACCTCGCCCAGCACCGACCGGTGCACCACCGGGTCCCGCACGATGCCACCCCGGCCCACCCGTTCGCGGCCGGCCTCGAACTGCGGCTTGACCAGCAGCACGAGCTCGGCCGTCGGCGTGGCCAGCGCGACCAGCGCCGGCGCGACGGTCCGCAGCGAGATGAACGACAGGTCGGCCACCACCACCTCGGCCGGACCGTCGGGCAGCGCCTCGAGCCGGCGCAGGTTGGTGCGCTCGAGCACCGCGACCCTGGGGTCCTCGCGGAGGCTCCACGCGAGCTGACCGTGGCCGACGTCGACGGCGACGACCTCGCGCGCGCCGCGTTGCAGCACGCAGTCGGTGAACCCACCGGTCGACGCGCCGGCATCGAGCACCCGCCGCCCGGCGACGTCGATCTCCCACGCAGTGAGCGCGGCGTCGAGCTTCTCGCCACCGCGGGAGACGAAGCGGGCCGCCGGTCCCCGGAGTGCGATCGGCTCGTCGGGACCCACCTGCCGCGCCGGTGTCGTCGCGGGGGCGCCGCCGACGGTGACGAGGCCGGCGGTGACCGCCTCGACCGCCTGCCGACGGCCCGGGACCAGCCCCCGACGCACGAGTTCCGCGTCGAGTCGGCGGCGCACGGACCTAGGACGCCCGCGCGGCGCCCGCCGGCGAGCCCGACGCCGACTTCTTGGCGCCCGCCTTCTTCGTCGACTTCTTCGCGCCGGCCTGCTTCGTCGACTTCTTGGTGCCCGCCGGCTTCGTCGACTTCTTCGCGGCCCGGGCCTGCTTGGCCAGCCGGGCCTCGAGGCGGGCGAGGTCGTCCTTGGTCGCGATGCCGAGGACCTTCACCTGCCGCTGGATCTCCTGGCGCACGAGATGGACCAGCACGTCACGGCGGCGCCGGCTCTCGTCGACGAGCCCGTCGACGAAGCCCTGCACCTGGTCCTGGGCGAGCTGGCCCTGCGCGACGAGGTCGTTCGCCCGCTTGCGGGCCTGGGCCCGGGTGACCGAGACGAACTCCGCACCCGCGTTGAGGTACTTGCCGAAATCGGGGGTCTGCGGCATTGCCGACGCTCCTCGGGGAACTCCGCCAGGGGAAGCCTGGAGGCTACCCCCCGAGGCCCGGAGCGTCGGGTACCGCGATCTCAGCCGCGGAGCAACGCCGGCACCAACGACCCGAGGTCGTCGGCGAGGTACGCCGGCGCGGGATCGGGGACCGGCTCGTCGGGGTCGTGGCCGCCGATGCCGCTGCGCACCATGGCGAACGGCCAGCCCAGCGCGGTGGCGAGCGCCCCGTCGGTCGACGGCCGGTCGCCCACCATGACCCCGGTGGAACCGAGCCGCTCGCGCACCAGCGCGACCGTCGCGGCGGCCGGCTTGCCCGCGACCTCCGGCCGCCGGCCCGACGCCGTCGCCACCGCGGCGACGAGCGAGCCCGCGCCCGGCAGGACCCGACGGTCCCCCGGATAGGTCGCGTCGAGGTTGGTCGCGACGAAGCGCGCCCCGGCGCGCACGGCGGCGGCGGCGCGATCGAGGCGGTCGAAGTCGAAGTCCTTATGGAAGCCGCACACCACGGCGTCGACCGGTGCATCAGGCTCCCGGTCGTTGGCCACCGCGACGAACCCCGCGCCCGCGACCGCCTCGGCCACACCCGGCCCGCCGCACACCAGCACGCGGCGGCCGGCGGGCAGCCCCGACGCGAGGAGTGCGGCGGCCGCCTGCGCGCTCGACAGCACGTCGTCGGCATCGGCGGGGACCCCGCAGCGGTCGAGCTTGGCGAGCACGTCGGCCACGCGGTGGCTCGAGTTGTTGGTGAGGAACGCCACCCGCCGGCCCGCGGCCCGCAGCGCGGCGACGCCCTCGGCCGAACCGGGGATCGGCGTCTCACCCCGCCAGAGCACGCCGTCGAGGTCGCAGACGATGACCGGACCCACCTCGTTCTCCCATCGACCGTCGTGTCACAATCGCCGGACCGCTCCCCGAAAGGCTCCTTCGCCGTGCCCGAGTTCCGTCCGTTCCGAGGACTCCGCTACCGCGCCGACGATCTCGACGCGGTGACCGCGCCACCCTATGACGTCATCGATCCGGACGAGCGCGAGGCGCTGCTCGCCCGCTCGCCGCGCAACTCGGTGCAACTGATCCTCCCGAGCGCACCGGGGGTCGACGACCCCGACGGGTACGCGCGCGTGGCGTCGACGCTCGCGGCGTGGACGGCCGACGGGACGGTCGCGTTCGACGCGGAGCCCGCGTTCTACGCGTACCGCATGACCTACACCGACGAGGACGACCGCCCCCGGCACACGGTCGGCGTCATCGGCGGGCTGGTGCTGCCCGCCGCCGCGGGCGAGGGTGACGTGCTCCCCCACGAGCGCACGCTCCCGAAGGCGAAGAGCGACCGCCTCGCGCTGCTGCAGGCCACGCGCGTGAACCTCGACCCGATCTGGGGCCTCACCCCGTCGACCGGGCTCGCCGCAGTCGCCGACCGCGCCCTGCCCCTCGCCAAGACCGTCGACGACCTCGGCGTCACCCACGAGCTGGGCCTCATCGGCGATCCCGCCGACCTCGCCGCGGTGGAGGCGATCGTGGCCGGCGGGCCGGTCGTGCTCGCCGACGGGCACCACCGCTTCGAGACCGCGATCAACTACCGCAACGCGCAGGCGGCGGCCGGTCACGCACGTCGCGGCGACGAGGCGGTGATGTGCCTCATGGTCGAGCTCGCCGAGGACGAGCTGTGGGTCCAGCCGATCCACCGCGTCCTGCGCGGGGTCGAGTCGGCGACCCGGCTGCGGCTCGACCTCGCGGCGTCGCTCCGCATCGGCGACGCCGCGCCGAACACGCCGGACGCGGTCACCGCGCTGCTGCGCACGATCCGGGCCGAGGGCGGGGTCGGCCTCGTCGACGCGGAGGGCGTGGCGCGCCTCGTCCCCGACGACGCCGCGCTCGCCGGGGCGCGCGCCGATCTGGAACCGTGCCTGGCGTCGGTCGCCTCCGCGTGGTTCGAGCGCATCGGCGGCGCGGCCGTCGCCGGCTACGACATCGCCTACCGACACGACGCGCACGCGATCGCGGCGATGGTGGCCGACCCGGTCTCCGACGTCGACGCCGCCATCCTCTTGCCGCCGGTCACCGTCGAGCAGATCCGTGCCGCGGCGGACGCGCGCGTGCGCATGCCGCAGAAGACGACGTTCTTCGCACCGAAGCCGCGGACCGGCCTGGTCTTCCGCCACCTCGACCACGGATGACGGGCCGGCGGCTCGGGATGTGACGGACTAGCTGACGTCCCAGACCGAGCCGGACTCGATCAGCGCCCGCAGGTCGCCGGGACCGCGCGTGGCCTGGGCGTGGCCGAGCTGGCTCTGCACCTCGGCCTCGTAGGTGGGCCGCGACACCGAGCGGAAGATGCCGACGGGCGTGGGGCTCGTGGGCCCCGACGCGAGCCGGGAGAGCGCGAACGCGACCGTGGGGTCGGGCCGGGTCTCGTCGTGGACGAGCAACGCGCCCACGCCGACGTCGGCGACCTTCACGACCTGGGCCTCGCCGTACTCGTTGAGTCGGATCCCGAGCTCCTGCTCGGCGCCGAAGCGGACCGGCTCGCCGTGCACGAGGTTCACGAGCATCTCGGCGCGCTTGTCCTTGCCGGTGATGTGCTCGAACGCGCCGTCGTTGAAGACGTTGCAGTTCTGGTAGATCTCGACGAACGCCGCGCCCTTGTGCTCGTGCGCGGCGCGGAACACCGCCTGCATGTGCTTGCGGTCCATGTCGTGGGTGCGGGCCACGAACGTGGCCTCCGCGCCGAGCGCCACCGAGATCGGGTTGAACGGGTAGTCGAGCGAGCCGAACGGCGAGCTCTTCGTGACCTTCCCGACCTCGCTCGTCGGCGAGTACTGGCCCTTGGTGAGGCCGTAGATCTGGTTGTTGAACAGCAGGATCGTGAGGTTCACGTTGCGGCGCAGCGCGTGGATCAGGTGGTTGCCGCCGATCGAGAGCGCGTCGCCGTCGCCGGTGATGACCCAGGTGTCGAGGTCCGGGCGCGCCAGCGCGACCCCGGTGGCGACCGCGGGCGCGCGCCCGTGGATGCTGTGGATGCCGTACGTGTTCATGTAGTACGGGAACCGGCTCGAGCAGCCGATGCCGGACACGAACACCTGGTTCTCCGGCCGTACGCCCAGCTCGGGCATCAGCAGCTGCATCGCGGTGAGGACCGAGTAGTCACCGCAACCGGGGCACCACCGGACCTCCTGGTCCGACGAGAAGTCCTTGCGCGTGAGGGCGACGGGCTCAGCCATCGATCATCTCCGTCATCTTCGACTCGATCTCGGCGGCGCGGAACGGGAGTCCCTGCACCTTGTTCAGGCTCTGGGCGTCGACGAGGAACTCGGCCCGCACGAGCCGCGAGAGCTGACCGAGGTTCATCTCGGGGACCAGCACCTTCGGGTACCTCGCCAGCACCTCGCCGAGGTTGGCGGGGAACGGGTTGAGGTGCATGAGCTGGGCGGTGGCGACCTTGCGGTCGGCGGCGCGCACCCGGCGGGCCGCGGCCTTGATCGCGCCCCACGTGCTCCCCCACCCGAGCACGAGCAGCTCCGCGTCGCCGTCGGGGTCGTCGACGGTGACCGGCGGGATGTCGGCCGCGATCCGGGCGATCTTCTCGGCGCGCAGGCGGATCATCAGCTCGTGGTTCGCCGGCTCGTAGTTGACGTTGCCGGTGCCGTCCTGCTTCTCGATGCCGCCCACGCGGTGCATGAGGCCCGGCGTGCCGGGGATCGCCCACGGCCGGGCGAGCGTGTGCTCGTCACGGACGTAGGGCCAGAACTCGGTGGAGCCGTCGGCGTTGAGGTGGTTCGGCTCCGTGGTGAACGGCACCGAGATGTCCGGGAGGTCGTCGACGTCGGGGAACCGCCACGGCTCCGAGCCGTTGGCCAGGTAGCCGTCCGTGAGCACGATCACCGGTGTGCGGTACTTCAACGCGAGGCGAGCACCCTCGAACGCGGCGTCGAAGCAGTGGCTCGGCGACTGCGCGGCCACGATCGGAAGCGGCGACTCGCCGTGCCGGCCGTACATGGCGAGCATCAGGTCGGCCTGCTCGGTCTTGGTGGGCAGACCCGTCGACGGGCCGCCGCGCTGCACGTCGATGAGCACCAGCGGCAGCTCGATGCTGATCGCCAGGCTGAGGGCCTCGGCCTTGAGGTCCACCCCCGGTCCGCTCGTGGCGGTGACCCCGAGCTGGCCGGCGAACGCGCCGCCGATGGCGACGCCGATCGCCGCGATTTCGTCCTCGGCCTGCATCGTGCGCACGCCGAAGTTCTTGTGCTTCGACAGCTCGTGGAGGATGTCCGACGCCGGCGTGATCGGGTACGAGGCGTACAGGATCGGCAGCTTCGACTGCTGGCCCGCCGCGATGAGCCCGTAGGCCGCCGCGACGTTCCCCGTGATGTTGCGGTACCGGCCCGGCGGCAGCGTGGCCGGCTGGACCTCGAAGGGCGTCTCGAAGATCTCCGCGGTCTCGCCGAAGTAGTGGCCGGCCTTGAACGCGGCGAGGTTCGCGTCGCGCACCATCGCGTTCTTGGCGAAGCGCTCGTCGATCCAGGCGAGGATCGGCTCGATCGGCCGGGTGTACATCCACGAGATGAGCCCGAGCGCGAAGAAGTTCTTGGAGCGCTCGGCGTCCCGGGGCTTGGCGCCGGTGTCCTTGGCCGCCTCTTTCGTGAGCGTCGTCATCGGCACCGAGTAGACGGTGAACGCGGCGAGGGTGTCGTCCTCGAGCGGGTTCCCCGCGTAGCCGGCCTTCTCCAGGTTGCGGGGCTCGAAGGCGTCGGTGTTGGCGATGATCGCGGCGCCGGGGACCAGGTCGGCGAGGTTCGCCTTGAGCGCGGCCGGGTTCATGGCGACGAGCAGGTTGGGGCCGTCACCGGGCGTGACGATGTCGAAGTCGGCGATGTGAACCTGGAAGCTCGAGACCCCGGCGATCGTGCCCTGGGGGGCCCGGATCTCGGCCGGGTAGTTCGGCAGCGTCGCGAGGTCGTTGCCGAAGGCGGCGCTCACGTCGGTGAATCGGTCGCCCACCAGCTGCATGCCGTCGCCCGAGTCGCCGGCGAAGCGGATGACCACCCGCTCCAGCGTCTCGGGATGCCGGGTCGGGGCGTCGGTGTCGGTCACGTGACCCTCGGTTTCCTCTCCCCGCGTGCTGGCCTCTCACCCGGGCCTGCCACGCCGGGAGTCGCTCGCGACCAGCGGTCCGGACAGGGGGATCCGAACCGGATTTCTCGATGCGAACGGTCGGAGTCTACCGGGCGGGGCCTGCGAGGTCGCTCATCCTCCGGGCCGCCGCCGACCGGTCCGGCACGTCGGCCGGCGAGCCCGCTCACCCCAGCTCGGCGAGACTCGCCTCCACCCGCCGGACGAACGCGGGCAGGCGCCGGCGGTCGTCACGCGCGACGACCGCCGCCTCCACGTCAACCCGGCTGCCGGTTCCGGCCGGGGTCCGGTAGAAGCGGCGCCGGACCGCACCGAGGACGAGGACCTCGTCGCCGGGCTCGAGGTCGCCGAGCCAGGCCGGCGGATCCCAGACCGTCACCGGGACCGAGGTGGACCGGCCGTCGGCCGGGACGCGGACCGCGAGGGTGGCGACCTCGCTGCCCGACGGGAGCGTGCGCCGCTCCGGTGGTGAGGACAACGGACCGCGCAGGACCGTGACGTTGAGCTCCATGGTGGGACGACCCTTCTCTGCTCGAGGCGGTGACGGGGAAGTCCGGGGAGCGTCGGGGAACCTACGCCGGGGGTGTGACCACGGTGCGCGCACCACGCCGGGGCGGGTGCCTCGGCTCGGCTCAGCCGAGCGCGGCGAGCCGCTCCGCGACGTCGGCGAAGCTCGAGTCGGCCCGGCGGACCTTGTCGAACAGGGCGCGGGCGCGCGGCAGGTTGCCGGCCCGCTCCTCGAGGTCGGCGAGCGCGTACCAGAGCCGGAGATGGTGCTCCTTGACCCGCTTGGGCGTCCCGTCCGCGCGCCGGCCGAGCACCGCGATCGCCTCGTCGATGCGACCGCGGTCGGCGAGGGCGCCGGCGAGCACGATCCGGCCCTCGGTCACGAGCTCCCCCGACGGCGACACCTCCGCCAGCTCCCGCCACAGCTCGTCGACGCGATCGAAGCGCCGGTCCGCCCGCGCGCAGTCCATGAGCACCGGGTGCTGGTCGACCTCGCCGGTCAGCTCGACGTACGCCTCGAGCTCGGTCGTGGCCGCCGCGTAGCGGCCGGACCGATAGAGCGAGAGTCCGAGGAGCTCCCGCACCGACGGCGCGCCGGGCATCGCCTTGGCGAGTGGCTGGAGCAGCTTCACCGCGTCGCGCTCGCGGCCCTCCTGGTACGCCTCGGACGCCTCGGCCATGACGTTGAACCAGCGGTCGCCGCGGTTCCCGCCGTGCCGGAGGATCTCGTCGCGGACCGAGACCGGACCGCGCGGTCGGCGGCGCACCTTCTTCGCGGGCGTCGCGGCGCCGGCACCCTTCGCCGTCGACGTGCGGGCCGGCTTCGCCGCACCCGTGCCCCGTACGACGCGCAGCGACGACTTCCCGCCGCCCCCGGCGCGTGTCCTCGGGGCGCTGGTGTCACGGAACTCGGGCGCCTCGGGCGCGGGTTGACGCCGGCGCGAGGTCCCGATGGTCCCGCCGCGTACCGGTGTGTCCCGTGGACCGCGACCGCGCGACCCGCGGTCGTCGGACCGGCCGGTGCCGCTGCGGGCCGTGCCCGCACCGCTGCGGCCGGTGGTGCCACCGTCACGGCGGCCACCCGCGGAGGTCGTCCGCCGCGTGCCCCCGCTCGTCGCGCTCCGGCCACCGTCCCCGGTCCTGCGCGCCCCGGTCCCGCTGCTGCGGGCGCCGGCCGTCCCGGACCGATCCGTCCGGTCGGAGGCGCTGCGAGTAGCGCTGCGGCGGGCGCCGCCGGCGCCACCCCGGGTGCCGGACGCACCTCCGCTGCGTGCACCGCGGCCCGGTCGGTCCGCTCCGCCCCGACTGCGGGCGCCGCCCGGCCCGTCGGTCGATCGACCGGTCCCGCTCCCGCTCCTGGCCCGTGCGTTCGACGGGGTGCCGCGACCGGTGCCCTTGCCCGCCGGCTTCGGCGCGGATCGACCGCCGCCACGCGACCCCGAACCGCCGGCTGTGGACCGGCCCGACCCGGAGGCCTTCGCCCCGCCGGTGCCACGGCGCCCGTCGGGCCGACTCGGCTTGCGCCGCGATCCGTCGCCGGAACGGCTGTTCATCACACCACCACGTCAGAGTTGGAGATATCCGGACATGAGAAAAGCTGGGAGGCGCACAATACGCCTCCCAGCCTCTCGAAAAAATCCGGCGGCGACCTACTCTCCCAGGGGGCTCCCCCCCAAGTACCATCGGCGCGGGCGGTCTTCACTTCCGTGTTCGGAATGGGAACGGGTGTTTCCCCGCCGCAATTGCCACCGGAAACCTCATGAAATTGTGGTGTCCCTCAAGGACTCCATAGCGAGCACGAACAACAAAGATCCCAAGCCCTCGGCCGATTAGTACCGGTCGGCTGAACACGTCACCGTGCGTACACCTCCGGCCTATCTACCTAGTAGTCTCCTAGGGGCCTTACCTGGTTAACCCAGTGGGAGAAATCATCTCGAGGAAGGTTTCGCGCTTAGATGCTTTCAGCGCTTATCCTGTCCGCAGGTCGCCAACCAGCCATGCTCCTGGCGGAACAACTGGCACACGAGAGCTGCGTCCGTCCCGGTCCTCTCGTACTAGGGACAGCTCCCCTCAATTCTCCTACGCCCGCACTGGATAGGGACCGAACTGTCTCGCGACGTTCTAAACCCAGCTCGCGTACCGCTTTAATGGGCGAACAGCCCAACCCTTGGGAGATGCTTCACCCCCAGGATGCGACGAGCCGACATCGAGGTGCCAAACTCTGCCGTCGATGTGGACTCTTGGGCAGAATTAGCCTGTTATCCCCGGGGTACCTTTTATCCGTTGATCGACCGCGCTTCCACATGCCACGGCCGGGTCACTAAGCCCTGCTTTCGCACCTGCTCGACTTGTAGGTCTCGCAGTCAAGCTCCCTTGTGCCTTTGCACTCGCCGCCTGATGGCCAACCAGGCTGAGGGAACCTTTGGGCGCCTCCGTTACTCTTTAGGAGGCGACCGCCCCAGTCAAACTACCCACCTGGCGCTGTCCCTGATCCGGATAACGGACCGAAGTTAGAGTTCCAATATGAACAGGGTGGTATTTCAACGTTGCCTCCACCATGGCTAACGCCACGGCTTCCAAGGCTCCCACCTATCCTACACAATCCATATCAAAACCCAACACCAAGCTGTAGTAAAGGTCCACGGGGTCTTTCCGTCCTAGTGCGGGGAACGAGCATCTTTACTCGTCGTGCAATTTCGCCGGGTCTCTGGTTGAGACAGTAGCCAAGTCGTTACGCCATTCGTGCAGGTCGGAACTTACCCGACAAGGAATTTCGCTACCTTAGGACCGTTATAGTTACGGCCGCCGTTTACCGGGGCTTAGGTTCAGAGCTTCGCCTGACGGCTAACCCTTCCCCGTAACCTTCCGGCACCGGGCAGGCGTCAGTGCGTATACATCGCCTTACGGCTTCGCACGCACCTGTGTTTTTAGTAAACAGTCGCTTGGCCCTGGTCTCTGCGGCCTCCTCGAGCTCGGGGAGCAAGTCCCTTCACCCTATCGAGGCCCCCCTTCTTCCGAAGTTACGGGGGCAATTTGCCGAGTTCCTTAACCAGAGTTCTCCCGATCGCCTTCGTATTCTCTACGTGACCACCTGAGTCGGTTTGGGGTACGGGCACCATGTCAACTCGCTAGAGGCTTTTCTCGGCAGCATGGGATCACTCACTTCACCTGAAACGGTTCGGCATCGCGTCTCGAGGTACATGCCCGACGGATTTACCTATCGGACCCTCTACACGCTTACCCCAGGACAACCAGCGCCTGGGCTGAGCTACCCTCCTGCGTCCCCCCTTTGCTTCCCGCCAACGCGCGTGTCGGACTCGTCCGAAGACAGCCTCCGATCGCCTCGCTCTTGGGATGGGCGCGGACATGGTGGTACAGGAATATCAACCTGTTGTGCATCGACTACGCCTTTCGGCCTCGCCTTAGCTCCCGACTAACCCTGGGCGGATGAGCCTTCCCCAGGAACCCTTGGTCATTCGGCGGAGGGGTTCCTCCCCCCTCGTTCGCTACTCATACCTGCATTCTCACTCGACCACGCTCCACCACACGCTTCCGCGGCGGCTTCACAGCTGAGATCGACGCTCCCCTACCCATCCTCCAAAAGGAGAATGACGTAGCTTCGGCTCCATGCTTGAGCCCCGTTACATTGTCCGCGCAGGATCACTCGACCAGTGAGCTGTTACGCACTCTTTCAAGGGTGGCTGCTTCTAAGCCAACCTCCTGGCTGTCTGGGCAATCCCACATCGTTGTCCACTGAGCATGGAATTTGGGGCCTTAGCTGACGTTCTGGGCTGTTTCCCTCTCGACCATGAAGCTTAGCCCCCATGGTCTCACTGCCGGGTTCTGGAGTATCGGTATTCGGAGTTTGGTTGATTTCGGTAAGCTTGTGGGCCCCCTAGACCATCCAGTGCTCTACCCCCGATACTGAACACCCGACGCTGCACCTAAATGCATTTCGGGGAGAACCAGCTATCACCGAGTTTGCTTGGCCTTTCACCCCTAACCACAGGTCATCCCCCGCATTTTCAACTGCGGTGGGTTCGGTCCTCCACGAAGTCTTACCTTCGCTTCAACCTGCCCATGGCTAGATCACTCGGCTTCGGGTCTACGGCCCGCGACTGAACGCCCTGTTCAGACTCGCTTTCGCTCCGGCTCCCCCTCTCGGGTTAACCTTGCCACGAACCGTAACTCGCAGGTTCATTCTTCAAAAGGCACGCCATCACGGCGGCCGGCCGAAACCGACCACGACGCTCTGACTGCTTGTAAGCCAACGGTTTCAGGTTCTATTTCACTCCCCTCCCGGGGTACTTTTCACCCTTCCCTCACGGTACTCGTGCACTATCGGTCGCCAGCTTGTACTTAGCCTTACGAGGTGGTCCTCGCAGATTCACACGGGCTTTCCCGGATCCCGTGTTACTCGGGAAATCCATCGGGAGGTCGCTTGTTTTCGTGTACGGGGTTGTTACCCTCTGTGACGCGGCTTTCCAGACCGCTTCCACTAACAATCGACTTGATGACTCCCTGGAAGGTCTGCCGTCCCTCCTGATGGCTCCCACAACCCCGTCGCAGCATCGCCGGCAGGCTGTACCACTACGACGGTTTAGGCTCGTCCCGTTTCGCTCGCCGCTACTCAGGGAATCGCGGTTGCTTTCCTTTCCTCGGGGTACTGAGATGTTTCAATTCCCCCGGTTCCCTCTCCTCACCCTATGTGTTCAGGTGAGAGTGACTGGGCATGACCCCAGCCGGGTTTCCCCATTCGGACATCCATGGATCAAAGCTTGGTCGACAGCTCCCCATGGCTTTTCGCAGCCACCCACGTCCTTCATCGGCATCTGGCGCCAAGGCATCCACCGTTGGCTCTTTGTAGCTTGGGATATTCGTTGTGTTTCGACTTACAAAAACACGACTGATATTTCTCTGATGCTCGTGCTCGCTATGCAGTTCTCAAGGGACGAGTGCGGCGGACGCATCCGCTGCGCGGCCATCACCCTGGAGGGTGAGCGGGCCGGGAGACGCGCCGAATCGGCCCGAAGGCCGATGGCGTTGCGACTCCCTCAAAACGGAACAGTGAACCACCACATCCCGTGGCGTCCGGTGGTGCCGCCGGCCCGCTCCCGAGAGAGCCACCGGCGGGGTCGGATCGTGACCGCAGGATGTGAGTACTCAGTGATCGACGTAGGAGTTCCCCGGCGGACTCCGAGCACGTTCGGCTCGGCGCCGGGCAGCTGACTCCTTAGAAAGGAGGTGATCCAGCCGCACCTTCCGGTACGGCTACCTTGTTACGACTTCACCCCAATCGCCAACCCCACCTTCGACGGCTCCCTCCACAAGGGTTGGGCCACCGGCTTCGGGTGTTGCCGACTTTCGTGGTGTGACGGGCGGTGTGTACAAGGCCCGGGAACGTATTCACCGCAGCAATGCTGATCTGCGATTACTAGCGACTCCGACTTCACGCAGTCGAGTTGCAGACTGCGATCCGAACTGAGACCGGTTTTTTCGGATTACCCCACCCTCGCGGGTTCGGAACCGTTTGTACCGGCCATTGTAGCACGTGTGCAGCCCAAGACGTAAGGGGCATGCTGACTTGACGTCATCCCCACCTTCCTCCGGTTTGGCACCGGCAGTCTCCGAAGAGTGCTTGGCATTACCCAGTGGCAACATCGGATAGGGGTTGCGCTCGTTGCGGGACTTAACCCAACATCTCACGACACGAGCTGACGACAGCCATGCACCACCTGTTCTGGATCCCGAAGGATCACCGTGTTTCCACGGATTACCCAGAATGTCAAGCCTTGGTAAGGTTCTTCGCGTTGCATCGAATTAAGCCACATGCTCCGCCGCTTGTGCGGGCCCCCGTCAATTCCTTTGAGTTTTAGCCTTGCGGCCGTACTCCCCAGGCGGGGCACTTAATGCGTTAGCTTCGGCACGGAAACCGTCGATAGATCCCCACACCTAGTGCCCAACGTTTACGGCGTGGACTACCAGGGTATCTAATCCTGTTTGCTCCCCACGCTTTCGCTCCTCAGCGTCAGTTCCGGCCCAGAGTGCCGCCTTCGCTACGGGTGTTCCTCCCGATATCTGCGCATTTCACCGCTACACCGGGAATTCCACACTCCTCTACCGGACTCGAGTCATGGCAGTATCGAGTGGCCCCTCCACGTTGAGCGTGGAGATTTCACACCCGACTTACCAAACCGCCTACGAGCTCTTTACGCCCAATAAATCCGGACAACGCTCGCCCCCTACGTATTACCGCGGCTGCTGGCACGTAGTTGGCCGGGGCTTCTTCTGCAGGTACCGTCATTATCGTCCCTGCTGAAAGCGGTTTACGACCCGAAGGCCTTCATC